>MTKX01000888.1_pt1 | contig 23681 bp, 22 predicted proteins | sample 1042771 | NCBI WGS metagenome assembly MTKX01 (sample SAMN06212183, study PRJNA360534) | anaerobic digester metagenome | biome: Wastewater treatment plant; material: sludge; isolation source: anaerobic digester fed with sludge from wastewater treatment plant | place: Denmark: WWTP Randers ...
GAGGCGGTGGTGGCAGACCGGCTGAAGCAGATGAAAGAGCGTGGCGCAGTTCATATAGCAGACCAGAAATGGAGCATCCGATAGATGCATCAGATATCATCTATCAGATGGCAATGGAGATAAAGGAGATGACGATCCCGGAGTCGATGGGAGAGGCGCAAAAAGACGGGGACTGCATTCAGCTGCGAGTCGCGGAGGCCTATCATAAGGACGCAGGAAAGGGTGTGGCCCGGATTGGAGCGGCAGCAATGGCCTCTTTATCCCTGGAGAACGGCGGGGTGGTGGAGATCCAGGGCAAGGATAAGCTCTATGCCATCACCTGGCCGGGAAATCCGGAGGATGCCGATGATCTGATTCGGATAGACGGCAACACCAGGGCTAACCTGGGTGTGGGCATAGACAGCAAGGTGGCTGTCTGCCGGGCCGAGGCCAGGCCGGCCAGGAAGATCGTGGTATCCCCCACCCGCCCCATAAGGCTCATGGGCGGCCCTGCATATCTATTGCGCATGCTGCAGGGAAGAGCCGTAGTTAAGGGTGAGATGCTGCGGGTGGAGATGATCAACAACAGCCTCAACCTGGCCGTGGTCAGCACCATGCCCGCCGGAGCGGTGCTGGTCACGCCGGAGACCATAATCAGCATAACCCGGGAGACCCTGGAGGAGCTGGCCCTGCATGTGAGGGATATCTCCTATGAGGATATAGGGGGCCTGGCCCGGGAGATCAGAGAGATCCGGGAGATGATCGAGGTTCCCCTGCGCCATCCCGAGCTCTTCTCCCGCCTGGGCATCAATCCGCCCCGCGGCGTCCTGCTGCACGGGCCTCCGGGAACGGGAAAGACGCTCATCGCCCGGGCGGTGGCCGGGGAGACCGATGCCAACTTCATATCCATATCCGGGCCGGAGATCGTATCCAAGTTCTACGGCGAGAGCGAGCAGAGGCTGCGCCAGATCTTCGACGAGGCGGCCAAGACTGCTCCTTCCATCATATTCATAGACGAGATAGACTCCATTGCCCCCAAGAGGGAGGAGGTATCCGGAGACCTGGAAAGAAGGGTGGTGGCCCAGCTGCTCTCCCTCATGGACGGGCTCTCCTCCAGGGGCGAGGTGATAGTTATCGCCGCCACCAACCGGCCCAATGCCCTGGATCCCGCTATCCGGCGGGGCGGGCGCTTCGACCGGGAGATAGAGATTGGCATCCCCAATAAGAACGGCCGGCTGGAGATCCTCTATGTCCATACCCGGGGAATGCCCCTTGATGATAATTTGGATCTCAAGGAGGTAGCCGATGCCACCCACGGCTTTGTCGGTGCCGACCTCTATGCTCTGTGCAAAGAGGCGGCCATGCGCACATTGGAGAGGGCTCTGCCGGATCTGGACATAAAAGAGGATATACCGGCGGAGGTGGTGGAGGCTCTGAAAGTAACCAGAGAGGACTTCCAGCAGGCCATGAAGAAGATCGAGCCCTCAGCCATGAGGGAGGTCTTCGTGGAGGTGGCCGAGGTGCACTGGGATGAGGTGGGGGGCCTTGAAGAAGCCAAGCAGGCCATGATCGAGGCCGTGGACTGGCCGCTCAAGTATCCGGAGGCCTTCTCTGCCGTGGGGGTCAGGCCACCCCGGGGTATTCTGCTCTATGGTCTGCCCGGAACGGGCAAGACCCTGCTGGTGCGAGCCCTGGCCACGGAGAGCCACATCAATTTCATCAGCGTCAAGGGGCCGGAGCTGCTGAGCAAATGGGTGGGCGAGTCGGAGAGGGCGGTGCGGGAGGTCTTCCGAAAAGCCCGCCAGGCGGCGCCGGCGCTGATATTCTTCGATGAGATAGACTCTCTGCTCCCCGGCAGGGGAAGCGCTGACTCCCACGCTACGGAGAGGGTGGTCAGCCAATTTCTCACGGAGATGGACGGCCTGGTGCAGCTCAAAGATGTGGTGGTGGTGGCTGCCACCAACCGGCCGGATCTCCTGGACAGCTCCATGCTCCGGCCTGGCAGATTTGATCGTTTGATTTATATCCCCATGCCCGATATCAAAGCCAGAGCCAGGATACTGGAGATCTTCCTCTCCCGGATGGCCTGCTCTGCTGTCTCGGCGCTGTGGCTGGCTGAGCTGACCGAGGGCTTTTCCGGTGCGGATCTGGAGATGATCTGCCATGAGGCGGGAATGCTGGCTTTAAGAGAGAAAATCCGGCCGGATACGAAACGAGAGGAACTGATCCTTGACCGGATAGCAGTCACCCGCGAGCACTTCCAGGAGGCTTTGAACCTGGTCAGGCCTCATCTATCCAAAGAGATAATGGAAGAGTATCAGAAGATGATCTGCGAGTTTAAAACCTGAGAAGGATAAAAACCAGAGGACCATAAGAGCATGGATGCAAAGCAGCAGTTATATAGTCAAGAAGGATTTAAAGAGGATATGAGGACAGAAAAATTGACCTCTGATGATGAGCCTACAGAGCTGCTGGGGGATATCGATTTCAAGGATACCAGCAGCATAACCGTACCCGAGAGCCTCATAGATCAGGTTATCGGCCAGGATGAAGCAGTAGAGGTGATAAAGAAGGCAGCACGTCAGAGACGGCATGTAATGCTCATAGGATCACCAGGAACGGGCAAGTCCATGCTGGGCAAGGCCATGAGCGAGCTTCTTCCCGTGGAGGAGCTGCAAGACGTGCTGGTTTATGCCAATCCCGAGGACAACAACACTCCTCGCATCAGGGTGGTTCCTGCCGGCCGGGGCAAGCAGATTGTCGACGCCCAGAAGATGGAGGCCAGGAAAAAGGTTCAGACCCGCAATATGTTCCTCATGCTCATAGTCATGGCCTTGATAGTCTATTCTTATTACACCGGACAGCTTCTCTTTGGGGTCATAGCCGCGGCGCTCATATTCCTATCGCTGCGCTATATGCTGCCCAAAGAGGATGCTATGGTTCCCAAGCTCCTGGTGGACAACAACAGCAAGAAGAAGGCGCCTTATGTGGATGCCACCGGGGCTCATGCCGGGGCTCTTCTGGGCGATGTCCGCCATGATCCCTTCCAGTCCGGAGGCTTGGAGACGCCGTCCCACGAGCGGGTGGAGTGCGGCTCCATCCATAAGGCCCACCGGGGCGTTCTGTTCATAGATGAGGTCAATACCCTGAGGCCGGAGTCGCAGCAGAGCCTGCTCACCGCCTTGCAGGAGGGGGAGTACCCTATTACCGGCCAGAGCGAGAGAAGCTCGGGAGCTTTAGTCAGAACCGAGCCCGTGCCATGCAATTTCGTTATGATTGCTGCAGGAAACCTGGATGCGGTTCAGGGAATGCACCCAGCTCTCCGCTCCCGCATCAAGGGCTACGGCTATGAGGTCTACATGAGGGACAGCATGGACGACACCCTGGAGAACAGGAACAAGCTCATCCACTTTGTGGCCCAGGAGATTGTCCGGGACGGCAAGATCCCCCACTTCACCAGGGACGCTGTGGCCGAGATCATGCGGGAGGCCAAGAGGCGCTCCGGCAGGAAAGGGCATCTCACCCTTATGCTCCGCGATCTTGGCGGATTGATCAGGGTTTCCGGAGATGTGGCCCGATCCAACGGCGCCAGTCTGACCGAGACGGATCACGTCATGCAGGCCAAGAAGATGGCTCGTTCGGTGGAGCAGCAGCTGGCCGATCGGTATATGGAACGACGCAAGGATTACAGCATGATCCACTCCTCCGGTGACGAGGTGGGCAGAGTCAATGGTCTGGCAGTTATGGGCGACTCAGGGATTGTGCTGCCCATAATGGCCGAGATCACTCTCGCTCAGTCCAGTGAAGAAGGCAGGATCATAGCCACGGGCAAGCTGCAAGAGATCGCCCGGGAGGCGGTGACTAATGTCTCCGTGCTGATCAAGAAATTCCTGGGCGAGGACATCACCAAAAAAGATGTCCATATCCAGTTCATAGGCACTTATGAGGGTGTGGAAGGAGACAGCGCCTCCATCTCCATTGCCACTGCCGTTATTTCGGCCATGGAAGGGGTGCCGGTCAAGCAGACTGTGGCCATGACCGGCTCTCTCTCGGTGCGGGGAGACGTCATGCCCGTGGGCGGCGTGACCCAGAAGATCGAGGCCGCGGCTCAGGCGGGGATCAAGACGGTGCTCATCCCCCAGTCCAATATGGGAGATGTGCTAATAGACGAGGCATTCAAGAATAAGATCGAGATCATTCCCGTATCCAACATCAGCGAGGTCTTCGAGTATGCCATGATGGGCGGGCAGAGAAACCGGCTCATTGAGAAGCTGAAGAGGTTTGCCACAGACAAGAAGATTGGGATCAGCCTGCCGGAGAGCATTCCCACTCCCTCCCGGAGCATTTGAAAGCAATGGCAGCGGCGGAATTTTATGATATCCGGGTCCTGCGAGGCAGCAGGACCAGGATAGTCCTTGACAACGGCAAGCTGGAGGAGATCTCCCAGGCTCCTTTTCAAGGTGCGGCAGTGAGGGCTCTCTCTGGCGGGGCCTGGGGATTTGTGACCACGGATGCCGTGGATGATCTGGGGCAGCAGATCGAAGCTGCCCGGAATATGGCCAGAAAGATCGACCGTCAGGAGGATTTTCGCCTTGCTCCTACGAGGCCGGGAAAGAGCCTGGCAGTGCCGGTAAAAAAAGATCCCAGGGACCTCTCATTGGAGGAGAAGGTGGCTCTTTTGCGGGAGATTGAGGACGCGGCAAAAGTTGCAGGCGTCTCCTCCACCCAGGCGGTTTATATGGAGTCCGATCTGGCTCTCCATTATCAGAGCTCCGAAGGCCTGGACCTGGAGTCGAAGATGACCCGCATGGGCTTTTATATCACCGCTGTAGCTCAGAGGAACGGCATCTACCAGACCGATGGAGAAGGCCGCTCCGGTGTGGGCGGCTTGGAGGTACTGGAGAGGCATGATCCTGTTGCGCTAGCCCGTGAGGTGGGAAAGACCGCCGTGGCCCTGCTGGATGCAGCCGTGCCCAAGGGGGGGAGCTATCCTGTGGTCCTGGACCAGGAGCTGGCCGGGGTATTTGTGCATGAGGCGGTGGGCCATGCCACGGAGGGAGATATCGTTTTGGAGGGGGACTCCTGCCTGGAGGGCAAGCTGGGAGAGCGGATCGGCTCGGAGCTGGTGACAGTCAAGGATGATCCCAGTTTGATGCAGAACGGCTACTATCCCTTTGATGATGAAGGCAGCCTGGCCCAGGAGAGCGTGCTGGTGGAAAACGGTATTCTCAAGTCTTACCTCAACTCCAGGGAGACGGCTGCCCGCCTGGGCGGCACGCCCAGAAATGCCCGCTCCGATGGCCTGGACCGGCCCGTGGTCAGGATGAGCAATACCTACATCGCCAACGGCGACTGGCGTCTGGAGGAGATCCTGGAAGAATTAAGAGACGGAGTCTATTTGGCGGGCAGCCGGGGGGGCCAGGTGAGCACAGGTGAGGGAGTATTCCAGTTCAATGCTAAGAGGGGCTACCTGGTGGAAGATGGCGAGAAGAAGGGGCTCTTGCGGGATGTCTCCCTCTCCGGAAAAATCCTGGAGATCCTGATGCATGTCAAAGCAGTGGGCAATGATCTCAAATTCAACTCCGGCCGCTGCGGCAAGGCGGGACAGCTGGTCCCTGTGAGCGACGGATCGCCGCACCTGCTGGTGGGAGAGGCGACGGTGGGCGGGGCTGGGTAAATTTTTTGAAGATCAACTTTAGCCCTCTTTTATTATTTCAACAGGCTCAAGTGCTAAAATTATTATATCTAATGCATATATATCTTTACTGAGATACGGATTCTATGAATTGAATTTTTATTTAGATCATATTTTTTTGGTATCAAAATTCTTCCAATCTAAGCGGAGGCTTTGGCTACTGTATCCCGATCTCTCCTGTAAACGTATTGCAGATTGCTATTTGCCAAAAAATTCCGCAGGTGGGGTTTTCTCATTTTCATCCAAAGGGTGACTTGCATCATGAGTATTTTCTCGATTTTCTCCAGAAAAGCACATATATGAATAACCTACAGTTTAGGTTTAAGAGATAGCTCTCGCAGGAGGAGATTAATTTGATAAAGTTAAACTCATTAATTTTTATAACAGCATTATCATATATCTGCATTTCTATAACAGCAGGAATAGGAATTACTGCAACTGTAGTGGACATTTCAGGCGAATCAACCAGTGTTCATAATTTAAATCTCTCAAATTGGCATCCTCAGAGATGGACGCCTATTAATTGGGAATGGAGTTCTTTCGATACAATGCGCCTTATGAAGGGTCTCTCAGAAGTAGACATACCTTTTAAAAATATCGATTATCTGGAATATGATTGGAGCAAGAGTCCCCCTGAAGCAGAGATAAAAACAGTCAATGGACAGGTTTTAAAGGGTCAACCACTTCGGATTGGCGAAAACTGGTATTTCAGAGCCCAAACGGATTATGGAGAATTTAAGCTTTCAACCAATGATACCAAGAGGATAGAATTTAGCTTTAATTAGAAGCAGAATGATATGAATTGAATCGGGGGAAAAAAGATATACTTTAAATATGATGCGTTGAAACTGAGTTCTGTGGGATGGATGTGATATGATCAAGACAAAATTAGCTAAATTTATTATATTATTTATTATATCGCTAACTATTCTATTAGGGGGTGCCATTGAAACGGAATATCTAAAAGCTACTATAACCGATAATTTAGGCGAATCAACAAGCGTTTTCAATTTAAATCTCTCAAATTGGCATACTGAAAGATACTGGCCGTACGATTATGAGTGGAGTTCCTACGACGAAATACGCATCATGAAAGGTGTATCAGAAATTAATGTCCCTCTCAATAATATTAAATATTTAGAATATAATTGGGATGTCAATCCACCTGAAATAGAAGTAATGACTTCTAGCGGGGATATTATAATTGGGCAACCACTTAGAATTGGAGAAAGTTGGTATTTTAGAGGCCAAACTGAGTATGGTAATTTTAAAATTATAACCAATAATACTAAACGGATTGAAGTACAATCTTCTTTTCTAAATGTGGAATCTCCTGAGCAGAGTCCTAGTCGTTCAGAGATACGCCGTACAGAAGAATCCACCGAGTCGATTAGAACTCAAAACAGCGGTAACAATAATATAATAAATAACATAATTAATAATATAAATAATTATTTAAACAATAGCGGGAATATAAATTATACTATCAATAATAATTTTATTTTAGAAATAGTTTTATTTACAATATTATCGATTGCTGCGATAAAGTATGTTCCTGAAATACTTAGAAAGCGCAAGAAATCACCTCCAAGGTAGTCAAAGCGAATCCTGGAGCAAGTTGTGGGTATTTATTTAAAGATAAAGCCACCGATAGCCGCCTTCCATGAAACCCGAAAATAAAGCCCTGATTAAAGCCCTCCTGGATCAATCCGATTCCCTAGAAGAGGATATCTACGCCGACACCGAGCAGATGCTGGGCACAGTCCCCTTCATCCTGCGGGTCATGGCCCGCCGCCCGGAGTTCATGATATTCTCCGCCCTCAAGGACTTTTATGCCCTGCGGCCAAAGAGCCTTGACCCCAAAACGGCAGAGCTGCTGGCCGTCGCCGCTGCCGCCGCATCCGGCGCAGACAAGTGCCTCAAGGTGCATATGGCAGCGGCATCCGGCGCAGGCGCGAGCCAGGATGAGATCCTGGATGCTGTTTTCATTGCCGCCATCATCGGCCAGACCAGAGTTCTGGCATCGGCCTTGAGAGAATTCCGGGAGTTTGAGGCGAAGCTGGAAAAGCAGCCTTGACCCTGAGGAGAGCAAGAAAGCTGCTGGCCCTGGAGATCTCTTCCATCTGTCCCATCGGCTCTGATGCGAAAGCTTCAAGGCCCACCGCCACCTCTCTGAAGGCTTGATGGTAGTGGTTCTATGCAATGATGGCGAGATCGAGGTTCCCGACGGCGAGATCTGCCAGATCTGCGGCCAGGAGCTGGAGGAGTTCGACGAGGTCACCGGAACAGGCATTCACGGCTACTATCACTGGATCTGCGTCAGCCACTATGATCCCTGAGCAACATTGCGCCATTCATGGAATTGAATGTCAAAAACGATAGGTGATAAAACAAGTACCAATTATGGAGATCTAAATGACCATACCACCCTGGCAGTATCATGAGCCCGATCATCCCGGCGCAGATTTCGATGCCATTGCTGAGGAATACGACCTGAATATGAGACGGGTCCGGGACGTTGAAGCAGAGATCAATGAGGTCCTGGAATTCCTGGATTTAAGGCCGGAGCAGACTGTTCTGGAGATTGGAACAGGAACCGGGGAGTTCGCTCTGGCCGCCGCCCGCCGCTGTTCGCAGGTCTATGCCGTGGATCTCTCCCAGGGCATGCTGAGATATGCCCGCAAGAAAGCCGCCGCAAGGGATATCAGCAATGTTGAATTCCTTCCGGGAGGCTTTCTCACCTATGAGCATCATGGTCCTCCGGTGGATGCGGCTGTCACTCAGATTGCTCTACACCATCTGCCCGACTTCTGGAAGCAGGTTGCCCTGCTGCGCATTGCCGGCTTATTAAAAGAGGGAGGCAGGTTCTGTCTCCGGGATGTGGTCTACTCCTTTGAGGCGGTAGATTACCAGGCCTATTTCCAAAAGTTCATGGCCCAGGCCTCAATCAGAGGGGGAGACGAATTCGCAGGCATCATGGCTGATCATGTCAAGAACGAGTACTCAACCCTGGACTGGATCATGAGAGGGATGATCGAGCGGGCCGGATTTGAGGTAGAAAGCTCCAGGCATAAGCATGGATTCTTCGGCTTGTATTTCTGCATTAAATCGTAGCCTCGAGACTGGCAGAGAGATAAGATCAATCGCCTTCCCGCATATCTGATCCTTAGGCTCCGGGCCATTAGAGAAAGATCCAGTAAACCAGGATGTTCAGAGCCGTTAGCGGTGCCCCCACTTTGGCGAACTCCAGAAAGGTTATGGTCTCACCGCTCTTTTCCGCATTCTGGATTATGATCACATTGCTGGCCGCTCCCAGGATGAACAGGTTTCCGGCGATGGTGCTTCCTGCCGCCAGGGCCATGAGAGCCTCAGTGCTGGGATGGACCAGCATGGGCTGGCAGAGGGCCACCAGGGGAACATTGGAGACCAGCTGGCTCATGATCACGCTGAAGGCCAGGATGGCGGGAACAGTTGCCAGGTCGGAATGGGGGCCGGCCAGAAGGGACTGAAAGAATCCCGATCTCCAGACGGCATCCATGAGCACGAACATGGCGGCAAAGAAGATCAGGGTGCACCAGTCTATCCCCCGCACCACTTCAGCTCTTCGGCTGCTGAAGAGCAGTATCGGCAGAGCGGAGATCAGGGCGATATAGGTGAGGGGAAAGTCCTCTCCCTTGCCCAGGAGCACCGCTCCCATCTTGGCCAAAATCAAGGCGAAGAGGAGGATCAATGATAGGCGGGACAGGCGGGCTAGAGTAGGATCGATTATCTGTCCCGATTGTATCTGCAATGGCTTTTTCTCAAACTGCCCCGAATAGAACAGCCGGAGCAGGAGATAGGCCAGGACCAGGTTGGCCAGCGTGGGCAGCATCAGATGCTGCAAGAAGACCAGGAATGGATTGGAAAGGCCGGAATTGATGGCTATGAGCAGATTCTGGGGATTTCCTATGGGGCTCATGGCGCTGCCTATGGTCACGGCAAAGGCCAGGGTGAGAAGCAGCATCTTGGCCGAGATCTTCAGCTCCCGGGAGAAATAAAGCATCATGGGGGTTCCTATGATGGCCAGGGTGTCATTCATGAGCAGGGCGGACAAAAATCCCATGGCGAAAAGGATGAGCAGCACCAGCTGATCCGCATTCCTGGCCCGAGCAAAGATGCGGTTGAAGAGATAGAGCAGGTAGCCGCTCTCCTGCATGGACTGGCCTATGACGAACATAGCCGCCAGAAATATCATCACATCGGGATTAATGGCCTGAAAAGCTTGCTGGGGAGAGATCTGGCCGGTCAGGAGAACTGCCAGGGCTCCCAGAAGCATGACCTGCCAAATTGACAGCGATCTTCTACCCGCACCTCTTAGGGCGATAAGCAGGAGGACCAGAGCTAAGACCAGTATGGTGATATTGATATCTGCAAGTCCGAGCAAGCCCATTCTNNAGCCATCGTTTGCGCGGCTTGCTGATCTCTTAGCCTGATTATATAGTTTTCGTTTTATGGTCTTATGTTACTGTAAATGCTCCGGTTTAATTACGTCCATCTTCTATTAAGCCATCGGCGGCAATATCCAGAATTTCAAGCTCGTGTTATTAGCTATAACTCAGAAGTTGTCGATTATTCTTCGCCAAAAAAAGCTTGGCCTTGATAGAGTCGGCGCCCATAGCGCTTTTAGGCTTTTGAGAAAGGCTTTTAGGCTACATCACTGTCTATGGCCGACATTGTTCATCATCAATAGCCAATTTCATTTTGCATCAATGACTATACTCTGGTACCCTTCTGGGACCGGCCAGTATCCATGCCGCAATTAGCCAGAGGGCCATCCATGCGATCACGAATCTGATCATGTAATATCACAATGATTAATTGTGATGTTTTAGTATGTATATATTTCGCCATGGTTCAATTCGAGACCATAAGAACGCCCCTCCTTGCCATCCCTACAATGCAAATGTATCATATGTTCTGGTAGGAGAGGATTAAAAGATCTCTTCTGGTCGGAGGGCACATAAACGACAATGGCTCCTGCCTTTCAGTCTCTATTTCATGCCTGCTTATCCCTATGCCTGGGCTAGAGAAATTCCAGCAGCCCTGACAGGCTGGTGACGCATTCGCCATCCTCCTGCCTGCATTCTCCTCTGTTTCGCTTCAGTATGGCCCTCCAGCCATATCCCCGAGCCGCAAGGACGTGCTCCATCTCCTCGGTTACAAAAATGCTCTCAGCTCCTGCCTTGGAGAGCCCGCACTTCTTGAGAGCCAGATCGAATATCCTCTTATCCGGCTTCTGAATATTGCCGGGCAGGGCGCAGGAGATGGTGATCAGATCGTGCTCGATGTAGGTGGCAATGCCGCATTCNNTTCAAGAATTCATAGACATCATCGGCGGTGATCTCTCCCTCCAGATTTGAGAGCACACCTATGCGATAGCCTCGGTCGTAGAGAGCCTTCAGGGTTTCAGGAGCATCGCTATAAAGAAGATGTTTATCGCCTATCCTCGAGACCAGGGTATTTCCCAGATCAAAGAATATCGTGGGGGAGCGGAAGGCCATAGACAAATTTTTGCCGTCGAAGGTATATAATCATAGCTTCGCAGCGTCTCAGGCCTTCACCATCCCAGAGCATCTAGCAGGTAGAGCAGCCCGAGGATAAGAACAGCCATGACCGCAGCAACGATGCCCGGCTTAAGGCCGATCAGCTCCGGCAGGGTATCGGCGGGGAATGCTTTCCAGTTTAAAATCTGCCGGTCCAGAACAGGATAGAGGCGGGCGAAGATCCCGGCACCGATGACCATACCAATCATCCCCACCAATGCATCAGCGGCTCCGGCGCCAAATGCAGCTGCGGCTGTGCCCGGACAGTAGCCCAGCACGGCAAATCCCACTCCGAAGATGATTCCCCCCAGGACGGTTGAGCCCATTGATCCCGGTTTGATCTGCAGGCGGATGAGGCCCATCCAGCTCATGATGAAGACTCCAATCATTCCCACCAGGATGGCCGAGAGCATCACCTTGACCACAGTGAAATCGGTGAGCAGCAGCTGGCCGAGGATAACATCATATTCGGTCAGCCCTCCTTTATGAAGCAAAAATCCAAAGACAAGGCCGGATAGCAGTCCCAGAGCTTTCTGGACCCTGCCGCTGGATCTGATCTTATCAAAAACCATGCTCATGCCTCCTCAGAGAAAGGAAAAGCCATGGATCAGACCTGCCGCTATGATCCCGGCGGCAAAAAAGCATATTACTGCAACCCAGCTTGCCAGAGAGAGCTGGAGCGTTCCGGAGATGCCATGCCCCGAGGTGCACCCGTCCGCCCAGCGGGCTCCCAGGCCCATGAGGACTCCGCCTGCTAGAGCTGTGGCCTGGCGCAGCAGTTCATCGGTTCCGAATGACTGTTCAAAGAGAGGCGGGATCATTGATACTCTCCAGCTTGCCGACAGATACGCAGAGAGGGCCGATCCAATTATGGTTCCTACAACCAGCATCCACTGCCAGTCGATGGTAGGAGGTATCTTTCTGTAGTAGGGCATGCTCTCCGTTTTTTGCCGGGATATCGCCGACTCGATCATTCCTGCCGTCCTGGAATAGGCCGTTGAGCAGCCTAAATGCCGGTCGGATAAAAGAAAGACAGTCCAGATTAAGACGCCTATGCCCGCTCCCACCAGATAGGGCGACCATGAGGCCGCTATAAGCCATTCGATCATTTTGGACGCTCCTTGTAGATGAAAAATTTAATGCGGATCTGGCCGGGCTAAGAAACATAGCCCGCCCGCTGGCAGGCCATGAAGCCTCCGGCCAGATTACAGACACGGGTGAAGCCATGCATCTTGAGGATGCTGGCGGCTATGCTGGCCCGCCGCCCGCCCTTGCACATCAATATGTATCGGCCCTGCGGATCAAGTTCGCTGTAGCGGCTGCGCAGGTCGTGCCAGGGTATGTCGATCGATCCTTCTACATGCTCTGCAGTCTTCTCTTCCACAGATCTGACATCGATGAGCCTGGCTTGTCCGGACTCTATGAGCTCATGGGCCCGCTCTGCAGAGATGACCGGAACCCTTTCCACCGGCAGGGCGCTGGCCCCCCAAGAGAGCATTCCGCCGTCAAGATATGCCGCCACCCGGTCCAGCCCCACCCGGTACAGCTGCAGGGCTGCCTCCTTTACCTGCCCCCTGCTTTCCACCACCAGTAGGATGTCTTTTTGGGGAGATATGACCCAGCCGGCCTGGGTGGCGAAGCTGCCGGCCAGGTCTATATGCCAGGCTCCCGGTATGTGCAAGCCGGAAAAAGCGGGATAGCTTCTCACATCCAGCATAACCGCCTGGCCCGAGTTGGCCCTCTGGGCAAAGGACCGGGGATCGGGTCTCAAGTATGTGGGTGATCCGCAGCCCCATCTGCATGGCAGCATCCAGATAGCGGCTGATGTCCCGTTCCGGATCGATAATGGCACAGGCCTTGTTTCCCGCCACCAGATAGGAGCTGTGGGCTATTCCGGAGACGAAAAACTGCTGTATGATCATAGTTCATCATTTTAGATGAGCACATAGATGAATATTATTGCAATGAGCAAAAGAAGGGGTCATTGACATAAAGTGAGCCCATCCAGCCGGAGACTTGACAGAACCCGAATCGATTATCTATAAATAGGATAACGATCGTTAAGCAATTGCTGTAATCTTAATCCTGGAAGATATGGACATAATCCCTTCCGGGTGCATGCAGGATGGTGATTTGGTTGCTGGCGATTGAAGATCTGTCGGCGAGCATCGGCGGCAAACAGGTTTTAAAGCACTTTAATCTGAGGATCAATAAGGGCGAGACTCATGCCCTGTTCGGGCCCAATGGAACGGGCAAGACCACACTGCTGAATGTCATAGCGGGAATTCCCCGCTATACTGTGGACGCGGGAAGGATAATCTTCAAGGGGACGGATATCACCCATATGTCCATGGACGGCAGGGCACGCCTGGGCATAGGCATGGCCTTTCAGCGCCCACCGGCTCTGCGCGGGCTGAGGCTCAAGGAGCTGATCAAGATCATCAATCCCCAGGCGGACGCGGAGGCCATCCTGCGCAAGATGGATTTTGAGGCCTTTGCCGACAGAGATGTCAACAGGGGCTTTTCCGGGGGCGAGGTCAAGAGATCGGAGATGGTTCAGCTCCTGGCGCAGCAGCCCGATTTTGTGATGCTGGATGAGCCGGACTCGGGAGTGGATCTGGAGAACATCAAGCTCATAGGCCAGGCCATAAACACACTCACCCAGAAGGACCAGCGGCCCAGCTACCGGACCAAGTCCGGGGTGATCATCACTCACTTCGGGCATATTCTGGATTACATGAAAGCGGACCGGGCCCATGTGATGCTGGGCGGATCCATAGTCTGCAGCGGCAATCCCGGCGAGATTTTAGAGCAGATCAAAAGAAGCGGATATGAGGGGTGTGCAGGATGCGAAGCATGTCCGGTATAGAGGAAAAGGCCAGGAAGGCACGGGATAAGAAGGCAGCCTATGGCACCGATGTAAACCTGGAAAGCTACCAATCGCAGGCCAAACCCCAGGAGAGGGTGGAGGATGCAGAGGATCTGCCCGGCGTGGTCAAAGAGGCAGCCCTGGGGGTGGGAGTGAAGCTGGATGCTGAGGCCTCCGGGGAATATGTGCAGATGGACCAGACCCCTGTGGTGGCCAAGTCCCTCTACGAAGGGGTGGAGATAATGGATATGGCCTCGGCACTGGACAAGTACGACTTCCTTCAGGACTACTGGTGGAAGCTGGTGGCTCCTGATGCGGACAAGTACACGGCAGATGTGGCGCAGGCTCCGCCGGCGGGCTACTTCATCCGGGCCAAGAAGGGCATGAAGACGGTATTCCCGGTGAAAAGCTGCCTTTATCTGGGCTCCTCCAACCTCAACCAGCGGGTGCATAATGTCATCATCGCCGAGGAGGGATCGGAGCTTCATGTCATCACCGGCTGCGTCACTCCGTCCCATGTAGAACGGGGGCTTCATATCGGCGTATCCGAGTTTTTCATCCAGAAGGATGCCCGGGTGAGCTTCACCATGATTCACAGCTGGGGAAAGGAGGTGGAGGTGCGTCCCAGGACCGGCATCACCATAGCCGAGGGAGGCTCTCTTTCCAACAACTACATCCTCTTAAAGCCGGTAAAGACCATCCAGACCTTCCCCACCGCCACTCTGGCCGGCAGGGGAGCAGTGGCCAGCTTCAACTCGGTGATCTACTCCACTATGGGCAACATCGACATCGGCAGCAATGTCTTTTTGGACGGGCCGGATACCAGCGCCGAGTCCATATCCCGGGTGGTCTCTGTGGGCGGCGAGGTCATTGCCCGGGGGCGCATGACCGGTCGGGTGCCCGGCGCCCGGGCCCATCTGGAGTGCGTGGGGCTACTGCTCTCGGAGAAGGGCAGGATCTACTCCATACCGGAGCTGGATGGCCAGAGCCGGGATCTGGATATGTCCCATGAGGCGGCGGTGGGGCGCATCTCCGAGGAGGAGCTGGAGTATCTCATGGCCCGGGGCCTGAGCTCGGATGAGGCCACCAGCGTAATTGTGCGTGGCTTTCTGGATGTGGAGATCAAGGGACTGCCGGAGGACCTGCGGCAGGAGATAAAGAACATAACCCAGAGAGAGGACCTGAAGGGAGCGCCCTAATCCTGTTTCCCTTTATCCTCTCTAATTGGTGATGCTCGGCATGCGGTCCCTTCTTCTCGCAGCATCATGCAAATCACGCAAATGCCATCAGATGGATCGTCTATTCTTCTCTGGATGATCTCTTCTGCTAGGGCGGAGATCGCAGCTTTAACCTCATCGCTGAACTCGATATTGCAGCCCCTTTTCTTGGATACGTACTGAGATACAGCAGAAGGAGTTATGCCCAGAAGCATTGATGCTTCATATTGGGAGAGGCCACGCTTCAATAATTCGGATGCCAGCGCCGCTCTTATGCCGGGGAGGACATTCCAGACGATAGCTTCGCAGGGGGACTTCATCTTTAACCATCACTCTGAAATCAACAGCAAATAAACCTAATCACAATTGTTAATGCATCTGAAGACATATAAGCATTGACCTCGGATGCCATCGATAACGTTTTAAAATGGCAAGGTTCTGTCAAGTTATCGTTAGGTCTAAGAAAAGTATTACTGAACATAGAAGTAGTTATAAGAAATAATAAGTAGAAAAAGAAGATACTAATAAAATTTATATAAAGTTATTATCAAAACACGCTCTTGCTTGAAGATTCTAATTCATCGAAGATTTTTTTTGTATTACTACACAATATAAATATTAAAAATTAAATAGTAAGAGGTGATTTCTATGTAGCAAGATGTCGACTCAATTCTTATGGAAATCTATTTTTGCTATCAGCGGGCGTGATATTGGTTTTTTCAATTTTAGGATGACTTTTTTGTCTCTATAATCCACAATTATTCTATATTTATTCAAGATATCTAATCCTAATAAGCTATATGGACGTGCCCAACTATTAGGATCAGGAACACGCAATTCAGAAAGTGTTTCGATAATTTCCCTATCTTCACCAGGACACTCAAAAACAAAACTTGCACCAATTAATATTCTAGAATTGCATTTTCCAGAATTGCCTATAGATCTTTGATTATTGGTAGGCAACGTGTCATATCCCTTTCCTAATTTTTCTGCATCATCTGGAGATAATATCGAAATTTCAGCACCCGAATCTATCACAAGATCAATTATATCTGGACGTGGATCTACTTCATCATCGAACCGTATCTTACAATGGATTCTCCAGAAACCATTTACGTCAAAATGACCGTAGAGACTTCCTGCCAATCAAATCACAATAACTTCATTCCTTTCTTTGATATATATACTATATGCCTCCAATTGTTCATCTCGACTTAGTGAATACCATTTTGATTTCCATGCATTAGGATCGCCTAAAGGTATAGCATATCTAACTTTTTGGTCAACAATTGTGATATTGCACCCAGGAAATTCTTCTCTTAATTTATTAAAATTGTTCTCAACAAATGACATGTTAAGACGCCATTTCTCTTCATATGTATTTATCCAACGCTCGCATTCTCTATCAATGTTATCCATTTGTTTTCACCTTTAACCTTAACGTAAATTATGCAACCTAAACGAGTAGCTGTAAATCTACCAGACGAGATTAGGGAATTCTTAGAGCAAGAAGCTAGAGATACTGGTGTACCTATAGCTAACTTGGTGAGCTATATTGTTGCTAATTATGTTAGAGATGAAAAAAAGAAGCGGAGTATATAAATCAAATCATCTCATCTTTCTTCTAGCTTTCTCACGTTGAATGTCTTCCAAACTTATATGACTTGTTAATTTCATTAACAATTTTTCGTTTCCTTCTTTTTCATGTATTACATTTCTATTTAAATACCATAATGTGATTACCGTTAGAAAAAGAATTCCTGTGGTAAACAATAATATAGTTTCATGTGTCATATATTCTTTCCACCATATAATAATACTTGGGCCAATAGCAAGACCAATACCTATTATCGTTACAATAGTATTTATGTTGGTAGAGTTGATCCACTTCCTTATTTGTACCATGCTAATGTGATTACACCATTTGCCATATAATTCTTGGTATCATCGTTTGGTAAGTGCTACTTCCTAAATTACTGATTTCTCTAGTATTACTAATCTATCACGATTCCTCTACTCATTTCCATCTAACGGAAACTTGACAGAACCAATGGCAAATATCTTTATATATAATAACAATAGTTATTAGTATCACAATTGTGAACTGAGATCTAAAATCCGGTCCGAGCACCATCAGGAAATGAAGAGATTGCACCAATCCGACTCTGATCAGCAAGGGGTGACAGGATTGGCTAAAATGCCAAGGTGGCGGAGAGGCTACGCAAATGCCTGCAGAGCATTACCACTCCGGTTCGAATCCGGACCTTGGCTTTGGAGGCTCTGAAGAGTGACGGAAACCAAGAAGAGTATGCAGATAGAAAAGACATATGAGGCTTTATTCGCCCTGGAGGATCTGAGGGAGATCTTCAGGCAATCCCTCCCCACTGGTTTAGATGATCGGCAGCAAGAGGAGTTCTCAGACACCATTGCCAAGATAAAGAGCATCATCATCGGTCTGGAGAAGGGCGAAGGCAGGCCCGGCTGCATCAGAATTGGAAATCTTGAGCCAAGGACCAGGGAAGAGGAGTTCATCAACATCCACCCTATCCAGGCAGCGGGCAGGCTGACTCCTGAGGCCAGAAAGGCGATCATATCCTACGGTGACGGCTACTCCACCTGCGATCACTGCCGAAAGCCCTTCCGGCTGGATAAGATCACCAGACCTCCTATAGAGGAGTTCCACCGGGAGCTGGCGGAGTTTCTCAATATGGACCAGGCCCGCGTAGTTCCCGGCGCTCGCCGGGGCTTTCAGGCGGTGACCCAGTCCCTGCTGGAGAAAGGGGACAGCGTTATTGTCTCCTCTCTGGCCCATTACACCGAGTTTCTGGCGGCGGAGGTGGCGGGAGGTGTGGTGAGAGAGGTCCCTCTGGACGAGGAGAATATCATCACCGCTGAGGCCACGGCTCAGAAGATAGAGCAGGTGAAAAGCGAGACCGGAAGGCTGCCCAAGCTGATCATGATCGATCACTTCGACTACCAGTTCGCCAATGAGCATGATGTCTGCGGCATAGGAAAAGTGGCCAAAGATTACGGGATTCCTTTCCTCTACAACGGAGCTTACACTGTGGGGGTGATGCCTGTCGATGGCCGTAAGATCGGGGCGGATTTTGTCGTTGGCTCAGGCCACAAGAGCATGGCTTCTGCCGCTCCTTCCGGTGTTCTGGCCACTACGGAGGAATGGGCGGAAAAGCTTTTCCGGACCACTCAGATGGTGGGCGATCTCACCGGGAGGAAGTTCGGAGTAAAAGAGGTGGAGAACATGGGCTGCACCCTGATGGGAGCCACCCTTCTATCCATGATCGCCTCCTTCCCCCGAGTAAAAGAGAGAACCTCCGCCTGGGATGAAGAGGTCCGAAAGTCCAACTACTTCCTGGAGCAGTTCTTGCGCATCCAGGGATCAAAGGTTTTGAGCCAGTGGCCTCGCAAGCACACCCTTAGCAAGGTGGATACCACGGGAAGCTTTGACCTTATTGCCAGGAGGCACAAGAGAAGAGGCTTCTTCTTCAGCGACGAGCTGAAGAGCCGGGGCATTATTGGTGAGTTTGCCGGGGCCACTCGCACCTGGAAATTGAACACCTTCGGACAGAGCTGGGACCAGATAAAATACGCCTCTGAGTCATTCCTGGATATTGCAGAGAAGCACGGATTGAGCATCAATTGATCTTTTTGGATCGATTGTGTTCATGGAATATATCTAAAGCGCTAATTAAGATAAGCAAGGGCAAAAATCACCGAGGGCCAAATGAGCCATAGAAAATTAGGAATAGGCACTCTGGCGGTCCATGCCGGCCAGGAGAGCCCGGATGCCGCTACCGGTGCAAGGGCGGTTCCCATCTACCAGACCTCCTCCTATGTATTTGAGGACACAGATCATGCTGCCGATCTCTTTGCACTGAGAGAGCCCGGCAATATCTACACCCGGATCATGAACCCCACCAATGATGCCTTCGAGAGGCGAATAGCGGCCCTGGAAGGAGGCAGCGCTGCTGTGGCCGTCTCCTCCGGCATGTCTGCCATTTCCCTGGCCCTTCTGGGCATTACCGGAGTGGGAGATGAGATCGTATCTGCAACAAACCTCTATGGAGGAACCTATGAGCTATTCCACTACACCTTCCCCAATCTGGGGCGAAAGGTCAAATTCGTTGACTCCACCTGTCCGGAGGAGTTCCGGAAAGCCATAACTTCCCAAACCAGAGCGGTCTATGCCGAGAGCATAGGCAATCCCAATCTGGATGTGCTCGACTTCGAAGCCGCAGCAGCAATCGCCCATGAGGCTAGCCTCCCGCTGGTCGTGGACAATACCGTTTCTGTGGGCCTGATCAGGCCGGCAGAATTCGGCGCAGATATAGTGGTGGCTTCAGCCACGAAATTCATCAATGGACATGGAAACTCCATTGGCGGCGTCATCGTTGATTCCGGCAGCTTCGATTGGTCCAATGGGAAATTTCCCCAGTTCACAGAGCCGGATCCCAGCTACCATGGATTAAAGTACTGGGAGAGGTTTGGAGATATTCCCGGAGTCGGCAATGCCGCATTTGCCTATAAAGTCCGGCTTCAGCTTCTTAGAGACCTTGGGCCCTGCCTGAGCCCATTCAATGCCTTTCTGTTTCTCCAGGGCCTGGAGACCCTGGCTTTGCGGATGAAGAGGCACTGCCACAACGCCCAGCAGGTGGCAGAGTTCCTGGCGGGGCATCCTGCCGTATCCTGGGTCAACTACCCTGGGCTGGAAAGCCATCCCAGCCATGCTCTGGCAGAGAGATATCTCAAAGGAAGATGTGGGGCCATTCTGGGCTTCGGCATCAAAGGCGGCCTTGAGGCCGGCCGGAAATTCATCGAATCCCTGAAGCTTTTCTCCCACCTGGCCAATATCGGCGACTCCAAGAGCCTCGTGATCCATCCCGCCTCCACAACCCATCAGCAGCTGACCGCCGAGGAGCAGATTGCAGCGGGAGTAACCGCCGATTTTATCCGGCTATCCGTTGGGATCGAGGATCTTGCAGACATAGTTGCCGACCTGGATCAGGCCCTGGCAAAGGCGGTAAGATAAATGCGACGAGAATCCGTGGGCCAGGTGGAGACTCAATGTTTCCTGATTCCAGGAGAAGTGGTGCTGGAGCATGGGAACAGGATCTCTGATGTCCGGGTGGCTTACGAGACCTACGGCCAGCTCAACAGAGAGAAGAGCAATGCCGTACTGGTCTGCCATGCTCTATCCGGTGATGCCCATGCCGGAGGCTAGCATAGGGGAGCGGAGAAGCCCGGCTGGTGGGACCTTATCATCGGTCCGGGAAAGGCCCTGGACACGGATAAGTACTTCGTGATCTGCTCCAATGTTCTGGGAGGATGCAAAGGAACAACTGGCCCCTCCTCCATCAACCCCAGAACCGGCCGGCCATATGGCATGGAATTTCCATTTATCACCATTAGGGATATGGTGGAAGTCCAGAAGATGCTGGTTGACGGACTGGGCATCAATCAGCTCTATGCAGTTGTGGGCGGATCATTTGGAGGAATGCAGGTCTTGCAGTGGTGCCTATCTTATCCGCAGTCCGTTCGCCTGGCGGTTCCCATTGCCACCTGTGCCAGCTCATCGCCCCAGCAAATCGCCTTCAATGAAGTGGGGAGGCGGGCGATAACCTCTGATCCGGAATGGAACAACGGAGACTACTACCGTCGGTCTCCTCCCGCTCTGGGGCTCTCCCTGGCCAGGATGATAGGCCATATAACTTACCTGAGTGACGAGTCAATGCACCAAAAGTTCGGCAGGAAATTGCAGGACAAGGGGGAGTACAGCTTCAACTTAACCTCATTGGACTTTCAGGTGGAAAGCTATCTGCGCTATCATGGAGAGAGCTTCGTTGATAGGTTTGATGCCAACTCCTATCTGTACATCACCAAAGCCATTGACTATTTCGATCCTACAAGAAAAGGCTCCATCTCTTTAGCAGAGGCTTTGAAAGAGGTACAAGCCAAATTTCTGGTGATCTCAATAAGTTCGGACTGGCTCTATCCATCATATCAAAGCAAGGAACTCGTTGCCGCATTGATCGCCAATGATATTGATGTCAGGCATTGTGAGATCAAATCCAATTACGGTCACGATGCCTTTTTGCTGGAATCAGGGCAGATGAACTATGCCATAAGCAGCTTTCTGACCCGAACCTGTGTGGGAGACATAATGATCCGGGATGTGGTCACCATTGACCAGGCCGCCAGCATCGAAGATGCGGCAAGGATTATGATGATCGAGGGAGTGACTCACCTGCCGGTCATAACTGCTGAGGGCAATCTGGCCGGCATAGTCACTGCCTGGGATGTCTCCAGGTCGGTGGCCCTGAAGTATGCCCTTCTTGAGGAGATCATGACCCGCGAGGTTTTCACCTGCCATCTGAGAGATCCTATTGAGAAAGCAGCCAAGAGGATGAACGACCATAACATATCCGCCCTGCCGGTGGTGGATGAGCTGGGCAAGGTGATAGGAATGATCACCAGCGATGGTGTGAGCCGGCTGGTTGGCATATGCCGATGAAACCGATACAGCTGTCGCAGCTGAATTGGAATTGAAATTAAAGATCCTGAGGTGATATAGAGATGAAATCAAGAAATGGGTTGATTAATGCATTATGTTTGCTGGGACTGGCTATGTTGGTCCTTTCTTCCGCGCAGGCCAAAGACGAGCCAGCTGAGCTGAAGGGAGAAGAGGCAAAGATCATCGATATACTCCAGGATGCGGCTGCCTTTGAAGGCCAGAATGTGGTAGTCGAGGGGATAATCGAGACCGAGTGCCCCTCAGGCTGCTGGTTTATTGTGAACGATGATACCGGCAGCATTTACGTTGATATCCTTCCCAGCAACTTCGTCATACCCCAGAAGAGGGGTGAGGAGGCAAAGGTCTACGGCGAGGTGGTAATCAAGGATGGCGATCCCATGATCATAGGCAAGATGGTCAAGATCAGCGGAGAGATATATCAATGAATTTCCTTACCCTGGCGGCCAAGAACCTGACCCGCCGCCGGGGCAGAACCGGGCTTACGGTCATAGGCGTAGCCATAGCAATATCCGTACTGTTCAGCCTTCTTGCTTTGAATTCAGGATATGAGAAGGAGCTGAATAAAGAGGTAAACAGCATGGGAGTCCATATTCTGGCCGTTCCCAAAGGCTGCCCCTATGAGGCCGCTTCTCTTATCATCCACGGCGGAGTTATTCCAAAGTACCTCTCAGCCTCGGATCTGGAAAATGTAACAAAGATCCCGGATGTAGAGCTGGCAACCCCCATGCTCATGCACCAGTTCATGAAAAAGGATGAACAGACGGGCAAGAGCACACCCCACATCATCTACGGCATCAGAATGGAGGAGATGCTCCAGCTTAAGCCCTGGTGGAAGGTGGAGGGCAGGTTCTTCGAAGATAACGAGAGCCGGGTCATGCTGGTTGGAAGAGATCTGGCAGATAAAGAAAACCTGAGCATCGGCCAGCGACTTCCCGTCGGCCCGGCAAAAGAGGATTTCACCATCGTGGGCATACTGGAGAGGACCGGCGACCAGGATGATCAGTTTCACTTCTTCCCCTTAAAAGAAGCACAGAGGATTTTCGGCAAAGAGGGCAAGATCACCACCATAGCGGTCAAAGTAAGAGATGTGAGCCGCATCTCCGCGGTATCTGGGGAGATGGAGAAGGTTCCCGATATTCAGGTTGTGACCATGACCCAGATCATGGGGACTATCATGAACCTGGCGGGATCAGCGAAATCGCTTCTGCTCACAGTGATAGCGATCGCCCTCATCATAAGCGCCTTCGGCATCATCAACACATTGCTCATGTCCGTAAATGAGAGAGTCAGGGAGTTTGGCATGATGAAGGCCATAGGGGCCTCGGGCTCGGATATCGGCAAGATGGTTTTGATGGAGACGGTATTCATAACCATCAGCGGCGGCATAATTGGCACTATTGCTGCCCTGGTGGGATCAAGCCTTATCGAGAGCTTTGTCAAGGGCATGCTTCCCTATTCCCCATCCGGCTCGCTGATCTCCTTCAGCCCGGAGCTGATTGGCTTCTCCATTGCCTTCTCCCTGCTCATGGGGCTGGTCTGTGGGATCTATCCCGCATTTCTCTCCGCTCGCCTTTCCCCCATGGAGGCCATCAGAGGTGGCCTGGAATGAGCCAAATAGTGGAAGCCAAAGGCCTGACCAAGGTCTACCGCCGGGGTAGAGAGGAGATCCATGCTCTCAGAGATGTGGACTTCTCTGTAAGCAATGGGGAGTTCGTCTCCATCATCGGCCCTTCCGGTTCAGGAAAGACGGCGCTCCTGAATGTTCTGGGCTGCCTGGATACGCCTACAG
>MTKX01001602.1_pt1 | contig 23679 bp, 17 predicted proteins | sample 1042771 | NCBI WGS metagenome assembly MTKX01 (sample SAMN06212183, study PRJNA360534) | anaerobic digester metagenome | biome: Wastewater treatment plant; material: sludge; isolation source: anaerobic digester fed with sludge from wastewater treatment plant | place: Denmark: WWTP Randers ...
ATAATGATACGCCTACCACACCAACTTTGAGTCTATTGGCTGTTTCCACAACTTCATTTCGTTCGATAAGAAGAGTCTTTCCGTATTCAATAGCAATTATTCCACCACCATGGTGACCCAAGGTCAAAATGGTTTCAATTCCAATCGTTGGAACATCGAGAAAAAAATTTTGCCGCGTCCTCGCTACTTTAATCACAACAATGTTTCCCTTCCCAATTAAAGCTCCTCTTTTAATGGTTTCATTCGTCCCTTCAGCAGCCTCAACTGCCAGTATTGCTTTTCTTTTCAAAACTAACGTTTGTCCAATTTCATTATCGGCTAAATATTTCGCAATTGTTAAGCCATAATGGATATCATCCCATTCATTTTCATTTGGAACTCGATGGGTCAAATTCCCTAATGGGGTTAAATGCCCTTTCAGGAACTCAACAGGAGTAACCAATTGTATGCCTTGTTGCTTTAACTCTTGAAATACCGCATTTAATACTTGATCATCTCGATAACCTGAGAGCTGATTGATGAATTGTTTAAGGTCATTATGAATCAAATTTTTTTTAAAAAAACAAGACCGAGGAAATTTACCCGACAAGCATAAATAGTTGGTTTGATAGGTTTTCATGAATTGGAGAAGGGTATTTATGGAAAATTCATCAATGAGATGATGGGGCTCTTCGTGCTGATTATAATGGAAAAATCGAAAACCAACCCAAATGACTTCAATTTTCTTTTCCCGAGCATTCTGATAAACAATTGATGGGATCGATCCCTCTCCGGCTACTAATAAAAGCTTATTAATAAACATCGTTTAGCCGTTTCTCTTTAATAAATCGAGTGATACCTCGGCGACCTTGAGAAAAAAAGTTTATTATTTCTGCAACATATTCACCGGTAAAATCTCTTTGAATATTATCGAGAAGCTCGGGTAGATTTCCATGCCTTTCAAATATTATTGTATAGATCTTTTTTATCTGATCTCTTTCCTCTTTTGAATAACCACGCCTTTTCAATCCAACAACATTGAGACCAAAAAGACGAGCTGGGTGCCCATCAGCAAGAGTAAATGGGGGGATATCCATGACAATTTTCGATAAACCACCCAACATGGTGAGCTTACCAATTCGAACAAACAGGTGAACTCCCACAAATCCACTTAAAGTCGCCATATCGTTCACTTCAACATACCCAGCTAATGAAGCGTTATTTGCCATGGTTACCTCATTTCCTACTCGACAATTATGGGCTATGTGGCAATAGGACATAATATAGCACTTTCTTCCAATTCGGGTTTCATTTCCTTTCCCAGTTGCCCGATGTATCGTAGAAAATTCACGAATAACCGTCTCATCCCCTATCCAAACCTCAGTTTCCTCGCCTTGATAGGAGAGGTCTTGAGGAGGTGTGCCAATTACAGTATGATGTCCTATCATACACTTCGATCCGATATGTACCCTTCCTTCCAATATAACTCCACTACCAATCGTAGTCCCCTCACCAATCGTGACGTCTTTCCCAATGATTGCATAGGGTCCAACCTGAACACCTTCGGCAATAATCGCTCCTTCTTCGATGATCGCTCTTATATCTCTATTCATTAAATAACCTCGCCTTCCTTGCTATCAGTTTGACCATCTGATGATTCATGCTATGTCCTGAACGTATTCCGATAAAATGACCTACAACTCGATGCCCAATCAACATGAGATCGCCAATGAGATCAATAATTTTATGATAGGCCGGTTCCCCCTCAATGTTGAATTTTTTGTCCGATTGTCCCTTTTCATTGAGAATCAAGGCCGATTCTCTAACTCCTTTTCCGAGACCTGCATGGATTATCTGTTGAACATCATCCTTAAAAGCAAAGGTTCGTGCTTTAGCAATTTGGCAAAATCCTCCTTCGTTATCGGAAAAAGTCACACAAAGAGCGAAGGTTGACCCACAAAAATAATCTAAAAAATAAGTTACTTTAAAAAAATCACTTGGCAATGCAAACAGATACCGACCACGATTACTTACTTCAAGTATCTCTTGTATTTGAAAGTAGGCTCGATTGAGTTTTTGTTCCTCATAACCAACTCGATTCAAATTTTCTACCCAAAGCGAACAACTTCCTTCTCCAGCTGGGAGCTCTTCACCCTCAACTTTAACCAGTAGATTATCTACATCCGCACCCCAAGCTGCCGCTAAAAAATGCTCTACCGTTGAAAGAGAAATACCTTCTTTGGTTAGTGTTGAATTTCGATTACCGGAATGAAGATGATTAAAATGGGCAGGGATTATTCGGTCAATGTGGTTCTGAAAAACCTGGAATACTATTCCCTGATCAACTTTTGCGGGGTGAACCTCAACTCGTGTATCTCTGCCATAGTGCAATCCCTTCCCAACAATTGAAAAAGAACGAGAAATAGTTTTTTGCTTTTTTGAAGAAATTAAGATTTGAACACTTTTTTTTCCAAATTCTTGATCCTTTGCCATAAATCCGGTAATTTCCGTAATAGCACCTTCTCTTTCATTTCAATTTTATGGTCCTGAGCAGGGAAGCCTGAAACCATTTGATCATCAGGTATCGAATTGACAACTCCAGTTCGTGCAGCTAAACGGACACGATTCCCAATTTTTCCATGGTCAACAACTCCACATTGGCCAGCCATGATGACATCGTCGCCTAGACTACTACTTCCAGCAATTCCACATTGTGCAACAATTATACAATTTTTACCGATTTTAACATTGTGGGCAATCATAACCAAATTATCAATCTTGGTACCAGCTCCAATCCTGGTTTCTCCTAAGGTCGCACGGTCAATAGTAGAATTTGCCCCAACTTCGACATCGTCTTCCAAAACTACTTTGCCTACATGGGGAACTTTTAAATAAACATCTCCAGATCTTTCATAACCAAAGCCATCACCACCAATAATGACTCCACTTTGAAGAATCACTCGATCACCAAGGATACAATTTTCTCGAATAACCGTCTGAGGAAAAATTAAACAGCTTTTTCCAATCTGCGATCCCTTCCCTATGTATACCTGAGGAAAGATAATGGTGTCGTCAGCAATAATGGCATCTGATTCGACATGTGTTCCTGCGCCAATTGACACTCTTTCTCCAACTCTTGCTTGAGGATGTATAAAGGCCGTTGGATGGATACCTGGTTCGGGATAATCTTGAGTATAAAATTTGGGCAGTAATTGAATAAAAGCTAAACGTGGATTTTCAACGAAAATAAGATTTTTGGCTTGAATATCTATTCCTTCTCGACAAACAATAACGTCGGGGATCGAAGAAATAAAACCGGTTATTTTTTGCTGATGAAATAAAAATACCAAATCCCCCGAAGTTATATTATCTATAGTACCGATACCAAAAACTTCAAATTCGGGGTCACCAATCAGGTGACCGCCGATATAAGACATTATTTCTTTAATTTTCAAAGAATTTCACTTCATTCTCAGGTTAATTGTTTAGAGTCTTCAATTTTTCAATAACTTTATCGGTGATATCAGTCCCACCATATAGAACAACTGGCATGCCAACTGCTTCATTCTGGCTGACCGGAACTCGAATTTGAGTTCGAATCACTAAAGAGAGTTTCATCGATTCAGCAACTGCTTTTATTGAGTCAATCACATCACTATATCTCTGATTAATCAGCTCTTGTCTTTGTTTTAGCATTTCTTCTCCAACCGGAGCCCATTCTATATTCATTTGATCTTCTAATTCACGAACCTCTTCCCTGGTTTTTCCTTTCCCTTTCTCGTTAAGGTCTTGTTGCCTTTTCTGCTTTTCTTCAACAAATTGCCTTTCCAAATCAATGATTTTCTGGGTATTCGGATGAGCATTAAACAATTTCTCCACATCAATGAGACCTATATTTTGGGAGGTTGTTGCCGCCCAGGAAAAATTTCCCACCAAAAGAAGCGACATAACCACCAGTAATCCAATGAATAGTACCTGCTTTTTCATAATAAAGACACTTCTCCTTTCTTTCTATCAAAAGGGCTATAATCCCTTCACGATGCTTTTTTAGCTAATTGAATTTCTTTTAAAAAGTTTGACCAATACTAAAGTAAGTTTGTCCCCCTTCTTCGCCTAAACCATAATCTAAGCGTATTGGTCCAAGGGGTGTATCGAATCGCAAACCAACTCCATAACCAAATTTAATGTCATCAAGTCGAATTGGTTCATCCAAAGCCCAGGCATAACCAGCATCACCAAAAACGACCAATTGAGTATTATCAGCAATATCCCAACGGTATTCAGCATTAAAAACCAGCATCTGTTCGCCTTCAAATTCAGCAAGGTCATACCCTCGTAGGGTATTTACTCCACCAACCGTGAACTTTTCATACTCGGGAAGAGTTGTATCAGCAATACCTCCCATCAAACGAAGGGCAAGAACAGTATCCTGGCCAGTATCGATATAATTTCTCAAATCCAAAATATATTTATTATAATTATTATCTCCACCTAAAAATCGACCGGCAATTTCTGCTTGAGCAATTCCATACCATCCACTATGAGGATTAAAAACATCATCTCGAGAATCATAAATGATCATTGGGGTAAGAGAATTGGTAATACCTCCTCGATTAGGAACTTCTCCTTCCAAAGCAGTGATCTTTATATTTTCAGTTTTGTAGCTTAGTCTCCACCTCCAATAATCAGAAAATCTCCTTCCAAAAGAAACTTGGCCACCAACTCTTTCTTCTTCATAACGACCAATAATTTCTCCTTCTTCCCGATTTTTTCTCTCACGTATTTGATCATAGACTGAGAGAGAAAAGTAAGTTGGCGTATCAAAAAGCCAAGGTTCTTCAAAATAGAGTCGATATAAAGTCCTTGATCCAAATTCATACCGAAGTTCCAGTTTCTGGGCATTTCCACCAAAATTACTTTCTTGGTATCGAACAAAACCCAACCATCCATCTTCGGTGTTATATCCGACCCCCAAACCTGCTTCACCGGTTAATTTTTCAATCACTTTTATAACTATAATTACTTGATTAGAATCACTACCAGGTTCAATTTTCATACTAATATCATCAAAAAAACCTAAGTTATAAACTGCCCTCATGCTTTTCTTGATTTCAGAAAAGTCAAACTTGGTTGGGGTTTCGAAAGATAATTCACGAATAATAACATAATCTTTGGTCTTCTCGGTTCCTTCAATTTTAATTTGTTCAATAATACCTTCATGAAGAGTGAATTTTAAAATGCCATCCGTAGAAAAATCTGTACCATCTACTGCAGTGATCATATAACCATTATTGCTATACAAGGCTTTTATTCGGTCTAAATCGTTTTGCAATATCTTCCAATTCATGACCTGACCAGGGACTAAAATCATCGCCGAGCGAATTTCATCAATGGTCATTTGGGTGTTCCCCTGGATTTCAATCCCCTTTAGAATTTGATTTTCTTCAACTTTAAATATGAGCTCGATTCCATCTGGATATTGCTTGGTATCAACCCAAACTTTAGTAAAATAACCAAGATCAAATATCGACTTAATATCACTTTTAATTTTTTCTTGATTGAATGTTTCTTTGAGGGATATTGAAACTGCCGATAAAATGAGCTGGCTATTGATATTAGTATTACCCTCAACACGTATGGCTACTATGGGAGGACCATTTTGCGCGCATGCTATTTGACTTACTGGAGCTAAAAGAAAAAAGATGAGAATAAAACCGATCAAAATCACCTCTAATGGACGATATCTCATAAAATTCAATTCCCTCCATTTCAATTTTCAATTTGTATCCGGTTATCAAGATGTTTCATGGAGTTCACACTCTCTGATTTAATTTTTAGTTCCATAATTTCTAATTATTTTTATTATTAAAAGGACCCCTCAGTTTAAGGCAACAACAAGAGAAGTCCCTCATTCTCATACTTAAATTCTTCAATCAATAATTGAACTATTCAATTTTTTTTTAAAAAACCGTTTTCATCAAATCTACGGTTAATTAATTCATCTCAATAACTAAAAAATGGATAATCCCGATTATCGGCCACCTAAAATTAAACAATAATAAGCTACTAATATTCTATCATTTAAAAATCTTTTTTTTTAGTTTGGTAGATTAAAATCGAGTAGTGAATTCCAATTCCCAACCATAATTGCCATCGTTACCAAACTCAGATTTGAAGGACCATTCTCGACTGAGATCGAGTTCAAAATTCCAAGTAGAATTATCTCCCCCACTTAAGTCATGAGTATAACTTATTGAAGCATTTTCTCCAAGTTCTTTTTTTAATTCTATACCAAAAAATCCTTCATTCTCTTGATTTGGAGTAACCAATTCAACACTATCAAAAAAAAGAACATTTTTTAAACCAGTACCTTTCATTCCTAAGAAAAAACGCAAAGCGCTTAATAGATGTGGTTCCAGGTCTAAAGTATCTAAAGATTGATAAGCATCTTTATCACCAACGAATAAGAGAGATAGTATTTCTTCTTGAATAAGAGGCGGTTCAGACTGAAGCTTCATTTCATAATCATCTAAAGGACCATCAGCTTTCAGAATAATATCATATCGCCTTACTTCAATACGCCCTTCCAAATGAATTTGGGGAATAAAACCAAAATAATCTCCAAACACCACATATCCTTGAACGGGAATAGTTCTCATAACTAAGTCATAGGTTCCTTCAGTCACATCCAAACGACCTTTAATTTCCATAGTACCTTGACCATTTTCAAGGGTTAATCCACCTTTAAGTTTTAAATCTAAAAACCGGGTCTTTACTCGAAAATTATCATCTGTTTTTAAAATAAGTTTCAATTGAATTGGAATATTTAGGAATGACTCATTCAAATTTTGAAAAATTGTCGTGGTACTCTGGTTTTTATCTAAATGAGTTGTATCGATAAAACCATTTCTCACTTGAATCATCCCTTCGGCTTGGAGGTCAGAAAATTCACCTTGAAGAGTAATTTTACCCTGCCAAGAACCTTGAAAATAATCAAATTGTCCTAACAAGCCATTTTCTCCGCTAATATCAAAAGCTAATTTGATTCCCGTTTCCCCTATCGTTCCCTCGGTATTAAAATCAAAACCTAACCATTGACCATGACCCTCGGATATAGTTAATTCTTTACCATTTATCGTAGCAAAAACATCTTCTAACTGAATTAAATCTTTTTCCTGTTGTACAACCTTCCCTTGGTTTACTTGAATCCAACCTTGATATTCTGGTTTATCCATGGTACCTGTTAGGCTCAACTCAGTATTGCCGGCCAAATACACATCGAGACCATAATCAGGGAAAGGAAGATTGGTATCATATTGACCAGTAAATTGGCCTTGAATGCTTTTATCCTTGACGTTGTAAGATCCAGAACCAAGAATATCGATATTTCGAGTAATTTCTTTTAAATGGAGTTGTTGAATTTCAATTTGATCATTTTTAAAACTTCCCTGAACAGAACCATTAAAATTCAAAAATTCTTCGACCTGAAGATTAAGATTTTGGCTCTTAAGGATCCAAATTTTGTTAGAAACATCTAGCTGTGCTTCAATATCTCCCTGCCCTGCTACTTTATAACCATCTTCGATTTCCTGTTCAAAATGAACACCTTGAATCTGAATATTCCCTTTTTTAAGAATTTCAGGATTTAAATACCTTTCGAAACCAATTTCCTCATTTTGTTTAGGAAGAGCACTTTCACCTTCAATCGTAATCTGAAAAGTAGTTCCCAGTGGCTGTCCTTGATAGGTTAATCCCTCTCCCTGAGCATTGATCCCAAAAAGCACCTTATCCCATGCTCCCTGAGCACTCAGTAGTATTTCTTGAATTTTACCCTGAAAATCATAGTCATTTTCAGGAAATTCAAGATTGCTAATTGTTCCAGTTATATTTATTGCTCTATAGGGCGTTATTTCGCCCATCAGAGACAAATTACCACCCAATAGTTGAGTCTCGCATTTTTCTATGAGTATTGTTTCCGGCGATATTTCACCTTGAAATTGAAAATCAGTTCCAGACCACTCGTCATAACTCCAGGTTGGTGCAAGGAGATTGGCTGAAATTTCCCAATCTCCTTCTGAGTATTGAAATTCTCCATCCCCTTCACCAATCATTTGGAGAGCTTTCCCAGCAATAGGATAAGAAATAAAAAAGTTTTTAAAACGAAGTTTTCCCTTAATATTCTTAAACTCTTTTTCGATCTCCCCTTCAATTGTCCCATCTTGGTTTCGAAGCATTAAATCAGTTATGGTCAACTTATCACCCCAGTAATTTAACTGAGCAGTTAATTGATCTCCAATAAAAATATCTTTCCAAAAAAGCGTTCCATCGGAAAGGGATAAGGAAATCAAAAGTGGATCCCCATCCACTTTTTGGACTTCAAATACACCAGAAACATTCCCTGTGAATGGAAGATTATCTCCACCGATAAAATAATCTAATTTACTATTTTCAATAGTACCCCTCGCATTAAATTGCTTATTAAAATAGGAACCATCCAGGGTTAATTTTCCATCGAATAAATAACCAACTCCTTGAAATAGTATTCTCTCAAGATCATACTGAAACTGCATTTGAATTTTTTCGATTCGATAATTCTGGTATTGAAGCCATTCGCTATTCAGTTGCCCTTCTGCCTTGAAAGATCCTGAAGAAAAAGTGGCATTCCCATTGATTATGCCTTTTCCAGTTAACTCGGCAAATTGGATCTCCATTGGATGGGAAACAAATTCTACATTTATTTGTTGATCGGAATATTTCCCTTTAATTTCTCCAAGAATCGGATTTTCTTCAATGATTGATCCAGGAAGAAGCTGAAGAGAAAAACTTGAGCTCTCAGGCAAAAAAACCACACTTGAAATAAGATCAATGTTGGGCTCTCCTGCTTTTAAATGGAGGCTCCCAACAATTTCAGAAATGTTTTTACGTTGAAGTTCAAGATCGAAATCGTAAGCATTTTCAACCATTCCACTCCTTACCTGTCCGTTTATTTGGATTTTAGGCTGATCTTTAAGCCACAATCGGCTATTTCCAAAAAATTTGATACTATTTTTTTCATCAGAAATATTCTGAATGCTAAAATCTTGGAGTTCAATTCCATCTTCTTTCGGAACTAATAAAGCAGAAAAAGAGAAATCCATTTCGCTTTCAACAGTCCCTTTTAAAGTATCATCATTTAAAGAAAAAATCAGTTGACCCTGGAGAGGGTAATTCTTACTGAGAATTTTATATTCAGCTTGAATTTCTTTTTCTGATATAAAATTACCACTCATAGATAATTCAGGATGATTTATGCGAAAGGATATTATTTTATCTTTCTTTTGAAGAAACAAGGGGAAAGCATCTAAAGTGTGGGTGTCGTTGGGGACACTCAGGCTTTTAATATCAATTTCGAAATCAGGAACAATATGAAACTGAAAATCCTTAATATTCTGTATAAAATCTTTTGAATGAGATGAGACTACGGCTTCAGGAATAGCTGCAACAATGCTCTCTTTTTTACCAAAAAAGAGACCCCAATCAAAAGAAAGGTTAACTTGGGGAGCGTGAAAGAAAAAATCATTATTTTGTAAAGATACCTCAACAATTTTAATGTTCAGAGGAAATGAAAAAGACACCTGTTGGTAACTCAGTTGAATCGGTCCGGTATTGAATTGATTTAACAAGCGATCAATGGTAATGCTTGCTAAACGTTGAAAACCAATAAAGAAAATTCCAACTAAAAAAACTAACAATATCGTTAGAGCAATTATAAACCTTTTCAAGATTTTACTCCAAAACCACTACACTTCCCGTAAAAGAACCTTCTAAAACAAAGGGGAGTGATACGACTTCAGAAAAAAAGTTTTTCTGATTATCGCTGGAAAAGGTTTCGCTTTTGCTTCTCATTTCAATTATGAGACCATTCGATTTCAATTGCTTTACTTTTTCATCGATATAATTATCAAGATCAGCTTGTGGAGAGGGTGATTGAGTATTTTCATCACCCCAACTCATACCTCGAACTACTACCTCAGCTTCACCCGGAACAAAATCTCTCGGAACAAACAAACCAAAATCGAGACTTTTAACGCCTTGACGATAGAGGTTTAAATCAATTCTTCCTTTTAAATCATTTCCTCTTTTTACATCAACCGGTAAAAAGAGGTTCCTAAAGGTAGCTTCTCGTATATCCGGAATAAATATAATTTTGATACTTATTTTATCGGCTTTTATCGATTGAAAAGGATTTTTAAAAACATCTTCAAGAATTTTTCCCAGATTATTCGAGGTATAACTGGAAATATCTATCTTACTCACCCAAAAAAATTCATTCTGAAAGTTAAATTCCTTTCCCTCAATCGATAATGTCACTTTAACGCTCCCCGGTCTTTGGCTGTCAATCGCCTGGTCGATAGAATTTAAAATAATTTCTGGAAAAAATTCTACCACAACATTTTCGTCTTGAATAATCTCAAAGTAATTTTGAGATATAACGCTTTTTTCACTACCGATTTCAATATCAGCTTTTATTACTTTGGGCAACACTCCCAATCGACCAGCTATTCCCGCACTTCGGTCCTCATCAACAATCCCTATCGGTTGAATGGGCGTGCCCACTTTAAAGGGAAAATCTTTGCCTTCTAAGCTAAAATTAACATACATTGAAGATAAAAAATAATTCACCCTTCCTTGATGTAAGAAGGGATGACCAAAGGCTAAAATTTTATTTTCATCTCGCCAGGTTAACGTCCCCAAACTGACTACATCCACATCACCATGTATCAATTGAACACCAATAGCGCTCCCTGGTTGAATTTCTACTGATGGTAAGTTCGAACGTTGGCTATATATAGTAGCAGGTAAAGAAATAATTTTCCGAGAAAAAAAACTCGCCTTTTCTTGAAGTCTTTTTCCGGCCCTTTCACTCAATCCAATTGTAAAAATGACCGAGCTAGGGGCAACCTGTAAAACCGTTGAAGACTCCGGCATATTTTCCCAGAGCTTAAGCATGGCTTCAATTGGAGTCACTACTCCGATTAAGTTATCTTTGGTTTCCCAACTATAGGCTAAGGCTCCAGCTAATTTCCCACTAAAAAAAATAGGACTTCCGCTCATGCCAGCTGAAATCCCACCCATTTTCTTTATTTTTTCATCAGTAACTTTAACCACAATATAGCTTTGATTGATATCTTTCCCAATAACAACATCCAATACTTCAACAGCAAAATTCTCAATCCTGGTCCCATAAAAAACGCTTTTACCTATCCCTTCCATATTACGCCGAACCGACTGGATCGGGAAAAAGGGGACCTTCTCAGCATAACTAGAATAGGGAAAAAATACTATTAAAATGGTAAAGAAAAATATGAGGAATATCCATCCTAATTGTTTCGCTTTCAAGAACTAACTGTTCCTCCTTTTTGTATACAAGAAACCTTCCCGGAGGGACTTTAAATTATCCAACACTTTCCCTGCTCCTAAGGCCACACAGGAAACCGGCTCTTCGGCCACATAAGTTGGAGTTGCCAGTGCCTTTCCAATCATCTCGTCCATTCCTTTNNAATTCCAGTGCCTTTCCAATCATCTCGTCCATTCCTTGAAGAAGTGCTCCTCCGCCAGTTAAACATATTCCTTTTTCTCCAATATCAGCAGCTAATTCTGGAGGAGTGTGCTCTAAAATAATACGGGCGGCATCTACAATTGATGAGAGTGGTTCTGAAAGACATTTATAAACCTCGGAAGCAGTAATGGTGATCGTTTTAGGAAGGCCCGACACCAAATCTCGTCCTTTCACGTCAGCAGCTTTTTCTTCCCGCGGTGGTACTGCCCATCCAATTTCAATCTTAAGAATCTCAGCAGTACGTTCGCCAATCATAAGGTTAAATTTTTTCCGAAGGTGTCGAATAATTGCTTCGTCTAATTTGTCTCCTCCCACCCTAACCGATTGACTGATAACTACACCACCCAAAGAAAGAACTGCAATATCAGTCGTTCCTCCACCGACATCAATAACCATATTTCCCGAGGCTTCTGCGATTTCTAAACCAGCTCCTAAAGCAGCTGCCATTGGTTCTTCAATGAGAAACGCCTTTCTTGCACCAGCGTGATAAGCAGCATCTAAAACCGCTCTTTTCTCAACTTCTGTTCCACCTGAAGGCACACATATGACAATATCGGGCTTAAAAATGCTCCTACCACAGGTTGATTGTATAAAATAGGTCAACATTTTACGGGTTACTTCATAATTATCGATAACACCATCTTTAAGAGGTCGATGGGCAACGATATATTCAGGGGTTTTTCCAATCATTTCCCTAGCTTCTCTACCGATAGCTAAGATTTTATTCGTTCCTTTAGCCAGCGCCACTACTGAGGGCTCATTCATCACAATTCCTTTTCCATGAACATAAATAAGAGTGGTTGCCGTCCCTAAATCAACTCCCAATCGCTTATTCCACATAGAGAAAATCCTCCTGTTTATTCGTAAACCCTCTTTATCGAGGCACCAAGTTTAAGAAGCTTCTTTTCCAAATTCGCATATCCTCGATCAACATGAGAAATACCATAAACATCAGTCGTTCCCTCTGCTGCTAAGCCTGCTAAAACCAGTGCAGCGCCTGCTCGCAAATCAGAGGCGGTAACCTGAGTTCCAGTAAGTTTTTCCACACCAACTACCACTGCACTTCTCCCCTCAACTTTTATATTCACTCCCATTCTTTCCAGTTCTCCCACATGGGCAAACCGATTCTCAAAAACTGTTTCGGTAATTACACTAACCCCATCAGCTAAACAGAGAAGGGTCATAAATTGCGCTTGCATATCAGTGGGGAAACCGGGATACGGCATAGTTTTAATATCCGTTGCCTGAGGTCTTTCTTTCATAGAAATAAATAGGCTATCTTCCGATACCTTGGAAATTTTGGCGCCGATTTCTTCCAATTTGGTAATAATAGAACGCATGGCAATATGATTAACTCCCTTAACTTCCACATTTCCACCAGTAATAGCAGCTGCAACACAAAATGTTCCTGCTTCAATTCGGTCGTTAATGATTGAATAATCACAACCATATAATTTAGGAGTTCCATGTATAATAATGGTATCGGTTCCAACTCCGTCGATTTTTGCACCCATCGCCATCAGAAAGTTTGCCAGATCAGTAACTTCCGGCTCTCTGGCTGCATTGGCTATCACCGTATCGCCTGGAATAACCGAAGCCAGCATCATTATATTCTCAGTTGCACCTACACTTGGAAAATCTAAGTATATTTCACCGGGGTGTAATTGATCCGTCCAAGCTTCGACATACCCCGAATGCATCGATACTTGAACCCCCAAATGAAGAAATCCTTTTATATGAAGGTCTATAGGTCTTGAACCAATTGCACATCCACCTGGAAGCGGAACTTGAGCTCTTTTTAATCTGGTGATAAGTGGACCGGTGACTAAAAAAGAAGCTCTCATTTTTCGTATTAATTCGTAGGGAGCATCTGATTTAATGAGAGAGTCAGGGAAAATTTGATAGGTTCCTTCTGCCAACTTCTCGATTCTGACTCCTAAACCTTGAAGAACCAAAATCATGGTATTTACATCTAATAAATCAGGAATATTTCTAATAATGGAAGGTGTCTCACTTAAAAGAGTAGCGGCAAGAATAGGAAGTGCTGCATTTTTAGAACCACCAATTTCTACTATACCTGATAAAGGATTCCCTCCATTAATTACAAACTTTTCCACGCCTACTCTCCCTTTCATCCAGACGCCTTTTAATTCCGGAAACATGCACCTCTTACGTATCCCTTTTTGCCTTTTCTATAACCAGATACTCGTATTATTATATCTTATTCTGAATCATATTTTTCACTAATTTAAACTCTTTTAATTTCTTATTATGAGGTTTTTTTCTCAAGAGTTGTAACCGAATCATCCTTCTTTTTTTGGTTTGGTGCATTAAATTCAAACCCTATTTTCCCACCTTCTTGAAGAATTAGCCGCGCTTTGAAAAATTTTCCTTTCTTGGATTTAAAACCTGAAATAATATCTGTCCTTCCTTGAGTGATGAGCTTCTGAGCCTGGCTACGGGTAATGGTTTTTCCCAAAATTTTTTTCCATAAGGTAAAAGGACACCCTTCCTTCCATTGAACACAGGCAAAAGCGCTTCGGTTTTCCTGAACTGGCGAACCACATATTGGACAAGAACCAACATTGCTGTTCATTTTTGCCCGTTCGCCATTATCTGGTTTTTCTTTAACCTTGGCTACGATCTCCTCGGTCATTTTTTTGATTTCGTCCATAAACTCTTGTCGAGAAAATTGTCCCTTTTCGATTAAAACGAGTTTCTTCTCCCATTGGCCGGTTAATTGAGGGGATGCTAACTCATTAACTGGAATACTTTCAATTAAATTAATAAGTTCAATCCCTTTAGGTGAAGGAATTAAGGTTTTCTCTTCCCTTTCTAAATATCCAACCTCGATTAATCGCTCAATAATTGCAGCTCGGGTTGCGGGGGTACCCAACCCCGATTCTTTCATAATTTCTTGCAACTCTTCGTCTTCAACAAACTTTCCTGCACCCTCCATAGCAGAAAGGAGAGATGCTTCAGTATAACGTGGTGGTGCTTTGGTTTCTTTTTCTTCAACCCAAACTTTTTCGGTGGTCACCATTGTTCCAACTTCAACTTCCGGGAGAAATTCCGTCTCTTCTGATCCGGCTTCTTTTCCGTATACTTTTCTCCATCCTGGTTCAACTAACACTTTCGATTTACTAATAAAATTCTCATTATTGACCTCAGTTTTAATTCGTCGCTGCGCCCAGATTGCCTCAGGGTAAAAAACCGAAAGAAATCGCTTGCAAATCAGATCCATAATTTTTTGGTCATCTCGTCCCAGAGTGTCCCAATCAATTTTTTCTCCGGTCGGAATGATGGCATGATGGTCGGATACTCGGCTATTATCAAACACCCTTCTATCCTTTAATGCTTTTTTTGAGTCAAAAGGATCTTGAGTCAATTCTTCAAAGCCACATTTTCGAAGCATATTCCATCCTGTTGTCACCTGTTCGACCAAATCATTAGAAAGATATCGGGAATCGGTTCGTGGATAAGTAATCAGTTTGCGGGCTTCATAGAGTTTTTGAGCTGAATTAAGGGTTCTTTTAGCAGAAAAACCAAAAATTTTATTCGCATCCCGCTGCAATTCAGTAAGGTCATAAAGAAGGGGATGTTGTTCTTTGGTTTTTTTATTAGAAAACTCAATCACTTTGCCTTTTTTCCCTTGAACGTTTTGTTCAATTTGTAAGGCTTGTTGTTGATCGTAAACTCGATCTTCACCATCAATCCATTTTCCCACATAAGTCCCTTGGGGTGAAGAAAATACAGCAAATATTTCCCAATAAGGTGTTGGTTTGAACTCTCGTATCTCTTTTTCTCGTTGGACTAAGATCGCTAAAGTTGGAGTCTGAACCCTACCAACCGACAACAAAATTTTAAAGCGAGCAGTAAATACCCGGGTTCCGTTTATTCCCACCAACCAATCGCTTTCCGATCGACATTTGGCCGCTTCTGCTAATAGTTCCATTCTCTCTCCAGGAATAAGATTAGCAAACGATTGACGGATTGCAGCTGTAGTCATTGATGAAAGCCAAAGTCTTTTAAATGGCTTTTGGCTTTCGGTAAATTCATAAATATATCTAAATATAAGTTCTCCTTCTCGCCCGGCATCACATCCGTTTATAACTTCTTCAACGTCATCTGATTTAAGGAGATCTTTGATTATTTTTATTCTTTTCTCATTTTTCGCAATCGGCTTTAAAAAAAACTTATCAGGAAGAATAGGAAGAAGACTTAATCTCCAAACCTTAAATCTTTTCTCGTAATCTTCTGGTTCAGCTAATGTAATAAGATGACCTATAGCCCAGGTAATATAATATTTCTCGCTTTCTAAGTACTCTTTTCGATTGGTAAATTTTCCTAAAACTTTGGCAATATCTTTTGCGACACTCGGTTTTTCAGTAATGATCAGAGTTTTACCCATACCTTACCTCGATTCCTATATAAAAAAATGTTTTTAACAATGATTTCCAATCCGCAATGTGGAAAAAACTTGACAGGTTTTTTAAAAACCAAATATGAATTGTGATCGATTTAACATGGAAAAAGTTCTATAAAGGATACCATTTTTTATTATTTTTCATAGTTCGTCAAGCCAGATAAATAAGTTTTTAAAAACTTTATCCCCTCATTCTTACCTTATTCCACAATCGAATACTGGAAATCCCGGTTGTTCTAAAAAATGGATTCTTTTTTTTATAAATATTAAAAATTCTTCTTCCAGCAAACTCTGGATAGGTATTATATTGGACTGATGTATATCCGTCAAATAATCCACCGTTCAAAAAAAGCCCGGTAATAGAGTCTCCAAAAAAGATATTACCAATCCTTATTCTATAAGGTTGATTCTACGATGATGAATTTTTCCTGATTCAAAAAGATCCCCACCATAACAATCATAGGCAACTAATAATGGGAAGTCCCGAACCCAAAGTCGAATTAAAGCTTGAGCTCCTAAATCTTCATATCCTAACAAATCGGAACGAACAACAAAACTGGATAAATAGGCCGCTGCTCCACCACAAGTAATAAAATACACTGAACTATATTTTTCAAAAAGTTTTTTTATCTCTGGGCTTCGTTCACCCTTACCGATAGTCGCCCTTAAACCCATTTGAAGAAAATATTCCAAAAATTGGTCCATGCGGCTTGATGTCGTTGGCCCAACCGAACCAATAATTTTGCCTGGTGGTGCTGGACTCGGACCAGCATAGTAAAAAGTTGAATTCATTAAAGGAAAAGGGACCTCTAATTCCGATTTGATATCAGCAATCATTCTACGATGTGTCGCATCACGAGCGCAATACACTTCTCCATTCAATAACACCTTATCACCACTATGTAAGATTAAAACATCATCAATAGTCAAAGGAGTTTTTAAAATATATTCATTAATAGGTTTCATTCTGATCACCAAGATAACTTCTTTTGACGAAAAACATGACAGGAACAAACCATACCAACCGGAAGGCTGGCTATATGGGTTGGGTAACTCTCAATACGAACCTCTAAACAAGTCACCTTGCCTCCTACCCCTTGAGGACCTATCCCCAGTTGGTTAATTTCATTTTTCCACTGTTCTTCCCATTGACGGTACTCTTTACAATGATTAGGGGTCCCTAAGGGACGCCCGAGGGCACGGGAAGCAAGATACAAAGCATAAGCAGCGTTTCCTCCGATTCCAACACCAACAATTAGTGGTGGACAGGCTCGGCTGGCGTTTTTATCCAGCTCCTGCAAGATAAATTTTTTTATTTCATCAGGGGCGATTCCTGGGGTCATCATTTTTAAGGCACTAATATTATCGCACCCACCACCCTTAACTAGAAGATTGACCTGAAGCTCGTCACCATGAGTTTGTTGAATAAATACAATCCCAGGAGTATTATCCCCAGTGTTCTTTCCGATTAAGGGGTCCGTTAAAACTGACTTTCGGAAATAGCTTTTTTGATAGGCTCGACGTATAGCTTCATCCAAAGCCTCTTGGAAGGTTCCCCCCGTCAAGGCAACTTCAATACCCATTGAAACTTCTGCCATAACCATGCCGGTATCCTGGCAAAGAGGGAGGCACTCTTCTTGAGCAATCACGTAGTTTTCCAATATCTCGGAAAGCATTTCACGAGCGGCATCGCTTTTTTCCTTAGTTAGGGCTTCTATCATACAATTTTGTAATTTTTCTGAACATTTTGTATTCATCTCAACTAAAGAGCTTTCCAATCGTGAAATCAGATCCTCGAGCGAAATAAATTTCATCATTGCTTCTCCAGAGGAAGAGGAATATATCCAAATTTTACCAAATCTTTCACCATACCCTGGGCTCGTAGGATAACTCCTTCAACTTCTTTTCGCAGTTCTTCTAAATCTCTTTTTTTCCGAGCAAGATTTTGTTCAATAGCAACCTGAGCAACCGCTAAAGCCTCTTCAATGAATAATTGCCATTCTTCCATACTGGGAATTATGTAATCGGTATGAAGCCCTCTTTTCTGCGCAAATCGATAAATAGCTCGGGAAGCTGCTATACACATATCATCATTAATACAGGCTGATTGAACCGAAAGAATACCCCGAAATAATCCTGGGAATCCCAACGAATTATTCACCTGATTTGGGAAATCCGATCGTCCAGTCGCAACAATTTTAGCACCGGCTTCTTTCGCCTCCCAGGGCCATATTTCCGGATTGGGATTGGCACAAGCAAATACAATAGCATCTTTATTCATAGTTTGAATCCACTCAGGTTTAATTACACCCGGACCCGGTGTCGACAAGGCTATGAGCAAGTCTCGATTGGCAATTGCTTCAGCTTTTCCACCTTTTAAATTATCGCCGTTGGTTATTTGGCACAATTCCCATTTCCAGGGATGATTTTCTTCTAAGTCCTTTCTTTCTCGATGAAGTGTTCCGCTTCGATCGCAGAGGACGATGTTTTCAGCAAGAACTCCAGCTTTTATAAGCAAATGAGCTATCCGAATATTCGATGCACCCGCTCCTATCAATGCAACTCGAATTTTATCTAAGGATTTTTGTACGACTTCAACTGCTCCCAATACCCCCGCTACCGTTACTAAGGCTGTTCCCTGTTGGTCATCATGCCAAACCGGTATATTCAAACTTTTTTGTAAAGTCTCTAAAACGGTAAAACATTCCGGTTGTGAAATATCCTCAAGATTAATCCCTCCAAAACTCGGTTCAAGGGATTGGACAATTTGGATTAGTTCTGTGGTGTTTTGAGTTTTCAAACAAAGAGGCCAAGAATCTACTCCACCCAAATAACGAAATAAAAGCGCTTTTCCTTCCATAACCGGCATTGCAGCTTCTGGTCCAATATTCCCCAAACCCAAAACTCTTGTTCCGTTTGAAACCACCGCCACCGTGTTCCATCGATTGGTAAACTCATAAGAAAGCATAGAATCACGAACTATTGCCTTACAAACTTCGGCAACTCCTGGAGTATACCATATAGCAAAATCTTGGTATGACCTTACCGGGCATTTTAAATTCATTTCTATCTTTCCTTGGTAAAACTCATGAAGCTTCATCGCTTCTATTAACGGTTGATTCAATTCCTTCTCGGTTTTCTTTTGCATTATAAATCTCCTTAGGTAAAAAACTATTCTTTAAAGACGGTAATGAATAAAAAAACATCCTGAGCGGTGCTTTCCCGCATGAGGATCTCATCTGACGCTACAGGCGTCATCCTGAGGCTTCGTTTTTCGAAGCCGTGAGGATCTATCTGGTGACATTATAAGCATTAAACACCACTGATTTTTTAACGGTTTTCCCAAATTTTTAAACAACTCATTTGTAAATTTCATTGTCATAATAATAGGCAGTGGTCAACACATTCGCAAGAGTTCTTCATCGATAAATTCTATCATCAATTTATATTTTTTATATTCTGTTATGAGTTTACCATTAATTGAAGTAGGTTTTCATCCTCAGTGAAATCTGATAGTATTAAAAGAACTTTAAAAAAATTGGTATTAGGAGGCGGTATGGTATGCCAGAAGCAACTGAATATCATCAGCAAGGATTTAATTGCTGTGAGTCAACATTAATGGGGTTGTGTGACCATTTAGGAAAAACTTGTCATTTCTTCCCTCGGTTGGCAACCGGTTTTGGGGGTGGCTTAGGCCACACCGGTGACGTTTGTGGAGCCATTACTGGTTCAATAATGGCTTTGGGCTTAGAATTTGGACGCGACCAGGCTCAGGATAAAAAAACCCGGGACGATCTCTATTTATTAGTAGAACATTTTATTAACGATGTAAAAAAAGAATTAGGAACCATAGATTGTATTGATTTAATTGGAGTTCCTATGAATACTGTAGAAGGATTAAGTGAGTACCGAAAAAATAATATGCACTTAAAATGCCGAGAATTCATTAAAACAATATCCCAAATAGCCAAAGAATATCTCGACCAAATTCGTCATTAACCAGACCCTATATGGAAAAATATCCAGTATTCGTCTATTACCCCGCTGGAAATAAAAATAGCTTGAACGTACTAATAGGAGCGCTACAAAACCATCCCTTATGGAACCAGCTTCAGTTTTTTTTTGTTCAAAAGAGACTGACCTGTTGTCTGCTATCGCTCATCACCGATCTGGTTTAATACTTATATCAGTTATGACCCCCGATTGTGAACAGGTTCGGTCTCTTCTAATGAAGTGTAAATCAATTAATCCACAAGTTATAATTTGTCTTGGTGGTCCTCACATCTCGGCAACTCCAGAAACCTTTCAAGGTCTTGCTAATTGGTTGGTGAGGGGAGAAGCTGAAGACCTCATCCAAGAGATCATTTCATACGCTAAAAATGATTTACCCGCTTTAGACTCGGTGATTCAAAAATCAAATCATCGGGTTCGTCTTGACCTCTATTCACCTTCCCCTATCAAACTGGGAAAATATGGCTTCATCGAGATTACCCGTGGATGCCCCTATGGATGTTATTTCTGTCAGACAAGTTCGCTATTTGGAACCGATGTTCGACATCGCAGTCTTGAAGCTATATTTGAGTATTGCCGAGAAATGAAGAAAAAAAACTTGACAGATATCCGTTTTATCACACCGAATGCTTTAGCCTATGATTCAATTGATGGACGATCTTTAAATTTGAATTCTATTTTTTCACTCTTAGAAGGGATTAAAAAAATCATTGGCAAATCGGGTCGAATTTTTTTTGGATCCTTTCCATCTGAAATCCGTCCTGAGTTTATTACTCTTGAATCAATTTCAATCTTAAAAAAATTTTCTGATAGTAAAACTTTGGTTTTTGGCGGACAAACTGGNNTAGACCTGGCCATTCAAAATGGCTTCCAGGTTGCCGTAGATTTTATTTTTGGCCTCCCGGGAGAAAATGAAGATGATGAAAAAGAAACCGCTCAATTCATGAAGAAGCTTATAATGCGAGGAGCAAAAATCCATGCTCATTCTTTTCTTCCTCTTCCTGGAACTCATTTCCATGATGCGCAACCTGCAATCATATCGCCATTCTTACGACATTTTTTGGGGAAGATAGCCCGAGATGGTTTTCTCTTCGGACAGTGGCAAACCCAGGAAATACTTGCTTATACTATCAAAAAAGATTACTAACCAGAAAATCGTCCTCCTCCCGATAGCGGAACTTTTTTGTTCAGGAGGAGGACATTATTCAACTTCAATAACAGCATCTACTGGCTTTAAAGTGTGACCTTCCCGGTTTATTTCCCGAATAGTTTTTTCCAGTTTCTGTCTGGGAATCATAACAAAATGACCACATTTAATACATTTCATTCCAATATCAGTGCCAATGCGTATCACTTTCCATTGCCGACAACCGCAAGGATGACTCTTTTTGAGAGTTAAAATATCCTCAACTTCAATTTTGATGATTCCCATTCTTCTCCTTATTCAGAAAAACTTTCCTGACAAATAATCCTTTCTACAGGCCTTCTTGAAGTCGGCGGAACAGTCTTTACTGGATAACCGAGTGGCGTAATCGCTGCAACTCTGACTGAAGGTGGAATGTTACATATTTCCCGAATCTTATCTTCATCAAAATCTCCTATCCAACAGGTACCCAGTCCTTTATTCCAAGCCGATAATATTAAATGGGTCACGGCAATTGCTAAATCTACTGGCCAACTTTCCATATATTTTCCAATATACCCGCCCCTACCTACTGCGCAGGCAACTACAATGATAGGAGCTTCTCCAATAAATTCTTGACCAGAACAAGCTTGAGCTATTAAACGTTTCTTTTTATCATTTCGAATTAAAATAAATTTCCATGGCTGGAGATTGTTAGCCGAAGGTGCCAATTGTACGGCTTCAAAAACCTCGTTTAAATCTGGTTGAGGTATTTCATCAGAACGATATTTTCGGATACTTCTTCGATTCCTTATGATTTCCATAAGGTCCATAAAATCAAGCCTCCCTTATAGCTATTACACTTGTTTTGATTACTTCAACATGCTGATGCGGGGTATTTTTATTTCTGTATAGGGCTTTAAATTATAAGGGCTATCAATGATATCAGAATTCGCTTCAAGGATTTTCTCCCATTTGGTTCCATCACGATAGTATCTTCGTGCAATATTCCAAAGGTTATCCCAGGGAAGAATAACATAGGAAGTGTATTTTTTTGACTCATCTAATTGTGCAGAAAGTTCTTGGATTTTTTTCTGGAGAAATTCAATTTGACTTAACTTATTTTCAACATCACTGGTTAAACTTTGTACTTCTTTTTCTACTCGCTCTTTTTCTTCCTCCAGTTTTTTAATATTTTCTGCTGACTGTTTTTCTTCCTTTAAGATAACCAATTCTTTATCTATTCGACTCAACTCTTCCTGCTTTGTCTTCAAATCCTCTTCAAGGTCAAACCTTTCATGACTTAATCTTTCAATTTCAACCCGCAAATCATCCTTTTCCTGATTCATGCTTTGCAGTGATTGTTGGGTTTCTTCTATATATTTTTGCCCATCCAGAGTTTCAAATAACAAATCAACCCTATCTTCGATGGTTTGTTTTTCCTGTTTTAAATCATTAATAGCTTCCTTAATGGTTTCTACTTCTGGGATACTTATTCCATACTCCTGAACTATAGAATCAATTTTTTCTTCTACTGCTGATATTTTTCCTTCAATAGCATCGACCCGGGCAAATATTTCTTTTTTATTTACTTCTTGGTTAAACTGCTCAAGAGTTCCAACCCGGTTTAAAACTTGATTCATTGAATTATTGAAAGTATCCAGAGAGGTTTTTAATTTTTCATCATCAATTTTCTTGGATATATCATTCTGGATCTTCTGATATTCATCTTTCACTTCTGCAACAAACTGCTTTACATCAGCAGTATTTTTTTCCAAAAGAGTATTCATTTCATCCCACTTATTTCCCCAGTCCTTAGTAGCCGACTCCAATGATTGAAGCTGTGCGTCAGTTTTAACCAATCGATCCTCTAATTCATCTTTTAAGTTCTGAAGGGATTGGATCTTTCCCTCAATAATAACCATAGCCTCATCGCCTGACGACTGTTGGCTTCGAATATTTTCTAAGTTTTCTTGTAATAATGCAATATTTTTTTCATTCCCCTCAATTTCAGCAAGAAGCATGGCTTTTTCATTTTGAATTAAATCAATTTTTTGTTTTAACGATTCTTCATTCGCTACTAACTCACTTATTTTTGATTTCATTTCTTCTAATGATTCAATATTTGGGAGAGTGATTCCAATCGCTTCAACTTGATCTTGGAGCTCCAGTAAAGTTTTTTCCTGACCAACAGAAATCTCATTTTTAATTTGGTCAAATTGTTCATTGATTTTTTCTGATAAGCTAACCATTTGACTTTTGGTTGTTTCTAAGGATTGATTAAATCCATTGACTAAAATTTCTAATTGATCAGAACGAGATGTAATAGTCTTTTGGGTCTCCTCCATTTGATTTAGATTGGATTCCAAAACATTCGTTTTGGAATCCAAATTGGTTAACTGAGAATTAATCAATGAACTGAGGTTGGTCAGTTCTTCAACATAAGATTGCTGAGAGGTTTCTATTCCCTGGAGTGAACTGGAAAAACTTTTAATTTGTTCACGAATCAATTGTACTTCACTTTCCACCGTCGTCTTCATG
>MTKX01009843.1_pt1 | contig 23633 bp, 19 predicted proteins | sample 1042771 | NCBI WGS metagenome assembly MTKX01 (sample SAMN06212183, study PRJNA360534) | anaerobic digester metagenome | biome: Wastewater treatment plant; material: sludge; isolation source: anaerobic digester fed with sludge from wastewater treatment plant | place: Denmark: WWTP Randers ...
CGAACCGCTTTGTGGAATTGACCGCCACCAATCCCGCCCGGATCTTTGGGCTTTACCCACAAAAAGGCACGCTTGCTGAGGGTTCGGACGCCGATATCGCCCTGTGGGACCCGAATAAGGAGTTGGATTATGGGCTGGCATGGGCTCATCACCGCACAGACTATAACCTTTATGAGGGTTGGAAGCTGCGCGGCTACCCTGTGAAAGTGTTCTTACGCGGCATGCTGATAGTTGATGATCAAAACTGGCTTGGTAAAGCCGGTGGAGGGCGATTTATTCATCGCCAGGCTGGCGAAATCCTCTGATCCTTGAAATGATTTGATTTCATGATCCTCTTTGGCATACTTGGCTTACTTTGGCTTCCAGCCATCGCCCTGACCATCAGTCAGGCGGTTAAACCCAACTTTGCCCGGTCTTGGTTCATTGCCATTGCTGGAGCTTCTTTGGCTTGGATTGGAATCTTTTTCCTTCGCCTTTACTTGCCAATGGACGAGGAACTGATCCGCTGGCTGCCTGAAACGCTTTACCACACCTCCATTGCCTTTCGCATTGATTACATCAATTGGCATTACATGGTCGCCATCCTGGCTTTGTGTATCGCGGTGATTCTGACTGATTCCAGCAGAACTTCCACCTCCACGACTCCCACATCCTGGGCCGCTGCTTTGGTACTGACAGGTCTGAACCTGATCTCAGTCATGTCGCGAGACCCATTGACCATGTCCATTGCATGGGCTGTTACAGACCTGGTTGAATTGATCTACGTGCTCGCTATCCTGCGTAATTCTGAATCCAAGCGGAGAGTCACTACTGTCTACGGTGTAAGGCTTATCAGCACTTTTGTCCTGGTGGCTGCAACCGCTATTGGCTGGCAGGTGACTGCTGGGTTGGATTTTTCACAAATCCCACCCACAGCCAGCCTGCTTTTTCTGGTTGCGGCTGGATTGCGCCTGGGTGTACTCCCACTGAACCTCCCAATGCAAAACTTACCTGAATTCAAACGCGGCACTAATTTGTTGTTGCGGTTTTCTCCAGTGGTTTCAGCCCTGGTATTGATAGCCCATCTACCCTCTGAAATCCTGGTCTTAAATCAAAGCCTGGTCTCAGTTATCAGTATTCTGACGGTATTGGCCGCCCTTTATGCCTCAGCTATGTGGCTAACCCGCGCCGATGCGAACGAGGGCAGACCTTACTGGATTGTTGCACTCTCCGCGTTTGCCTTGCAGTCCGCCCTCAACGGACAGCCTGAAAACAGCCGTGTATGGGGATTGGCACTCCTGCTGACGGGCGGAGTCCTGTTCCTGTTCGACCCTCCAATTCGAAGAATTCGGTTCATCCCCCTTTTGGGTTTGATCGGCATCACTGGCATCCCATTTACTCTTGCGGCTTCAGGCTGGAGTGCTCTGTTGGGGCAAGGGGTCAGCCTTGCTGGCATTATGATGATCCTCTGCCATGCCATGCTGGTTGGCGGCTACCTGCGCTATATCCTCGAAGCAAACAGCACCATTACAGGGCTTGAAAAGTACGCTCGCATTACCTTTCCTCTTGGTCTGATCCTTATTATTCAAACCATGCTGGTGCTCAACCTGGTTGGCTGGCCAGATGTTGTGACAGTTGGGATGTGGTGGGGCAGTTTAGCCAGTCTTGGTTTGGTATTATTAGGCGGCTTACTAAGCAAAATCCTCGGTCTCCGTTTCTCCAGCACCGAATTCAAGGAGAAAATACCCTTCTACCGTCTGGGTCATCGAGCTCTGAACACCTTGCGCGTTGTCTTCAGTCTGGATTGGCTCTACGCTTTAGCTCGCTGGATTTTTGCCCGACTCGGTAGTTTCGCAGGCTTTTTCCGCCAGGTGCTGGAGGGCGAAGCGGGTGTGCTTTGGTCGATTTTTTTCCTGTTGGTCATGGCAATCCTGATTTACACGCAAGTAGGTCAGCCATGAACGAAACACTACGCACCATCACGGTAGTTGTCCTCTTACTGGCAACAGCAATCAACCTGGTCCGACGACAATGGGCAATCAATATCCTTGCTTTGGGGCTCCAATATATTTGTTTTTTCTTGATCATTCTTGATGTTCGTTCTCCTTTGCTGGCTGCAATCAAATTGATCGGCGGCTTGATGGTTACTCTAATGCTCTACCTGACCGTGGCTTCATCAGGCTTGATCGAGTCCCTCCTCAGACCGCAACGACCCACCGCTGGAGAGGTTTTTCGTGGCACGATCGCCTTACTGCTCGTCTTGATCAGTTTTTTGGCAGGTGCAGGGCTTCAACAATCAGCATTTCCTCAGAGCAGTCAACTTTTGCTCACTGCCAGCCTGGGATTGATCCTTTTTGGCTTGTTTCAGATGGGCACCATCACTGAGCCTCTCTACCTGGTTATTGGTTTGCTAACCTTCCTTTCCGGTTTTGAGTTACTCTATGCCAGCCTCGAATTCTCGCGCGTCCTGGAAGCGCTCTTTACCGCTGTAAATCTCAGCCTGGCGCTTGTTGGCAGCTACTTCATTGTCAAAGACGTAGAAAGCAGGTCAGCATGAATCTGATGACCACGCCCACTATCTGGATTCTTTTCCCTCTTCTGCTCAGCATTTTGCTCATAGCAATTCATCGCCTGCACAAACTCTCGATTTGGTTGGCCTGCCTGGGCAGTCTGCTCCTGGCGGTGGCTGCCTTTATCTTCCCGCAAAACCTTGACTTTTCCCTGGGTGGACGAAATTTTCTTTTTGACGATACCTTCCTTATTCTTAATCGTTCTTTGACCCTAACTGGCAGTCAGCTTAGAACAGTAGCGATGTTGTACCTGTTCAGCTTTCTTTGGAATATCGCCGGCTTACGCTTTTCAGTCAGTCGGTGGTTTCCATCGATCTCTCTGGCAATCACTGCGTTGTGGGTCAGCACTCTGGCAGTGGACCCGTTTCTTTACGCGGCATTAATTGTGGAGTTGATCGTTCTGATCAGCGTTCTCCTCCTGACGCCGCGCGGAGAACAAACCGGGAGTGGCGTTATGCGTTACCTGGTCTCGCAAACAATTGCGATGCCTTTTATTCTGCTGAGTGGTTGGATGGTTGCGGGAATCGAATCAGCTCCCAGTGCCAGCACGCTGATCTTACGGGGTGCGGTCTTAATTCTGATTGGTTTCGCGTTATGGTTGGCGATTTTTCCCCTTCATTCCTGGATGCCGATGCTCGCAGAGAAATCGCACCCGTGGGTTTTCAGTTTTATTTTCCTGATGCAGCAAACCAGCCTGTCGATTTTCTTGCTTAAGGTCCTGGACCAATTTGCCTGGTTAAGGAACCTTGCTGGCGTTTTCCCTGCGTTGCAATGGGCTGGAGTTCTTACACTTTTGGCTGGTGGAGTGCTGGCGTCATTGCAGACCAAAGTCAACCGGATACTTGCGTACATTATCCTGATCGAGACCGGTTATTCGGTGTTGGCAATCGGCTTGATCGGTCAGGGGGGAGGGGAAGCATTTGCACTTAGCCTGCTACCAAGGGCGCTCGCCTACTGGCAGTGGTCCTACACCTTTAGTTCCATTCAACAGATTGAACCAGAAATCGACGGTAGTTTTTCCTCGCTGCAAGGTTTGTTTGCCAGGCTGCCAATCCACAGCACATCTTTGATCATCAGCCTGCTTGGTTTGCTTGGTTTGCCAGCGCTTGGGCTATTCCCTGCCAAGCGCATGCTGTGGAATAGTGGCGCTGGTCTAACCTTCCACTACACACCCTTGCTCGGTTTGGCAGTAGCTGGAATGGCTTTGTTCATCATACGCCTGATCCATACTCTTCTAACCACCGACCTCCAATCGCCATCTCATGCATTGCCAGCCAAACGCGAAGAATCGATTTGGCAAATTTTCGTGCTTTGCTTTTTCACTTTACTTTCGCTACTCTTTGGGATCTTCCCCCATATTTTCTTAAACCCATTCCTGGGAATACTTGAACCCTTCATCCATCTTCTGCCGCCTGGTTAGGATGACAGGATAGCCAAACATTGTATAATCACATCACATCCACCAAGAGGTGAAATATGGACGATTATTCTGGATTTGAACAACTTGAAAAACGCGTCGAGTGGCTCGACAACGAACGACGCAACGACAAAAACAACCTGGCTTCTTTGCAAAACCGCCTGACTGTGCTGGTCGGCGAAAACCTCAACTTGCGTAAACAGATCAAAGAGCTTGAGATTCTAATCACAAAAAACTCAAGCCAGATCGCGACTCTCGATAAATACGATAACCGCATCGACCGATTAAACATCGACCTGACCAAGCAGATCCGCGATGTTAACGAACGTGCGGAACTCAATCTGAACGAAGCAGTTAAGCGTACGAAACTTGAGATTGAAGCAACACGGAAATCGGTTGCGGAAATTTTTCCCTTTACTGAAGCACTCGAACCAATCCGCACTGAAATGCGGACCTACAAAGTGGAGGATGCACGCCTCGCTCGCCTGATTGAAGAATTAAAAGCAAAAATCCAGGAAGTTGGTCGCTTCGACGAAGATTACCGTCGTTCATTACAGTTATTGGAGGAAAGCCGCCGTCAGGAAGCCAAACGCCTCACGGACTTGCAAGGGGAAGTGGCTTCAGTGCGCAAGCGCCTTGAAGAGACCCGCAGTCGCTTCGACAGCTTTAGCGACAGCTTTCGCACCCTGGACACTCGCATCGCGGAATTACAAACCTTTGAAAAAGACCGCAAGCAAGCCCAATCGGTATTTATTGAGAAGGTCAATAATGCCCTCGTGGATAAGGACAAAACCTTCGCCGCCTGGGAAAAGCGCTTTGTTGAAATCGATAAAGTGAACCTCAGCCTGAACAAACAGATGGAAGATCTGGAGGCTGCCCGTCAGGCCGTCAGCAAGGCTGTCAGCGGTGTGGACGAAGTGACACAACGTTTCGAGCGCCGCATAAACGAAATAACTGAATTCCAGAGATTAAACGACGAACGATTTCGCCAGGAGTGGACAAGTTTCAAGTCCGATGACGTCAAACGCTGGACAAATTACATGCTTTCCCAGGAAGAACAAAGCCGTGAGAATTCGCAGCAATTCAAAGATCTTACGAACCAATTACAAGAGCTTGACGATCTCACATCCTCTCTTCGCGACCAGCTGGATACCCTCAGCCGAAGCACCCTGCGCCATGTACAGTCCATCCTGATGGCTTATCAAAATTCCATCCAGGAAGTCGCTCCTTCGCTTGAGAAAAAGACTGGCTGATCATGCACATCGTCGGGACTGCCGGGCATGTAGATCACGGTAAATCGACCTTGATCTCAGCCTTGACCGGCACCAATCCGGATCGCCTCAAGGAAGAGATCGCCCGTGAGATGACGATCGATCTTGGCTTCGCGTCCATGGTCTTGCCAGGAGGCGAAACAATCGGCATTATCGACGTGCCCGGACATCGCGACTTTGTTGGAAACATGCTCTCAGGAATCGGCGGGATCGATGCGGTGCTGCTGGTGATTGCAGCCAACGAGGGCGTCAGCGCACAAACCCGCGAACATCTCGCCATTTTAGACTTACTTGAGATAACACGCGGTCTGATTGTCCTCACCAAATGCGACCTTATCACAGATCTTGAATGGCTGGAATTAGTAGAGCTTGAAGCCCAGGAATTGGTGGAAGGCACCAGCCTCGAAAATACCCCGGTTTTGCGCGTTTCAGCCCAAACTGGCGAGGGTCTGGACGAGCTCAAGCTCAAACTCGCTGAAATATTAGCCGAAATCCCTCCAAAACGCGATCTCAACCGCCCACGCCTTCCAGTAGATCGTGTGTTCACGCTTTCTGGTTTTGGCACAGTCGTCACAGGCACACTGCTTGATGGCAGCTTCTCGTTGGGTGATGAGATTGTCTGTCTGCCAGCCGGCAAGACAGGCCGCATCCGTGGCTTGCAGAATCACAATCGCAAGCTGCAAAAAGTCACACCAGGCTACCGAACTGCCATCAACCTCAACAACCTCGCAAAAGAGGATATCAACCGCGGGGATGTGATTGCAATCCCTGGCACCTACAAACCAACCACGCGTATGGATGCTTCCATCCGGCTGGTTCAGGACCCCGTTACAGAGGTCACCCACAACATGAGCCTGAAGGTATTCATCGGTGCGAGCGAGACCCTGGCGCGGGTGCGCCTGCTGGGCGTTGAAGCCCTGGCAGCTGGTGAGGAAGGCTTTGTGCAGCTTGAATTGGAAGAACCACTGGTTGCAGTTCGCGGCGATCATTACGTGCTGCGATTGCCCTCCCCTGCCGCCACGATTGGCGGTGGGGTGATCCTCGATACGCAGCCCACCCGCCGCTATCGACGTTTTGATGAAGTAACCCTCTCCCGCCTGGAACAACTGCGCGTGGGAAAACGAGCAGATCTGGTCATGCAGGCACTCAATCAACTCAATGTCACCAATCTCACCTCCCTCATGACTCAAACCACACTGCCTTTGGCGGAACTCGAAAAACAACTCAATGAACTTGAAAACGCTGGTGAGGTAATTTTCCTCAGCAAGCATCCCAATCCAGTCAAAACGCAGTTGATATCCGGTCAAAACTGGAAATCGATCACGATACACATTTTGGAAACACTAAGCGAGTTCCATCGCAACAACCCTCTCAAAGCGGGGATCAGCCGAGAACTTCTCAAGTCCGGCTTAAAATTGAGCCAGGAACCATTCGACTTGATTTTGGAAAACATGTCCCAACAAGGGAAGCTTGCGGAGCGAGGCACACTGGTTTGGGCAGCCAACCATTCCATCCTTCTTACTCCAGAGCAGGAAACCCAGTCTGCGGCATTCCTGGCAAAGTTCAAAGAGACGCCCTTCTCACCGCCGGATCTTGCTGAGGCAGAGGCTGAACTTGGGATCAACTTGATCGAAGCACTCATAGCAACTGACAGGTTGGTTCGCGTCTCAGATAACATTCTTTTTTTACCTGACACCATCAAAGTAATGAAATCCTGGATTCGGGAGACCATCCAAACCAATGGAAGTCTCTCATTGGCGCAATTCAGGGATCATTTTCAAACAAGTCGAAAATATGCTGCTGGTTTTCTGGAATATCTTGATTCGATTGGGTATACTCTAAGGAAAGGGGACGTCCGCGTCCTGAGAACTACAAACACATAAAAGGAGAGAATATGGGTTTCAAAGTTTTGATCACAGACGGTTTGGAAAAAGAAGGCTTAGATATCATTAATGCAGCTGGTGAAGCCGTCAACAAAAAAGGCATTGAAGCTGATGAGTTGCTGCAAATCATCGGGGATTATGACGGTTTGATCGTTCGGGGACGAACCAAGGTCACCAGGGAAGTGTTTGAAGCCGCAATGAAACTCAAGGCGGTTGGTCGTGCCGGTGTGGGTGTGGATAATATCGATCTCCAGGCAGCCAAAGACCATGGGGTGACTGTGGTGAACGCCCCCGTTGCTACAACCATCGCGGTTGCTGAACTCGGGTTTGGGATGATGCTGGCACTGGTGCGTGATATTCCTCACACTGACGCTAATATGAAGCACGACAAGTGGACCAAAAAAGATTACATGGGACATGAATTACATGGCAAAACCCTCGGCATCGTCGGTTACGGCAATATCGGCAGCACGATTGGCAAATACGCCCAGGCTCTGGGCATGAAGGTTCTGTGCTACGATCCCATCCGCAACATCGACGAGATGCGTGCTACTGGTGCTGATCCGGTTCAACTGGATGAAATTTACGCCAAGGCTGACATAATCACCTTCCACGTGCCGTTGATTCCTGAAACAAAACACATGGTCAATGACGAAACCTTCGCCAAGATGAAAGACGGCGTTCTGCTTGTGAACGTTGCCCGCGGCGGCATCATCGAAGAAGCCGCTCTTCTGCGCGCGTTGGAAAGCGGCAAGGTTGCTGGAGCTGCGCTCGACGTCTACGAGAAGGAACCGCCGGTGGATTGGACCATTGCGGAACATACCAAGGTGATTGCTGTCCCGCACGTTGGCGGTCAGACCGAAGAAGCCCAGTTGCGTGTTGCAGGCGATATCGCCAGCGAAGTCATGAACGTGTTGAATGGTGACAAAATTCGCTGGAAGATTTGCTAACACAGGCAAAGTCATTTGTCGACGAGATATGGAACTGGTATCGTGTGATACCAGTTTCTTTTTTTTCCTGACCCTTATCAAAAGTGGTGTACAACCAATTTCTTGACTTATTTATTTAGAATGATTATAAATAAGCTATGGTAAACACAGTCGAGAGTCAGCGAGAGAAATTCCAAGCCCTTCTGGAAAATCACGGGCTAAGAAACACCTCTCAGCGGCGGGATATACATGAATATCTCATCCAGACTTCAAGCCATCCGACTGCCAGGCAAATTTTCGATCACCTCAAACCAAGCCATCCTACCCTATCCCTGGCTACAGTCTACAACACCCTTGATCTACTGGTCGGCGCTGGTCTGATCAGTGCGCTCGGTGAGATTGGTGATAACCAGGTGCATTTCGACGGCGACACAACCGCTCACATCAATTTGGCATGCACTGAATGTTTAAAAATCGTGGATCTGCCCAATCAGAAAGCTGAGTCGATCAACTCTCTCGTCGAGAAGTCAGGTTTTGCCATCCATGGTTCACGCGTCGTTTATTACGGGATCTGTCCCGAATGTCAACTCAAAAACAATCAAAAAATCAAAGGAGATTTACACTAATGGAACAAAACGAAAGCTTCTCAATGCCCCGCATCGGCGATCCCGCCCCAGAATTCAAGGCCGTCACCACCCAGGGTCCCATCAATTTTCCTGCCGATTACTCTGGCAGCTGGGTCATCCTCTTTAGCCACCCTGCTGACTTCACCCCTGTCTGCACTTCCGAATTTGTAACTTTTGCCTCCATGCAGGAACAATTCCTGAAAGTCAATACCAAATTGGTCGGTCTTTCTGTGGATGGTCTCTACAGCCACATTGCCTGGTTGCGCACCATCAAAGAAAAGATCGAATTTAATGGTCACAAAGACGTCGAAGTCACCTTCCCCTTGATTGAAGACATCAAGATGGATGTTGCCCACAAGTATGGCATGATCCACCCCAACGACGCCACCACCAAAGCCGTACGCGCAGTTTTCGTGATTGACCCCAAGGGAATTGTTCGCGCCATGATCTATTACCCACTCTCCACCGGACGCAACTTCGACGAACTTTATCGCCTGATCCTCGCGCTGCAAACTGCCGACGCATTCGGCGTTGCTACACCCGCCGACTGGCGCCCTGGTCATGATGTCATCGTCCCAACCGCCGGCTCCTGCGGCGTTGCCAAGGAACGCATGATGACCGACAAATCAGAAATGAACTGTCAGGATTGGTTCTTCTGTCTCAAGAAATTGGACAAGGAAACCGTCCTCAGCAAAATCGTAAAAGAATAGCTTTTTTCGGGGGAAATAAGATAAAAACAGGTCCCGGGCGGGACCTGTTTTTGTTAATTCTGTGTTGTTGGAGTTGGGTAGATGATCTCTTGCGCTGGCGTGCCCATCGGGGTAGGCGTCGGGATAGGAGTCTGACCGGAGGGGTCGTGCACATACACCCAATCCCCAAGCTTAGCCCAGTTGTAGAGCCAATGCGCGTCTCCCGGGAACATATTCACGCAGCCATGCGACTGGGTAAACCCCAGGGAAGCTGGCCAGTAAATGCCGTGAATTGCCTGGGCGTGGTTATAATACATCGTCCAGGGAACGCCTTCCAACGAGTAAAAGTCGGAGCGGTCGCTTGTGTAGGAGCCCTGCATCTGCTCAAGTTCGCGCTTTTCATAGACGTAATACAGCCCGGGGTCAGAATAAAGCTCGCCTGAACCAGTCGCCACCAAAGCCGCGAAAACAAGCTTGCCATCCTCATAGGCTGCCAGGGTCTGGTTGTAAAGATCAATGCTGATCCAGCGATTGTTGTCCACCCCCTCTGGCACAGTGGTATCCACCACCAAACGGCGTGATTTCAATTGGGGAATCCACTCGCCCGGCCCAGCTTCGTACCATTCATAACCTTCCGCCTCCACCACCTGGTAGACCTGGAACTCGACATACTTCTCATACTGCTTGCCTGTTTGGGGAGCAGCAAAACTCGGTTGGGTATAGCTCGGCGTCGGATTGATGGTCCAGCCAAAGTCGTTTTGAGGGGTAGCATAAAACTCAAGCCCCTGCCACTTTGGCCAGGAGTAGAAAGGTGTTGCTTCCACCCATCCTCCAGCCATCGTCCGGACAAAAGTGCGCTCACCAGAGACAGCAGTATCGATCATGGTTACGTAACGGCTTGCGCCATCCGGGATGGTTCGCAGAACGGTGCCGCCACTGATTGCATCATCCAGGCTTGCATACACAGATGTTTCTGCGCCATTAATCCTGGCTACACGCACTGGCAATTCGGAAAGAGAAGCATCCGGTTTTGCAGCTGCCAAAGGTCTGATGGGATACGGAAATCCCGACTCATGCAGACGGGCAATGGTTTGCGAAGCGCCAAGGGATAAGCAATCCCCCGGATCAGTAGGATAGTATCCTGGCTGGCAAAGCGGCAGGTCATAATAAGGCACTGGCGGAACAGCCAACTCAGCCGCCTTCGTTGCAACCGGGGAGGCGCTAATAGCCAAGACAAATCCTGCCAGGAGCAGCAGTAAATTTTTGAATTTCATAAGTTGCATTATACCCGGCAGGGGCAGCTGTGCCAATTTGACTAAAGGGAGAGGTTGTGCAAAGCTCATCGTACTTTCATCGCAAGGCAAATTGTGTCGCAGGTCGGAATGCGCCTCTTTGCGCACTTCGTCGTGAAATCTTTATTGTCGGCGTGAGCCCGCGAGAGGTAATTTGTAGGTAGAGGGTCTGAGGCGATCTCTTTACACAGCTTCGCTGGTACTCCGTCCGACTCACTAAAGCTTTCTGAAAATTCGTCGTAAGTCAGGTTGCGCAGGTAAACCTGACGAAAAATGCCTAATCTCGTTGAGGATGATATTTGCAGCCATTCGTGCCCTCAAGGTCAATCCCATTCGCTATGCCTGGAGGCAGGAAAAGGACCCGACCTACGCGCTTCATATGCAAACTTGACGCCAGTTCTTTTTTGCGGTCACTCTCCCAGAAAAATAACATAAATATCCCAAAATAGCACAATCTTTCAATTCAGGTGTTCTCCATTGCCCACATTTGAGAGATTGCTTAGAATTATGTCTTGCGGTCACATTTAAAACGGGTAGAATTAATCTAAGTTACAGGAGGTTGGCATGAAGATTCCGCTCTTTCAGGTTGATTCGTTCACTGTAAAGCCATTTAAAGGCAATCCAGCAGGCGTCTGCTTGTTGGAACAACCGCGCGATGACGCCTGGATGCAGGCTGTTGCCCATGAGATGAGGCTCTCTGAAACAGCCTTTCTCTGCCCAAAAGGTAATGATTACAATCTGCGCTGGTTCACACCCAGTACAGAGGTTGACCTTTGTGGTCATGCCACCCTTGCGTCAGCACATATCCTCTTTGAGTTAGGCTTTTATGATCCGGATGAAACCATCTTTTTCCACACCAAGAGCGGTGTCATCTCGGCTTGCTTCGATCACGGCACAATAGAACTCGATATGCCCTTAATTAGGTCAGTTCCTGCTGAATCCACCCCACTGCTCGAGGAAATCCTCGGACAGGTTCCCCTGGCTGTTGTGCACTCAGAAGATAAGACAATCCTACTGGCTGAGGTCGCGGATCAGACTGCTATTGAAGCTTTTGACCCTGATTTCAAGAAAATTGCCAGCCTTGAAGAAACTGATCTGATCATCACAGCCCCCTCACCTGGCGGGAAGTACGATTTTGTCTCACGCTTCTTCTCCCCGCACACCGGCATTCCCGAAGACCCCGTTACCGGGCTTGGACATTGCATTCTGACCCCATACTGGGCAGCAAAGCTTAATAAGGACAAGATGGTTGCCTACCAGGCTTCTGCCCGTGGCGGCACGGTTTGGTGCCGGTTGGGAAAAGATCGTGTCTACCTGGGTGGTAAAGCAGTGACCGTTTTCTCAGGAGAGATCCTGCACCAATAGCTTTTCTTCCAATTGACTTTCACAGCCGGTTTTTGCTCTTCAAAGCAGGAACCGGCTGTTATAATTCCCAGACAAGTGCAAGAGGATCAATCAGAATCTCTTGTGCTTGATTGTTGCAATAAACTTGATTTGTGATAGGAGCTTAGCTATGGATCTTCTAAAACAGCGCATCCTGACCGAAGGCAAAAATCTCGGCAAGGGCATCCTTAAAGTCGACCGGTTTATCAATCACCAGGTGGATCCCATCCTGATGGATGCTTGTGGGGTGGAGTTTGCCCGCCTTTTCGCTGGCACCACTGCCGATAAGATCCTCACTGCTGAGATATCCGGTATCGCTCCTGCGCTCATGGCTGGAAAATACCTCAACCTGCCGGTGGTCTATGCCCGCAAAACCAAACCTGTCACCATGCCAAGCGAAGTCTATATCACCGTTGCTCCCTCCCACACCAAAGGTCACAACACCGAACTGATCGTCTCCCCTGAATATCTGCTGCGCGATGAGGAGATTCTCATTATTGACGACTTCCTCGCATCTGGCGCGACCATCATCGGGCTTGTCCGTCTCGCTCAGACAGCCGGCTCGAAAGTGGTCGGGATTGGCACACTAGTCGAAAAAACTTTCGAAGGCGGGCGCAATAAGCTGGCTTACCTGGGTGTGCCAGTGCATTCCCTGGTCTCAATCAGCTCCATGGACGATAAACAAATTATCTTCACCGACGAATTTGCAGCCTGAGAGGAAGCTATGAGCGACAGAATCGTCATCCTGGACTTTGGCTCGCAATACACCCAACTGATCGGCCGCCGTATTCGCGATATGCACGTGTACTGCGAACTGCTTCCCTGGCACGCAAAAAAAGAAGAAGCGCTCGACAGCCACACGAGAGGCATCATCCTTTCCGGCGGACCACAATCCATTTATGCCGACGGTGCACCGTACATCCAGGATTACCTGCTTGAGAGCGGCTTACCCATCCTCGGCATTTGCTACGGCATGCAGGCTCTGACCCACAAACTCGGCGGCATGGTGCTTCAAAGCACCGAACACGAATACGGTTTGACCGAGTTGGATGTGCCCTCTGCGAACCCGCTGCTGCATCAGGGCAACCAAACTGTGTGGATGTCACACGGAGACCACGTCACGCAGCTGCCAGCAGGTTATACCCGCATTGCAAGCTCCCCCAACAGCCCTTTCGCGGCGATGATGGATGAGCCCAAAAAGCGTTTCGGGCTGCAATTTCACCCCGAAGTGCACCACACCCAATATGGTGAGGAGATCTTACGCAATTTCGTTCTCAAGATCTGCGATTGCCAGCCTGGTTGGACCTCGGCCTCGATTATCGAAGAGAGCATTGAAGCCATTCGTGCCCAGGTGGGTGAAGGTCGCGTCTTATCCGCCCTCAGCGGCGGCGTGGATTCTGCCATCACTACTTCCCTGGTGCAAAAGGCGATTGGCGATCGGGTAACTGCAGTGTTCATTAACACAGGCTTGATGCGCCTGGGTGAACCTGAGGAAATTGAGCGGGTTTTTCGCCCAATCCTAGGCGATCATTTGATCATGGTGGATGCCTCAGAGCGGTACTTCACCAAACTAGCCGGCGTGACAGACCCGGAAGAGAAACGCAAGATAATCGGCGAGAGCTTCATCCGCGAGTTTGAAGCAGTCGTGGCAGGGCTGGAGGAACACGAATTTCTCGCACAAGGCACGATTTACCCGGATGTGATCGAATCAAAAGGGATCGGGGTCTCGGAAGCCCACCGCATCAAGTCGCATCATAACGTCGGCGGGTTGCCGGAAGATCTGAAATTCAAACTCGTCGAGCCGCTGCGTAACTTGTTCAAGGATGAAGTTCGCGCAGTGGGTGAAGTGCTCGGACTGCCCCACGATCTCGTTTGGCGTCAGCCATTTCCAGGACCTGGTCTGGCTGTGAGGGTGCTCGGGGAGGTGACCCCGGAACGCATCGAGATAGTTCGCCACGCTAATGCCATTTTCGACGAAGAACTGACGCAGGCAGACCTGGCACACGTACGCGTTGATCAAGAAGGCAACCTCTGCGGCAGCTCGCAAGCCTTTGCGGTCTTGCTGCCGGTTAGGTCTGTGGGCGTGATGGGTGACCAACGCACCTATTCCGAGACGATCGCTCTGCGGGCGATCACATCCATCGATTTCATGACCGCGGATTGGGCTCGCTTGCCGCATGAGGTGCTTGCGAGAGTCTCCAACCGCATTGTAAACGAGGTTGTTGGGGTGAACCGCGTGGTTTACGATATTAGTTCCAAACCCCCTGCAACCATTGAGTGGGAATAAACCAACCTTTCAATCATCTCAACTGGCAATCCTGAATTTTTGGTCAACAATGAGATCCTCAAGAGCCAGATGTCCTTCATTGAACAAGGAAAACGGTCGTGAAAGTAACTATTAACCAAAGATACATGGCACTGCAGGGGCTTTACTGGATGCTGTTCTGCATACCTGCATCCTTTATTTCACTCTATCTCCAGGGGCGTGGACTTTCCAACGGAGGCATAGGCACTGTTACCGCCACTTTTGGTATCATGGCTGCCCTGCTGCAACCTGTCCTGGGCGGGATCACCGACCGCAGTCGCCAGCTTACTTGGCGCAGCATGACCCTGATGCTGGCGATACTTTTTTTATTGATTTGCATCATCATGCCGCTAATCCCAGGGGCATGGCCAGGCGCGATCTTCATGGGACTGTTGATCCTGCTTGGGAACACAATCATGCCGTTCATCAACAGTGCCCATTTCTATTACACTCATGCCGGGGAGACCATTAATTTCGGCGTTGCCAGAGGTATTGGATCAGGTATGTATGCGTTTTTAGCCCTCTTAATTGGTTTCCTGGCTGAAAAATACGGCATCGAAATGGTTCCGATCTCGGGAATCTTGATAGTGTTTCTCTTAATTCTCGTAGTTTTTCGCATGCCAACCAAGAAAAAAGTTATCGAGCCTGCCCCAAAAGAAGAGGCGCTTCAAAAAAGATTTATTTACCGCTACCCAGCCTTCAACTTGATGCTGCTGGCAACCTTGATGATGCTTTCAGCCCACAGTATTTTGAACACATATCTTTTACAGATCATCCAATCAGTCGGCGGAAACAGCAGTCAGCTTGGTATCGCTGTTGCGTTGCAGGCTGTGGTGGAAGTACCGGTGTTATTTGGTTTTTCAAAGCTTATCAAGCGCTTCCGATCGAAAACCCTGATGCTCGTCGCCGCGACTGGCTTTGCTTTCAAAGCCCTGATGTATGCTCTTTCAGGCAGTGTCTCCATGATATATATGATCCAGCTTGCCCAAATGTTCAGCTATGCCATTTTCGCCTCCTCGTCTGTATATTACACCTCTGAGATGGTTTCCAAAGAAGACCAAAACACCGGCCAGGCATACTTAGCCAGCATGATGGGGGTAGGAGCTGTGTTGGGCAGCCTGAGTGGAGGCTGGATATTGGAATTGAGCGGTATGACAACAATGCTTTCTGTAAATGTAATTATCGCTATGGTGGGTGTTCTTTTTGCAATCCTCTCCTTCAAAAATAAGGCTGTTCATCCAAATCGCTGATTCCTGAGACGGCATATAATCAAAACCGTCAAGGATTTTGCACTGTACGATTAACAACGGCTTGTATAGAGGAGGATCGGGATGGCAGAAGTTATCAACACGATTCGAAAACAGCTCATCGAAAACGCGGACGAGAAGACCAGGGAAAGCGGCAGGAGATACTTCAAGGAAGAAATCCAACTTTACGGTGTTAAAACCGCAATCGTCACTCAAATCGGAAATCAAGCATTTAAGCTGATCAAGGCAATGCCAAAAAGCGAGGTCTTTGCCTTATGCGAGGATCTTTGGAAATCGGGCATGATGGAAGAGTCGTTCATTGCGTGCAACTGGACGTATTCCATCCGCAAACAATACGCGCCTGAGGATTTTGCCATGTTCGAAGCCTGGGTCAACAAATATGTCAGCAATTGGGCTGCTTGCGATTCTTTGTGCAATCATTCAATTGGATCCTTCCTCGAGCAATATCCGAGTTTTGTCGAAGACATAAAAGAGTGGACCTTCTCGAAAAACCGGTGGGTCAAACGTGCGTCTGCTGTTTCTTTCATCCTTCCTGCCAGAAAGGGTCTCTTCAAGAAAGATATCTTCGAAATCGCAGATAATTTGCTGCTGGACACGGATGACATGGTCCAAAAGGGGTATGGCTGGATGCTCAAATCGCTTGCGGATGCCTGCGAAGATGAGGTCTTCCAGTATGTACTCGATCACAGGGCTAGCATGCCTAGAACAGCGCTGCGGTATGCGATTGAAAAGATGCCTGATGAGAAAAAACGCGAGGCAATGAAAAGGGTCTGAACCTTGCCAGGATGCGAAGGACATTGAGTCAGTCTACAGTGGTTCCAATGGAAGGAAAAAATCAAATGAATATTGAAATTAAGCCCTTATCCCCTGACCTGATCCCAAGTTATCTTGATTTCTTTGACAACCGGGTTTTTTCGGACGACAGTCCGTGCGGACCGTGTTACTGCACCGCCCCCAGCATGGACGCTGCCAGTGAAGCTCAGATGGTCAGCGAATTCGGGGACGATGTTAAAGGTACCCTGCGAAAGTATGCCGTTAATCTCCTTTCCAAGGGCAGAATTCATGGGTATCTGGCATTTGAAAATGCCATTCCTGTTGGTTGGTGTAATGCCGGTGACAGAGATGTCTATCTAAGTTGGATTCCCGAGATTGCCCGCAAAGTGTCTTTGGGAAGGACCATTTCGGTACTCTGTTTAGCAATCGCCCCAGGGTATCGAGGGAAGGGGCTTTCTTTTGCCCTGCTGGAGTTCATCATCGAGGATGCAAAAACTCGTGGCTATGCAGCCGTCGAAGGTTACCCCAGGGTGCAAAAGGACCGTGAGCCTTACGACTTCAACGGTCCTCTGCGCTTGTTCGAAAAAGCTGGCTTCGTGGAAAAAGCCCGTGAGGGAGATATCGTGGTGATGTCAAAGGATCTGCGAGTCTAGACATTCGTCCTTTTTACCACCACACTCCCCGAAAAAGCGTTTACACCACCTTGAACTTGTAGCCCCTCAATCTCAAGGCGTTTGTCACCACAGAGACAGAGCTCAGGCTCATCGCCGCTCCAGCAATCATCGGGTTAAGCAGCGGTCCGCCAAAGAGGTGCAGCACGCCCATCGCAATAGGAATGCCGATCACGTTATAAGCAAAAGCCCAGAACAGGTTTTGCTTGATGTTGCGCAGGGTTTTCTTGCTCAGATCGATCGCCACCGGCACGTCCATCAGCGTCGACCGCATCAGTACGATATCAGCCGAAGCGATCGCCACATCAGTCCCGGTGCCAATCGCAATCCCAACGTCGGAACTCGCCAGTGCGGGAGCATCATTGATGCCATCGCCGACCATTGCAACAAAGCGTCCCTCAGATTTCAGTTGGTTAACAATCCCAGCCTTCTGATCGGGCAGCACTTCGCTAAAGACCTGGTCCAAGCCCATCATGCGCCCGATGGCCTCCGCGGTGCGGCGGTTATCCCCGGTGACCATCGCCACTTGGATACCCATCTTGTGCAGCTGTTTGATTGCTTCCTTGCTGTCCGGCTTGACGGTATCTGCCACGGCGATGATGCCCAAAAGTTGGTCTTCAAGCGCTGCAAACATCGGTGTTTTGCCGTCATTTGCCAGCTCCTGCCCCAGCCTTAAGGCAACCTCGTCCAACGACAAATACTCATCAATCATTCTTTGATTGCCGATGCGCAGCTGTTTGCCTGCGTAATCGACGACCACGCCCATCCCAGCCAAAGCTTTGAAACCGCTGACTTCGGGCAGGCTCAAGGCCCTTTCTTCCGCTGCCCGTAAAATCGCCTTGCCCAGCGGGTGCTCGGAGCCTTTCTCAGCCGCGCCAGCCAGCGCAAGCAGATCCTGCTCGCTCTGCCCTGCCAGCGGTAAAACATCCGTCACGGCTGGTTTTCCTTCGGTAATAGTACCGGTTTTATCCAGTAGCACCATGTCCACCTGTTGCGCGTTTTCAAGCGCGTCGCCGTTCTTGATCAACACACCATGTTCTGCGCCCTTGCCCATCCCCACAGTCAGAGCCGTCGGTGTGGCAAGCCCAAGCGCGCACGGACAGGCAATCACCATCACAGCCACGAAGATCGTCAGTCCGAATTCGATGCTCTCCCTGCCGATCAATACCCACCCCAAAGTCGCCAGCAAGCCCAGTGCGATCACAATCGGTACAAAAATGCCCGAGATCTTGTCTGCCAACTTCGCTATCGGTGCCTTGGATCCCTGGGCATCCTCAACCAGTCGAATGATCTGCGCCAAAGCCGTATCCTTGCCAACCCTGGTCGCCCTGAAGTTCACCGCCCCGTTGATGTTCATCGACGCACCTGTGACGTTGTCGCCAATGGTTTTTTCAACTGGCAGGCTCTCACCAGTTAGCATGGATTCATCCACGCTGGTGGCGCCTTTCAAAAGGACGCCATCGACCGGGAAGCTTTCACCAGGACGCACCACCACCTCATCCCCCACCAACACCTGGCTGGCATCGATCTCGACTTCCCGCCCGTTGCGGATAACCCGCGCCTGTTTGGGCGAGAGTGCCATCAACTTCTGGATTGCCTCCGAGGTTTTGCCAGTGGCACGCGCCTCCATGAACTTGCCCAGCGTAATGAGGGTCAACACGACTGCTGCCGACTCGAAGTACAACGAGTGCGCAAAATGGGAGTGACCACCAGTGATATTCCACAGAGCATACAAGCTGTAAAGGTATGCTGAGCCTGTGCCGATGGCAATCAGAGAGTCCATATTGGGATGCAACTTCACCAGGTTGCGAAATCCGTTGACGTAGTAGGACCAACCCATGATCACTACCGGAGTGGTCAGTAACAGTTGTGCGATTGCGTTATTCAACGGATTGATATCTGGATTCAAAAAAGCAGGCAGCTTGAGCCCAAGCATCGGTCCCATCGAGATAAAAAGTAGTGGCACGGTCAGGATGGCGCTAATGATGAAACGTAATTTCAGGTTTTGCAGCCGTTTGGCTTTGTGCGCTTTTTTTCGTTCGAGATCGTCCTCGATCGTACTCTCGACAGGCAGAATAGCCTGATATCCAGCCTCCGCAACCACGCTGACCACCTGCTGCAGGCTGATCTCTGCCGGGTCGTAATCGAGCGTGAGCGTTTCAGAAGCCAGGTTGACGCTGGCAGTCTGCACGCCAGGTAGTTTTCCCACGACTCTTTCGACTGTCGCTGAACAGGCAGCGCAGGTCATCCCCTGCACTTCAAGCTGAGCGTGCTGGGAGGGTATCACAGCCTTATAACCGGCATCTTCCACGGCCTCGACGACGCTATCGAGCGAGAGTTGCGACTCATCGTAGCTCAAATGCAAGTTTTCAGCGCTTAGGTTGACATTTGCCTCAGTCACACCGGGCAGTTTACGCACTGCGCGTTCCACAGCGGCTGAACAAGCCGCGCAAGTCATGCCCTCAATTGGTAAGGTCTTAGTTTTCATGTTTTTTCTCCTCAAGGGAAAGGCTGGAAAGGATCGTGCCACTTGCATGCAAATGGCAGGTGCATTGCCCCGGGAAGCAATCGCAGTCCACTTCGGCGACCACCTGCTTGTTTTTCAGCACATTCTCCAGCATCGCGCGGTCTTCAGCAACCATTGGTGTTTTCTCGATCAGATAGGCCAGCAGGTTCGGTTTCTTGCGGCTGCAGATGCGCCCAAGCAAGCCCTCAACCTCAAGTTTCAAACTCTCAGGTTCTTCCAAATAGGTTGAATAGACGAAACGGCGCCCATCCTGTCGTGCTTGCAGGTAGCCCTTACTGGTTAACCTGCCGATCAGAGTCTTGACGGTTGACTGGGTCCAACCTCGCTTGCCACTGAGCACTTGGGTAATATCCTGGCTGGTGGATTCTCCACTCGCCCATACCACCCGCATCACTTCCCATTCCGCGTCGCTGATATTCAGGTTTTCGGACATATTTCGTTCCTTTCGTTGAATAGCATTTAGTTTACAACTGTAAACGTAACGGCGCAAACCCTCGTATAACCCTTTTAGAGCTTGCATAAGCTGGAATTTTATTTTGCTCCTCAGTCAGATTAAACTAAAGAAAAAATGGAGGAAAAATGACAGAGATCCACTACAAATACGAGCCTCATGCCAATCGCATCGTTGCCACCAAGGATGATGGCGAAGAAGTCGGCAAAATCGAGTATGAGGTGAATGATAAATACTGGAATGCCAATCATACCTGGGTCAACCCCGACTATCGCGGATTCAGCATTGCCCGCAAGCTGGTGGAGACGCTGGCAGATACGGCACGCGCCGAAGGAGTCAAGATCCTCCCCACCTGCTCGTATGCCAAACACGTCATGGAAAAGGATGCTGCGTTTTCGGACGTGTTGTTCAAGCACGACACGCCATAGAAGGCTGACCAATCAGCACTAGTCCCTATTGGACCATAGCAAATTGGTCAGAATTAGCCATCCTCACACGTTACCCAACGTTATTAATATTTTTAGCTTAGGTCAAGGTCTGCATCAAGACTATGATGGTTTACTCTTTGTATAGAGAGATTGTTTTCACTCTTGTCTATCACTAAGTTTCTCCTGGATCATAATGGCAAGCCCATATATGCCATGAAAGCGGGTAACCACAGGGGGTTACCCCTACTTTTGGGGGTAAAATTGGGAACAACTTCGTAGGGGCAGACCCCAGTGTCTGCCCTGAAAAATGTGAACAATCACCCTGGATATTGTGTAAACAATCATACTTGTCTAAACAGGCTGAATTAATCATCCTAAAAAACAAAGAATTATCCTCTTTGCCTTGACTGTGTTATCATCGACGCCTGAAAGGAAAAAATGAGCACACAAAAGATTATCTTCCTCGATATTGACGGCACGCTGATCGACTACACGCAGCAACTTTCTCAGTCCACCAGGGAAGCGCTGCATCTCGCTCAAACCCGCGGACACATGCTCATGATTGCTTCAGGACGCAGCAAGCCTTCCATCTACCCCTGGCTGCTCAACCTCGGATTTGACGGTATGATCGCCGGCGAGGGCGCTTATGCAGAATTTAGAGGGAAGACCATCATCGAAAGCGCTATTCCCCAGACGCAGATCAGCCGGCTTTACGCGTACCTTGATGATCAAAAGATAGGATTTTACGAAGAAAGCAATAGTGGGCTCCATGGTAATCGTTACTTCCTGAGCGAAACCGCCCGTTCTTTTGGGATCTCTCAAGAAGTAGCGGCTGAGAATCTACAGAAGGCATTCCCCGGTCTGACGTTCGATCACCAGGATTACCATCTGGATGTAAACAAGGTCAGTTTTGTGATGAGACCAGGCATCTGCAAAGCTGAACTCGAAGAAATTTTTGGTGATTATTTCCGCATTGGTATTTGGAATATCTTCGGAAAAGGTCGGGATTTTGGGGATTTCACCCAAAAACACGTCACCAAAGCTTCAGCAGTTGCAGTGCTGCTCGAAAGGCTCGGCTTAAACCAGGAAGACACTTTTGCGTTTGGAGATTCCTTCAACGACATCGAAATGCTGCAATACTGCCAGACCGGCATTGCCATGGGTAATGCCGCGGAGGAGCTCAAGGCTGTTGCCGACCATGTTACCAACGCTGTAACAGAGGATGGCATTTTCAACGCATTTAAGCATTTTGGTTTGATCTAAACCATTTTTCCACAATCGGTTTGGCATTCTCAGGTAAAATTCATCCAGCAACAAACGCAATTGGCGCTTTTTTCAGTGACTGTGATATCAATTTTGTAAGATAGAAAAACTGCGATAATAATGAACCAAAAGCCGTTGGGGACAATCTTCTTGATTTTGTGCCTGATCAGCGCCATGCTGGTTCAGCCAATTGTGCCTGCGAGAGGCCAGGAGTCCCCACCGGGAGTGCTGATCGAGGAGCTTGACGCACGCGAGTTTCCAAAATTAACCATGAACTTTTCAATCCCGGGCGGGCTGGGACAAGAAACCTCCCTCGCAGCCAGCCAGGTGAGTGTCATCGAAAACGACACACAAATTGCCGTTGATTCGCTCGCCAGTGAGTATGTCGGTGTGCACTTTGGCCTGGTGATCAATCCTGAGCGCACCCTGGTACTCACCTATGCCAGCGGCTTCAGCAACTACGACCGCATGCTGGCAGCCATGCGCGAGCTTGGCTCAGACCTCACCCCCGTTACTGGCGATGTCTACAGCTTCTTCATCAACCCAAACATCCGTTACGATCAACTTGAAAACTACACCGAGTGGAAAAAAGCCCTTGAAGATTACACCGAAAACCAGCGGCAGATGAACAGCTCATTGCAGAGTTTTGAAGAAGCGATCAGCTTGCTGACAAGCAATCCGCTAGCCAAGGAAACCGTGCTGGTCTATATGACCCCCTACATTGAACCAACTGAAGTTCCTGCGCTGACAGCCCTGATCAAACAAGCTGGCGAAGCCGGCATCCCAGTGCACATTTGGATGACTGCCGCGCCTGTGGTGATTGGTTCAGCTTATCAGACAGATTTGGACACAGCATGTCAAACCTGGGGTGGTAGCCTGACCATCCTGAGCGGCAGCCAAATACCCCCCAATCCGAGAGATTATCTCAAGGGGAAGGGCTATCGATATACCGTCACCTGGCAGTCCGAAGTACGCTCCGGCAGCACACAAAAGATTGGGCTGCGTCTCACCCCTCCCGGAGGAGGCGTGTTGACATCTGCTGTTAGTGATGTTGCTCTGGAAGTCCTGCCCACCAGTTTGAGCTTCAGCAATCTGCCTGAACAACTGACGGTAACAATTAGGGGTGATGAGTTGATCGAGCCAGCTGAACTGCCCATCCAGGCAGCCATCGAATTCCCGGATGGCTTTCCGCGTGAGGTCCTCAGCACCAGTTTGTTCGCCAACGGCAGCCTGGTCCAGCAGCACAACGAAGCGCCTTTTGGTGACTTTGTGCTCGACCTCACCCCACTTCGGGATCAAACTAAACTCAGTCTGCAACTGACGCTCGAAGACGCACTCGGTTTTGAAACCCGCAGTGAAATGAAGTACATCGAACTGATTTGGTTCGATCCAAACGCAGATCAACCCAAGCCACTGCAAAGTAATTCCTGGCTTTGGATCGGGATTGGATTGGCAGCACTTGGATTATTAGGCGTGATCATCCTGCCCACGAGACTGAAAAAGAAACCCGTCAAATCTGACGATGTTGAGCCAGCTGCGCCAGCCGTCCGAGTGGAATCGGAGAGTTATGTATTGGTGAAAACATATGGCAGCCTCATCAAACTTGACCGGGATAACACCCCCTGTGCCGAGAAGCCGCTTTTGCTCATCAAAGAAGTCACCCTTATCGGCAAAGATCCACAGTTGGCAAATTTGGTCCTGAATGACGAAGCGCTGGAACCACTGCACGCCGAAATTCACGCCTTTCCCGACGGTCGCACGCGCTTAACGGACTTTCACACCATCGCGGGAACATACGTCAATTTTCAGGCAGTAGATACAAAAGGCGCTGAGATCCACCACGGAGATATCCTCCACTTCGGACGGCTTTCATACCGCTTCAATAGCCCCAACCGCGTGACCAGTTC
>MTKX01002356.1_pt1 | contig 23407 bp, 20 predicted proteins | sample 1042771 | NCBI WGS metagenome assembly MTKX01 (sample SAMN06212183, study PRJNA360534) | anaerobic digester metagenome | biome: Wastewater treatment plant; material: sludge; isolation source: anaerobic digester fed with sludge from wastewater treatment plant | place: Denmark: WWTP Randers ...
GATGGCCTCGCCGGCCATCAGGGCCTCGGCGCAGAAGCGCTTGGTCACGCTCGACCGGGCCGCCGGCAGCTCGCCGGCGTGAGGCAGGTCGGCCGCCTCGGCCGCCCGGACGTCCCGGATGCGGCCCTTGCGGATGAAGCCGACGACGCCCTGCAGGAAGTCCAGGAAGCCTTTGGCGCCGGCGTCGACGACGCCGGCCCGGGCCAGGACGGCCAGCTTCTTGGGCGTGTCCGCGAGGGACCGTTCGGCGGCCGGCAGGGTATAGGCGAACAGCTCGGCGAAATCCGTCACCCTGTGGCGCTGCTCGTAGAGGGCCTCGGCCCAGTCGTGGAGGAGGGTCAGCATGGTGCCCTCGACGGGCGTCAGGACGGCCCGGCGAGCGTGTTGGACGGCCCGGCGGACGCTTTCGGCGAACCGGCCGACGGACAGCCGGTGCTCGCCGCGGACCTCCTGGCTGAGGCCGTAGAGGAACTGGGCGAAGATGAGCCCCGAGTTGCCGCGGGCCCCGGCCAGGGCGGCGTCGGCCAGGGAGCCCAGGGCGTCCGTGGCCGAACGGTGGGCCTTGGCCCCGGCGGCGATGGAGCGCATGGTCGAGGCCAGGTTCGTCCCCGTGTCGGAATCGGGCACCGGGAAGACGTTGATCTTGTTGAGGTGGGCCTGGTCGCGGATGACGGCCTGGCCGCCGGCGAGAAAGGCGTAGTAGAGCCGCTTGCCGTCGAGATAGCGGATCTTCATGCCGGTTCCCATGACCTCCCGATCCATTCTACCATGCCGGCCCTAGGGCTTGCCCTCCGGGGCCGCGTCCAGCGCGGGGGGACGGAAGGCCACGGCCAGAAGGACAGCGGCGGCCAGGGCGGTCAGGCAGGGCAACAGGAACATGGACCGGAAATCCATGATCCCGCCGGCCGTGAAGACCGACTGGAGCAGCCAGGGGCCGAGCGTGTTGGCCGCCAGGACCCCCAAGCCCAGGATCATGACGTTGAACAGCCCCTGGGCGCTCGAGCGGACGTCCTTGGGGAAGTAGGTGTCGACGAAAATGTAGACCGTGGCGAAGAAGAAGGCGTAGCAGATGCCGTGGAAGATCTGGACGGTGACGATGGCCCAGGGCGAGGAGGCGAAGAAGGCGTAGACGGCGAACCGGCCGGCGTGGCCCAGGATGCCGATGAGCATGGTCAGCTTCCAGCCCAGCTTCTTCAGCACCAGGCCCAGGACGAGCATGGTCAGGAGCTCGGAGACCTGGCCCAGGCTCATGACCGGCATGATCCAGTTGCCGGGGATGCCGACGCCGCCGGCGTCGCGGGCGGCGCCCAGGAACGTCCCCGTCCAGTTGAAGTAGAGATTGTGGACGAAGGCGTCGATGAAGGCGATGAGCCAGAGGATGAGGACGAAGGGCCGCTTGAGGAGGCGCAGGGCCTCGAGCCAGGCGAAGCGCTCCGTCCGGCCGCCGTCGCCGGCCGTCCTTTTCTTGGCCGGCGTGTGCGGCAGGAGCAGACTGAAGGCGGCCAGGGCCAGCGAGACGGCCCCGGCCACGATGAACGTCCAGCGCGTGGCCTGCCTCAGGGCCGGGCCGGTCAGGCCCGAGCCGAGGACCGTGCCCAGCCAGGCCACGAAGCCCTTGGGGGCGGCGGCGGAGACCTTGGCCCAGTCGACGAGGATGAAGGTGAACGGCCAGGCGGCCAGGATCCAGCCCAGGGTCCCGCCCATGCGGATGAGGCCGAATTCCTTCTTCGGGTCCTTCATGTTGGCGAAGGCGATGGAATTGACGATGGACAGGGTCGGGACATAGAGGAGGCAGTGCACGGCCATCAGGGCGAAGAAGGGCCAGAAGGCGCGCGTGAAGCCCAGGCCGAGGAGGGCCAGACCGCCGACGAGCTGGCTGAAGCCCAGGAACTTCTCGGCCGCGAAGTGCCGGTCGGCGAACTGGTTGCTGAAGAACATGCCGACGATGGCCGCCAGAGGGAAGGCGTTGAGGACCCAGGACTGCTGGACGGGCGTGAAACCCAGGCTCGGCAGGTAGCTGAAGATGAGGGGCAGCCAGGCGCCCCAGATGAAGAACTCCAGGACCATCATCAGGAACAGCTTGTTGCGCGGGCTCTTCGTCTCGGTCATGGGCGGATCTCCTTGTCCTCGGTTCCCGGCTCGGCCGGATCAGAGTTCCTTGAGGAAGACGTTCCGGAAGAACGGCGGGGACTGGCTGTCGTGGTTCTGCAGGCCGATATAGCCTTCGGGCGCCAGGTCCCGGACCTTGCCGCCGGGACGGGACTCCCAGTCGAGGGCCGTCCGGCCGTTCAGCACGACCTTCAAGCGCGGGCCCCTGAACTCGATGCGCAGGTGGTTCCACTCGCCGGCCGGCTTGGAGGCCAGGACCTTGGGGGCCTCGATGTCGTAGGCCGCCCCGGTGTGATGGATGCCGGTCGAGGCGTCGTCGATCTGGACCTCGATGCTGTGGTAGATGTAGTCGTCGCTCACCGGGACCTCGGGGACGCGCAGGAAGATGCCGGAGTTGGTCGTCGGCGTCGAGCACATGAACTCGCACTCGAGGACGAAGTCCCTGAGCTTCTTCCCGTACCAGAGCAGGCCCATGCCGCCCTGGCCCTTGAGGACGCCGGTCTTGGGGTCGCATTCGAAGTGGCCCGGGCCGTAGTGGTTCCAGCCGTGCTTCTCGTAGCCGCCGGAGCCGCGGCGCAGGGCCTGGGTCCAGCCGTCGTAGGTGGTGACGCTCTTGACGTAGGCCATGCTCTTGCGGAAGGCCGGCATGGGATCGCCGACCTCGGCCTCGTTCTCGTACTCCATGGTCAGGTAGCCGTCGTAGTCCTGGAGGGTCAGCTCGGCCAGGAGGTCGCGGACGCGGCCCTTGCCCGAGCCCCAGGGGACGTCGTCGACGCCCTCGGCCGTGCCGAAGTCGCTGCGGTCCTTGAGGTGGACGTCGAGGATGCGGCCGCTCAGGAGCTTGAAGGCCTCGCGGGGGTCGATGAAGCCGCGCATCCAGTGGCCGCTGTCGGCGCAGGAGCCGATGCGGGGGTCGCGNNCCGGGCCAAGACCGTCTCCGGCCGGTTGTACTTCGAGGGGGCGGGGTGGTTATGGATGGCGATCTTGACGTTGTATTCCTTGACCAGGCGCTCGAGCAGGGTGAAGTCGTCGTCGGCCGGCTCGCAGGCCAGGACGCGGATGCCCATCTTGCGGGCGAAGTCGAAGACCCGGCGCATGCTCTCTTCGGTGGTCCCGATGTCGACGACCCCGTAGCCGTAGAGCGTTACGCCGGCCGCTTTGAGGGCCTCCTTGGCGTAGGCCGCCTCCTCGTCCGTCATGGTCTCCTGGAACTTGGCCTGCGGGAACTTGCCGCCGAGGGTCTGGCCGGGGAAGGCCTCGACCGCGGCGACGCCGAGCTCCTTGAGCTTGTCGAGGGTCTCGACGAAGGTGAACTTGCGGAAGGTCCAAGCCTCGGAAGCGAAGGGGAAGGGCTTGATGCGGACGGCCGCGTAGTCGGTGGCCGCGACGGCCTTCTGCAGCTCGGCCGACAGGGGACGGGACTGAGCCGCCGCTTGGCAGCCGGGTCCGGCGGACATGGCGGCGAGGGCGACGAGGGCGAAGACGGAGAGAGCGCGTTTCATGGGGCCTCCTCGGATCATCGGGACTTGGGATTCCACTCCCCCCGGGCCACGGGCGGGACGTAAGTCTCCAGGCCCTTGAAGGGGAAAGGCACGGTCCGGCCGAGCTCGGCGCTGCGGTAGGCGGCCATGAGCAGCTCGGCCACGGCGACGCCGTCCGAGAAATTCTCCTCGGGCCGGACGCCGCGGAGGAACGAGCGGACCATGTGCCGGTTCTCGGCGGTGTAGCCGTACTCGCCGGCCTCGTCGGCCACGACGGGCATGAGCCCGATCTCGGCGTTCTGTTTCTCGACCAGGTCCTCGCCGGCCTTGCCGCGGACGGCCCGGCTGAAGAAGACCTTGAGGCCGGAGTCGAGGGTGTTGATCTGGAGGGCGTACTCGGGGCCCAGGAGCTCCAGGCTCAGGCGCAGCCCGGCCCCGACGTAACACCAGCTCGTCGTCGTCTCGACGACCAGGGTCTTGCCGGAGCGGTCCTTGTACTCGACGAGGGAGCGGGCGAAGTCCTCGGAGGGGCGCTTGAGGTAGTCGGTCTTGCCGCCGCTGTTCTTGGCCAACACCGCGGCGTACTTGGGCTCCTGCCACTTGAGGCAGTTCGTGTAGGCCGTGACGCTGACGGGGGTCAGGACCTCGCGGGGCGCGCCGGGCGGGGTCAGCATGTAGCGGGCCTCCTCGACGGAGTGGCACATCATGTCGTTGAGGACGCCGCCGCCCTGGAGGGTGCCTTCCCAGAACCAGGGCATATGGGGCCCGCTGTGCTCCTCGGCGGCCCGGGCCAGATAGGGCGGGCCGGACAGCGCGGCGCCGCGGGCCCAGACGATCTCCCGGCCGCGGACGACGGCCGGGGAGAAGACCTGGTTCTCGAGATAGCCGTCGAGAAGGCCGGCCTTCTTGGCGAGCTCGAGCATCCGGCGGGCTTCGCGGGCGTTGCGCCCCAGGGGCTTTTCGCAGGTCACCCCGACGAGCCCGGACTTTCCTGCGAGGACGGCGTGGGCGATCTCCTCCATGACCTCGCCCCGGGTGAAATTGGGGGCGCAGATCCACAGGGCCCCGATGCGCGGATCGGAGGCCATCTCGGTGATGGACGCGTAGGGCTTGGCCTGGCCGACGCCGAGCTCCTTGACCAGGGCGCAGGCCTCGCGGGCCCGCCTGGCGTCGGGATCGAAGACGCCCAGGATGTCGGCGTCCCGGACGCCCACCCAGGACCGGATGTGGAAACGGGCGATGAAGCCGCCGCCGATGATGCCGACGCCGAGCGTTTGGGGCTTTTTGGCCATGTCGAGGTCCTCCTCCTGGGATAAAGGATTCTTCATATCTTAATTGCCGCCGGATTGTCAATTTCCCCGGCGGGAAGGGGAGGCGGGCCGCGGCCCTCAGGCCGCGTCGTCGAGGCGGCCGATGATGNNTCGGGCGTGTAGAGGTGGTCCAGGCGCGTCCGGTAGAACTCCGTGATGCGGCCCCGGACCATCTTCATGGTCGAATTGAGGAAGTGGTTCTCCTCGGTGAAGCCCTCGCCGAGGACGGCCACGGCCGCGGGCAGCCAGCGGGCCGGGAACGTCCCGGCCTGCCGCCCGCCCTCGCGATAGGCGTCGATCTCCCCTTCGAGGAGGCGCAGGGCGGCCTCCTGGCCTTCGGGCGTCCGGGGCGACAGCCCCTTGCCCTTGAGCCAGCGCAGGACGTTGTCCTTGTTGGGGACGAGCAGGCCGACCGTGTAGGGCGATTGGTCGTTGTAGAGCATGATCTGTTCGATGTAGGGCGAGCCGTCGGTCAGGGCCTCTTCGATGGTCTCCGGGCTGTACTTCTCCCCGTCGCTCGCGATGAGCAGGCTTTTCATGCGGCCGAGGACGTACAGGAAACCGTCGGCGTCGAGGTAGCCGAGGTCGCCCGTGTAAAGCCAGCCGTCCCGGACCGTTTCACGGCTGGCCTTCTCGTTCTTCCAGTAACCGGCCATGACGTTCTCGCCGCGGATGACGATCTCGCCGGGCTTCCCCGCCGGGAGCGGCCGTCCGGCCTCGTCGCAGATGCGCAACTCGATGCCGGGCGCGACCCGGCCCGAGGAGCCGAGCTTGTGGGCCTTGAGGCTGTTGGCCGAGATGACGGGGGAGGCCTCGGTCAGCCCGTAGCCTTGGAACATGGGCATGCCCAAGGCGTAGAAGAAGCGCTGCAGTTCGACGTCGAGCAGGGCCCCGCCGCCGACGAAGAACTCCAGGCGGCCGCCGAAGTTGGCCCGGATCTTGGAGAACAGCAGCCGGTCGTAGAGGGCCAGCAGGGGCTTCTTGAGCCTTTTCAGGCCCCGGCCGCGGTCCCAGCCGACGCCGTTGTAGTCGTAGGCCAGGGCCAAGGCCCGGCGGAACAGGGCCTCGACCTTGGGGCCCTTGTCGCGGACGCCCTTCTCGATGTTCTTGCGGAAGTTCTTGGCCAGGGACGGGACGCTGAGCAGGAGGTGGGGCCGGACCTCGCGGATGTTGCCGGGGATGTTACGCAGAGTTTCCATATACGTCCGCCCGAGCTCGATCGAGGCCATGGCCGCGCCGCTCTTCATCATGGAGTAGATGCCGCAGGTGTGGCAGAAGCTGTGGTCCCAGGGCAGGATGAGGAGCGAGACGTAGTGCTCCGGGCAGTCGACCAGGGCCCGGGACTGCTCGATGTTGGCCGTGTAGTTGCGGTGGGTCAGGATGATGCCCTTGGGGTCGGCCGTCGTCCCCGACGTGTAACAGATGTTGGCCGGGTCGCTCTCCCGGACGGCGGCCAGGGCCGCGTCCAGGTCGGCGGCCCGGGTCTCCAGGAAGGCGTCGCCGCGCCGGAGGACCTCCGAGGCCGGCACCTCGTCGGGGGCCAGGGACTCGGCGTCGTCGAGGACCACGGTCGTGGCCAGCTCGGGCAGGTCGTTCTTGATCCGGCGGAGCTTGGCCAGCTGGGACCTCGAAACGACGGCCAGGCGGCAGCCCGAGTGGTCGAGGCGGAACTTCAGGTCGCCGAGCTCTTCGACCTTGACCGATATGGGGACGTTGACGGCCCCCGTCGAGAGGATGCCCAGCTCGGCCACGATCCAGTCCCGCCGGCCCTCGGAGATGAGGGCGGCCCGGTCGCCCCGGCCGAGGCCCAACGACATCAGGCCGGCGGCGAAGCGGCGGACCAGGCCGCGCATCTCGCCGAACGAGGTCGGCTCGTAGCGGGAGCCCCTCTTCTCCCAGATCAGGACGTTCTCCGGGTAAGCGGCGACGCTCTCCTCGAACAGCCTGGGCAGGGTCCGTTCGGTCATGGCCAACCTCCTCGACGGGGGGAATGCCCCCCATCCTACGTCCGCGGAGGCGGCAAAGTCAAAGTCCGTCCGCGCCCCCGCCCGGCCGACTAAAAGGTTACGGAAAACCATGGCTATGTCCGCGCGAAGGGGAGGTCGATGATGCCGTCGGTCGGGAGGGCCGTCCGTCCATGAGGGACCGCCGCCGGGAGGTCCGCGTCCCCGAGGAGAACAAGGTCGTCGTCTCCCTGATGACGGGCGAGGTCCGGCCCGGGGCGGCGACCGTCTTCTACTCCCTGACCCGGGACATCTCCGTCGGCGGCGTCCGCATCCTGACCTCCGCCCGCCTCGAGCCCGGAGCGAGGGTCCTTCTCGACCTGACCTTGGGGCGGTCGCGCAAGAGGATCCGGGCCGTGGCCGAGGTCCGCTGGACCCGCGAGGTCTACGACGGGGAGGTCTTCGAAGCCGGTCTCCAGTTCACCGTCCTGGACCCCGACGCCGAGCTGGCCCTCATGGACCACATCTTCGGCGGCCGCAACGGCTGATCTCCGGACCGCCTTGAATTCCGCCCCCCACCTAATATACAAAGGATAGGCCCTCGGCGCGGGCGAGGAGGTCGGGATGGAATGGTGGACGGAGGCCCGGTTCGGGATGTTCATCCATTGGGGGCTCTACGCGCTCCCCGCCCGCCACGAGTGGGTCCGCAGCCGGGAGCGGATGACCGACGCGGCCTACGCCCGCTATTTCGACCGCTTCGACCCCGACCTCTACGATCCCCGGGCCTGGGCCCGGACGGCCCGGGAGACGGGCATGCGCTACGCCGTCCTGACGACCAAGCACCACGACGGCTTCTGTCTCTGGGACTCCCGCCACACGGACTTCAAGTCCACCCGGACGCCCTGCGGCCGCGACCTCGTCCGCCCGTTCGTCGAGGCCTTCCGGGCCGAAGGCCTGCGGGTCGGCTTCTACCACTCCCTCCTCGACTGGCACCATCCCGAATACCCGGTCGACGAGTTCCACCCGATGCGCGGCGATCCCGTCTTCGTCGAGGGCTCGAGGTCCCGCGACGTCCGGAAGTACGCCGACTATCTCCGCGCCCAGCTCGAGGAGCTCCTGACCGGTTACGGGTCCATCGACACGCTCTTCCTCGATTACTCGTTCCCGGGTCCGAACGGCAAGGGCCGCAATGAGTGGGGTTCGGAGAGCCTGCTCGCGATGGTCCGGCGGCTCCAGCCCGGCATCGTCGTCAACGACCGGCTCGACCTCCTCGACGTCCCCGGCGGCTGGGACTACCGGACCCCCGAGCAGTTCCTGCCGCGCGATGGCGTCACCGCGGACGGCCGGCCCGTGCCCTGGGAGACCTGTCAGACCTTCTCGGGGTCCTGGGGCTACGACCGCGACGAGTCGACCTGGAAATCGGTCCGCCAGCTCGTGGTCCTGCTCGTCGAGACGGTCGGCAAGGGCGGCAATCTCCTGCTCAATGTCGGGCCGACGGGGCGGGGGACCTTCGACGGCCGGGCCCTCGCGAGGCTCCGCGGCGTCGGCGATTGGATGGCCCTCCACGGCCGGGCCGTCTACGGCTGCGGCCCGGCCCCGGCCGATGTGCCGCGCCCGGCCGGGGGGCTTCTGACCTACAACGCCGCGACCCGCCGGCTCTATCTCCATGTCCTCGAGTGGCCGGCCGGCCTGCTGGCCCTCGACGGCCTGGCCGGCCGCGTCGCCTACGCCCAGCTCCTCCACGACGCCTCCGAGGTCCGGGTCGTGGAACGGGGGAGCGAGCCCGGCTTCATGGCCGGCCGGAGGCCCGAGGAGCCCGCCGACAGCCTGAAGCTCCGGCTTCCCGTCGTCAAGCCCGACGTCGAGGTGCCGGTCGTCGAGATGTTCCTCGACGCGCCGTGAAGGACCGCCAAGGGAGACGCCCATGAACCGCCTCATCGCCCGGACGGCCGCCGCGGTCCTGCTGGCCCTGGCCGTTCTCGTTCCGTCCGCCGCGGCCAAGGATTACTATTTCCCCGAGGTCCGCGTCGTCCTCACCGTCGCCGCCGACGGCTCCTTCACGGTCGACGAGTCCCGGACCTTCGAGTTCGAGGGCGAGTTCAGCTACGCCTATGTCGTCATCCCGCTCCGACTCCCGGGCGGGGAGGGGCGGACGATCCGCATCTCCGACCTCGAGGTCCTGGACGAGCGGGACGAGGCCCTGCCGGTCACCGTCGACGACGACGGCGAGCGCCTGACCGCGCGCTGGAGCTACCGGGCCCGGAACGAGCGGCGGACCTTCCGCATCCGTTACCGCGTGTCGGGGGCTGTGACGAGCTACCCCGATGTCACCGAGCTCTACTGGAAGGCCGTCGGCGACGGCTGGGAGCGGCCCGCCCGCGACGTGTCCGTGACCGTCATCCTGCCCGAGCCCCTGCCGTCCAAGGACGACCTCCGGGTCTGGGCCCACGGCCCCCTGGCCGGTTGGGCCGAGGTCGTCGACGAGCGGACGGCCCGTTTCTCCGCGCCCGACCTGGCTTCGAACCAGTTCTTCGAGGTCCGCGTGGCCTGGCCGTCCGGGTCCGTGGCCGGGGTGCCGTCCGGCCGGCTTTCTCTCGAGGCCATCAAGGCCGAGGAGGCGGCCTTCGTCGATGAGACCATTGCCCGGGTCCAGGCCGCCCGGTCCGAACGGGAAGCCTCGGACGGCCGGACCGCCGCGCGCCGGCGGGCCTTCCTCAAGGGCGCGAGCGTATGGGGCGTCTGGCAGGTGGCCGGTCCCATCCTGTGGCTCGTCGTCTTCCTGCGGGTCTGGTCGGCCGTGGGCAAGGACCACCGTTTCGAGGGGTTGCCCGATTACGTCCGCGAACCGCCCTCGGACCTGCCCCCGGCCGTGGTCCAAACGCTCATGCGCGAGGGCCGGGCGGTGACCCCGGAGGCGTTCACGGCCACTCTCTTCGACTTGGCCCGGCGGAGGGTCCTCGAGATGGACGACCGGAACGTCTCCCGGCGCGGCCTGTTCGGCTCCAAGGAAGCGGTCGAGACGTCCATCACCCTGAAGCGCGAACTGGCCGGCGCCGGGGACCTGAGGGCCTACGAACGCGCCCTCCTCGAGTTCCTGTTCGTCGAGGCCATGGGGACCGGGGCGTCCGCCGGGGCCTCGTTCACCGTGGACGGGCTCCAGAAATTCCTGAAGCGGAAGCCCCAGAAGTTCCAGGCCTTCTACGCCAAGTGGACCAAGGCCGTCAAGGCCGAGGCCGCCCCCCTCGGCTTCCTGGAACCCGAGGGCCTCAGGGCCCGGAACCTCTTCTACGCCGTCTCCGTGCCCCTGGCCGTCCTGACGCTCAGCCCGGTACTCCTCATCCTGTCCCTGGCCCTCATCCCGGGGCTCAAACGGCGGACCATGTCCTGGGCCCGGCAGAACGAGGACTGGAAGGGCCTCAAACGATTCCTCGACGATTTCTCGGACTTCAAGGAGATCCCGCCCGAGGCCTACAAGCTCTGGGAGCACTATCTCGTCTTCGGCATCCTGTTCGGTTACGCCAAGAAGATCCTCAAGATGCTGCCGCTCATCCTCCAGGACGACCGGGCCGCCGTTCCGACCTGGTACACGGGCATGGGACTGGCGCAGATGGGGACGCTCGACGTCGCCCACATCACCCAGGTCATCAGCGGCATCGAGCACGCGGCCACGGCCATCCACGACGCCAGCGTCTCGGCCGCCCACTACTCGTCGGGCGGCGGGGGCGGTTTCAGCGGAGGAGGCGGGGGAGGCGGAGGCGGAGGCGGCGGAGGCGCGGGATGAGCCGGGCCGGGCTCCGGCGGGCGGGCGCCCTCGCAGCGCTCCTCGTCGCGGTCGCCGTCGCGGCCGGATGCGGCGGGCCGTCCGAAGAGGACCGCGTCCGCGAGACCGTCTCGAAGGCCGCGGCCCGGGCCGAGAAAAGGGACCTCGAAGGCCTGGGCCGTTACCTCGACGCCGGCTTCGAGTCCGGGGACGGCCGCGACAAGGCCGGGACGCTCGCGCTCGTCGCCGGCCACCTCGAGCGGCGACGGGGCGTCGTCGTCCACGTCCTCGGCTGCCGCGTCACCGGGATCGATCCGGCCGGCCGGGCCTCGGTCGAGTTCGAGGTGGCCCTGTCCCACGGCGCCGCCGAGGTCCTGCGCAAGCTCATCCGCTGGAGCGGGACCTATTACCGGTTCGCGGCCGGGCTCGTCCGGGACGCGGCCGGGGAGTGGCGGTTCGCCGCCGCCGACTGGGAGGAGATCCCCCTCGCGGACCTGTTCCCGGAGTCGCTGGCCGTCCTGAAGGAACTCTTCCCGGACATCTGACGTATCAGGAGTTGGGGACGGCCNNCGCGCTTCGAGGAATTCAAGATCAACGGCGGCGAGCTCGTCAACAAGGTCAAGGAGATCGTCCACGAGGGCAACGTCCGGCGCATCATCCTCAAGGACGAGGCCGGTAAGACGTTCCTGGAGATCCCCCTGACGGTGGGCGTCGTCGGGGCCGTCTTCGCCCCCGTGCTGGCCGCGGTCGGCGCCGTGGCCGCCCTGGCCTCGAACCTGACCATCGTCGTCGAGAAGATCGGCGACTGACCCGCGGCCCTCCGGGGGCCTTCCGCGGACCGGCCCTCTGTGCTATAAAAGTCCCGGCCATCCCACCGCACGGAGGACTGAGCATGGACCGTCGCCGCGCCCGTTTCTCGATCGTCCTGATCCTGTCGATCGCCGCCCTGGCCGCCGCAGGCGCCGCCGCCGTCCCGGCCGGCCGGCCGGCGACGGAACCCGGGGCCCTGTTGGGCCTGATGCCGGCTCCCGAGAGCGTGGCCGCCCGGGACGGGCGCTTCCGGATCTCCGAAGACCTCACCGTCGGAGGGCCGGGCCCGGCGACGGGCCGGGCTTTCAAGGCCGCGGCCCGGTTCATGTCCCGGCTCACCGGACGGACGGGGCTGTTCGTCAAGCAGGACTGGCTGGCCGCCCAGAGCCCCGCGGGCGACGCGGGCATCCGCTACGCCTTCGACCGGACCGGCCGGCTCCTGCCGGGCGAGGACGAGTCCTATATGCTCACCGTCGCGACAGACCGCGTCGCCCTGGCCGCCCCGACCGACCTCGGCGTCCTGCGCGGCCTCGAGACCCTGCTCCAGCTCCTGAGCGCCGACGAGGCCGGCTATTACTTCCCCTGCTGCGAGATCAAGGACCGGCCCCGCTTCGTCTGGCGCGGCCTGCTCATCGACGTCGGCCGTCACTTCCATCCCGTCGAGGTCCTCAAGCGGAACCTCGACGCCATGGCCGCGGTCAAGATGAACGTCCTGCACTGGCACCTGACCGAGGACCAGGGCTTCCGCATCGAGTCCAAGGTCTTCCCCCGGCTCCATCAGCTCGGTTCCGACGGCCAGTTCTTCACCCAGGCCCAGGTCCGTGAGGTCGTCGATTACGCCGCCGACCGCGGCATCCGGGTCATGCCCGAGTTCGACCTCCCCGGTCACTCGACCAGCTGGTTCGTCGCCTATCCCGAGTACTCGAGCGCGCCCGGGCCCTACGCCATCGAGAGGCGCTTCGGCGTCTTCGGACCGGCCTTCAACCCGGCCGACGAGCGCATCTATCCCTTCTTCGACGCCTTCTTCAAGGAGATGGCCGGCCTGTTCCCGGATCCCTACCTCCACATCGGGGGCGACGAGGTCGAGGGCCACCAATGGGACGCCAATCCCGCCATCCAGGCCTTCAAGAAGAAACAGGGGCTGGCCGACAACGGCGCCCTGCAGGCCTACTTCAACGGCCGGCTGCTGCGCATCCTGGCCAAGCACGGCAAGACCGCCGTCGGTTGGGACGAGGTCCTGCAGCCGGGGCTGTCGAAGGACATCGTCATCCACTCCTGGCGCGGTCCCGATTCCCTGGTCGAGGCGGCCCGCCGGGGGCACCGCGGCATCCTGTCGAACGGATACTACATCGACCTCTGCCAGCCCGCCTCCTTCCACTACCTCAACGACCCCCTGCCGGCCGGCTCGCCGCTCGACGACGCCCAGAAGGCCCTCGTGCTCGGCGGCGAGGCGACGATGTGGTCGGAGCTGACCACCTCCGAGACGATCGATTCGCGCATCTGGCCCCGCACGGCGGCCATCGCCGAGCGGCTCTGGTCGCCGGCCGCGGTCCGCGACGTGGAAGACATGTACCGGCGCCTGCCGGGCGTCTCCCTGCGGCTCGAGGAACTGGGCCTGCTGCACGTCAAGAACGCGGGCATGCTCCTGCGCCGACTGGCCGGCCGGACCGACATCGCCCCGCTCGAGGTCCTGGCCGGGGCCGTCGAGCCCCTCGAGGGTTACAAGAGACACGGTCAGGCGGCTTACACCAGCCTCGCGCCGTTCACCCGCTTCGTCGACGCCTGCGCGCCGGAGTCTCTCGAGGCCCGCGCTTTCGGCCGGGACGTCGAGCGCTACCTGGCGGGCGGCGACCGGACCCTCGCCGCCGCGCTCGCGGCGAAGATGTCGGCCTGGCGCGACAACCACGCCTCGGTCCTGCCGTACCTGGCCGCCTCGCCGGCCCTGCGCGAGGTCGAGCCGCTGTCGCTCGGCCTGAGTTCGGCCTGCGAGATCGGTCTCGAAGCGCTGGCCGTCCTGGCCAAGGGGGAGGGCCGGCCGGCCGCCTGGGCCGAAGCCAAGGCCAAGGTCCTGGCCGAGGCCTCCCGTCCCGTCGCTCACGCCGAGCTCGCGGTCCTCGAGGCCGTCGGGAAGCTCGTCCGGGCCGCGGCCGGGAAGGCCGAATGATGGGCCCCGGGCGTCCCTCCTACACCGTCCGGCGGGTCGAGGACTTCGGTCCCGACCTCGGCCGTCCCGAACCCTGGGACTCGCTTCCGCCGCTCCCGGTCGACCGTTACCTCTGGCTGACGAACGGCTACCGGCCCCGCGTCGAGGTCCGGCTGGGCTGGTCCGCGAGATCCCTCTATGTCCGGTTCCGCGTCGGGGAGAAGAAAGCCCCGGTCCGCTACACGAAGTTCNNTCGAGATGAACGCCGGCGGGACCCTCCTGGCCGCGTTCGGCCCGGACCGGGACCATCGCCAACCGCTCTGGCCCGAGGACCTGGCCGGACTGACCGTCGTCACGGGCGAAGGGGACTGGCCCGGCGTCGGTGACAGCTGGCACGTGGGCTACGATGTCCCGCTCGCCCTCTTCCGCAAGCTCTACGGGGAGGACCTCCGGGCCGGCGATCGGGCTTCGGCCAATTTCTACAAGTGCGGCGACGAGACACCGGTCCCGCATTACGGGGCCTGGAGCCCGGTCGGGACCGCCGCGCCGGACTTCCACCGGCCGGAGTACTTCGGCGAGCTCGTCTTCGCCTGAGCGCGGGCCATGAGGTCCCTCCGTCCCGTCATCCTGGCCGCCGCCGGAACGGCCGCGCTTCTCTTCGCGGCGGGACCGGCCGCCGGCGAGGATCGGCCCCCCGTCACCGTCGTCGACAGCCTCGGCCGGACCGTGACCGTTCCCGGCCGCGTCGCACGGATCCTCTCTCTCGAACCCGAGGTCACCCGCATCGTCGTCGCCCTCGGGGCGGGCGACCGGCTCGTCGGCATCGACCATTTCCTGCGTTTCAACGACCACCTGTTCCCGCTCGTTTTCCCCGCCGGCGCCTCCCTGCCCCTGGTCTCGAATCCGGCCCAGGACCTGTCCGTCGAGGAGGCCTTGCGGCTCCGCCCCGACGTCGTCTTCGCCTCCCCTTCGGAATCCCGCCTGACAGGGTCGGTCGAGAGGAAGCTGCGGGTGCCCGTCGTCGCCTTGGCTTCGATGGGCCGCTTCTCCGGTCTTCTGGAGGAGATCCGGACGCTCGGCCGCATCCTCGACCGGGAGGCCCGGGCCGGCGAGCTGGTCGCCCGATTCGAGGCAGCCTTGCGCGGGCTGGCCGGCCCCGACGCGGACGGGGAACGGCCGGTACGCCCGACGGTCTACCTGGCTTTCTGGAACTCGCTCGTCCGGACGCCCGTCGCCTACGATCCCGTGGACGCCGCCGGCGGTCGGAACGTGGCCGCCGGGACCGCGGCCGACTATGCCGGATCGCCGGGGGTGACCGTCTCGCTCGAGACGCTCCTGCTCTGGGACCCCGAGGTCATCCTGGTCCAAGGGAACTACCCCCCGGCGGACCGGCGGGTGACCGTCGAAGCCGTTCTCCGGGACCCGCGGCTGGCCTCGCTGCGGGCGGTCCGGACCGGACGGGTCCACTATACCTTCGGATACTGGTACTGGTGGGACCCAGCCCTGGCGCTCGTCGAAACGGTCTATCTGGCCCGGCTGTTCCGTCCCGGAACGGACCCCGGCTTCGACCTGGCCGCGTTCGGGGACGGCGTCTTCAAGGACTTCTACGGCGTCGAGGGGGCCTTCTCCGCGCTCTGCCGACGGCTGGACTGCCATGCGTGGACGCGGGAATAGCCGGACGGCGCTGCTCGCCGTCCTGGCCGTCGCGCTGCCGCTCGTCCTGAGCGTCGTGGCCCTCAACGTCGGCGCCTACCGGATCCCTCCCGGAGCCGTGCTGCGGACCGTGGCCGACGCCCTCCTCCCGGGCCCCGCCCCGGCCGGTCCGTCGCCCTACGCGGACATCCTCTTCCGCATCCGCCTGCCCCGGCTCCTGCTGGCCCTGTTCGCGGGCGCGGCCCTGGCGGTCTCCGGGGCCTCCCTGCAGGCCCTGTTCCGCAATCCCCTGGTCTTCGAGTTCAGCCTGGGCATCTCGCACGGGGCCGCGTTCGGGGCCGCGCTGTCCCTGGTCTTCTTGGGCCGCGCGGTGCCGCCGCAGTTCGCCGCCTTCGCCTTCGCCCTGGTCGCGGTCCTCCTGGTCGCGGGCATCGCCGGCCGCTCGGCGTCCCAAGTGATCACCGTCCTGCTCAGCGGCATCGTCGTCTCGGCCCTCTTCCAAGCCCTGCTTTCGGGCGTCGAGGTCTTCGCCGATCCCTACGCCCTCCAGTCCCTCGTCTTCTGGCTGATGGGCAGCCTCGGGCAGGCGACGTGGGGGGACCTGGCGGTGACCCTGCCGCTCATCGCCGCCGGGGTCGTCATCCTGATCCTCATGCGCTGGCGGCTCAACGTCCTTTCGCTCGGGGATGACGAGGCCCGGTCCCTGGGGGCGGACACGGGCCGCGACCGGGTCCTGGTCATCGCCCTGGCCGCGCTGGTGACGGCCGCCGCGACGGCCGTCATGGGGGTCGTCAGCTGGGTCGGCCTCATCGTGCCCCATCTCGTCCGTCTCGCGGCCGGGCCGGACAACCGGCGGGTCGTGCCCCTTTCGGCCGGGTTCGGAGCCGCCCTTCTGCTCCTGGCCGATACCGTGGCCCGGACCGCGGCCCCTTTCGAGATCCCCATCGGCATCCTGACCAGCCTGGTCGGCATCCCGTTCTTCATCGTCCTCCTGAAACGCTCGGGGAGGGTCTGGCTGTGAACGTCCGGGTCGACGGCCTGTCCTTCTCCTACGGCCGGTTCGCGCTCGACGTCTCCGCCTTGTCGATCGGCGAGGCCCGGGTGACGGCGCTCGTCGGACCCAACGGGGCCGGCAAATCGACCCTGCTCAGGTGCCTGGCCGGCGTCCTGCGGCCTTCCCGGGGCACCGTCGCAGCCGGCGGCCGGGACCTGGCCGGCCTGGCCCCGCGCGAACGGGCCCGGCTCGTGGGCTACGTCCCGCAGGAGCCCGCCCCAACGTTCAATTACGCCGTGCTCGATTTCGTCCTGATGGGCCGGGCGGCGTTCATCCCGGCGTTCTCCACGCCGTCCTCCGGCGACCTGGACGCGGCCCGCGAGGCCCTGCGCTACGTCGGCCTGGACGGTTTCGGCCCGCGCCCCGTGCTCGAGCTCAGCTCGGGCGAGCGGCGCCTGGCCCTGATCGCCCGGACCCTGGCCCAGCGCCCGGCCATCCTCCTTTGCGACGAGCCGACGACCTTCCTCGATCCCCGGCACGAGGTCGAGGTCATGGAGCTCCTTGACCGGTTAGCAGCCGAGGGCCGGACGGTCGTGGTCTCCCTTCATGACCTCGACATGGCTCTCAAGTACGCCGACGACATCGTCCTGCTCAAAGACGGGAAGCCGGCGGCGGCGGGGCGACCGGACGACGTCCTCGACGAGGGCTTGCTGGGCGCGGTCTTCGGGACACCGATGCGCCTGCGCGAGGTCGACGGCCGCCGGGTCGTCCTGCGTTGAGGCCGTCCGGGCGGCGGCGTGGACGCGCGGCCCGTCATCGGCTATAATCCCCGGTCTTCGAGGAAAGAGAGGACAGGATGGAGCGAACGGAGAGCGGACGGGAGACGGGGCGGACCCGCGGGCTCGACCGGCGGGCTTGGGCCCTGGCCACGGCCGCCACGGCGTTCGGCTGCATCTACTTTTTCGTCCGCCAGTACTTCAAGGACGGCGTCTGGCGCTTCGACGCCACCCTCGTCAACAAGTCTCTGGGCGTCGCCGCCCTGCTCCTCATCGCCCTGTCCATGTTCCTGACCGGCTGGAATTATTTTTCCCGCCGCCCGGGACGGTCGCTGGCCCTCCGCAAGCCCTACGGCCTGGCCGGGTTCTGGCTCGGCCTCATCCACGGCGCGGCGGACCACCTCTTGCTCCCGGCCTTGGGGCTCAAGGCCGAGCTCAAGGCCGGGCCCGGGCCCGCCGAGCTCACGGGTTGGGCCGCGCTGGCGCTGTTCGGGCTCATGACGCTCGTGTCCAACGAGCGGGCCAGGCGGACGTTGGGGAACGGGCCCTGGCGGCTGTTCCTGCGTTATGCGGGGTACGCGGGATTGGTCCTCGCGGCCGCCCACGCGGCCCTGCTGAAGAGCGGCAGCTGGTCGAAATATTTCCGGACCTTCGAGTCCGTCCTGCCTTCGCTCAGCCTCTTCGTCTTCGCCCTGGCCGCGGCGACGGTCGTCCTGCGGCTGGCCGTCTGGATCGCCGGGCGGCGGAAGAAGGGCGGGGGCTGAACCCTACTTGAGCTTCTCCTGGCCCTTGAACTCCCGGTAGGGGCTGAGGTAGGAGAGCGTCTCGCGGTCCTCGGCCGTTTCCCGCCCTGCGGCCAGGCGGGCGATGAGCTCGCCCAGCCCCGGTCCGAGCATGAAGCCCTGGCCGCACATCCCGACGGCCAGCATGAAGCCCTCGAGCTCCCGGGCCCAACCCACGATGGGGAAGCCGTCGGGGGTCATGGGATAGAGTCCCCGCCAGGTCCGCCGGACCCGCAGGGGGCGCAGGCGCGGCATGAGCGCGACCATCCGGGCGGCGACCATGGGCAGGAACGAGCTCGTCTCGCGGGTATCGAAGCCCCAGATGCTGGGCTGGGGCGTGATGCAGAAGATGATCTGCCCCGTGTCGTGCTGGTAGAAGTAATAGTTGGCCGAGCCGGCGACGGGCCGGATGTCGACGACCATGGGCCCGAGGAAACGGGCCACGGCCTCGGTCACGGCCGCCTCGTGGGCGTCGGGCCTGACCGGGACGTCGAGGCCGGCCATGGCCGCGACCTCGGCGCCCCACGGTCCGGCCGCGTCGACGACGACCGGGGCCGCGTATGCGCCCTTGTCCGTGCGCAGGCCACGGACCCGGCCCCCCTCGATGTCGAGCCCGGTGACGGTCTCGTTGAAACGGAACTCGGCCCCCAGGCGCCGGGCCCGGGAGTAGAACGCGTGGACCGCCAGGAGGGGAGAGGCATTGCCGTCGTCCGGCGAGTAGGTGCCGCCGACGAGCCCGTCCGGGGCCAGGTCGGGAATGACCTCGAGCAGCTCCGGCGCGTCGAGCCAGCCGATGTTGAGGCCGCAGGGCTTCTGGACGGCCAAGAGGTCCTTGAGGACGCGCTCCTCCTCGGGCCGATAGGCGACGTAGCTGTAGCCGCCCTTGTTCCACTCGATCTTGTCGCCGTGGAGCTCCTCCCAGGTCGCGAAGACCTCGAGCGAGCGCAGGCAGAGCCGGATCTTGGCCGGGTCGGAGTGGGTGGCCCGCAAGCCGCCGATGGCCCGCTTGTTCGAGCCCTGGCCGACGCTCGGGAAACGGTCGACGACCAGGACCTTGAGCCCGGCCTCGGCCAGCGACATGGCCGCCGGAGCGCCGACGCTGCCGGCCCCGACGACGATGGCGTCGAATGCCCTATTCGCGGTCATGGCGTCCCTCCTTGCCGGCGAGCCCGGCGAAGGTCCCCAGGGGGACCTCCACGAACAGGGGGCGTTTCGGCTGGTCGACGACCTCGGCGTCGGGCACCCCTTCTTCGCGGAAGAGGCGTCGGACGAGCGGGGTGCAGGTCTTGGCCCCGCAGGAGCCCATGCCGGCCCGGGTGACGGCTTTGATCTCGCTGATGTCCCTGACGCCCTCGCGGATGAGCCTGCGGATCTCGCCCGCCGTGACCCTTTCGCAGCGGCAGACGATGGCGTCGTCGGGCGTGGGCCCGACGGGCTCGGCCAGCGGATCGCCGACGTTCTCCGGCTGGACGCGGATGCCGGCGATCGCCTTCGCGTATCCCTTGGGAGCTCGGACCTTGACCAGGACGGTCCGGTCGTTGGCCTTGATGGCCTTGACCGCGGCGACCTCGACCCGGCCGAGGACGCCGCCCTCGGTGTCCTCGACGACGACCGTGTCGCCCGGCGCGAGGGCATCCTTGGGGAACTCGAACGGGACGACCACGGTCGGGAACTCCGGGTCCTTCCGGTAGTCGACGAGCGTGATGGCCAGGCCCGGGCAGATGGCGACGCACTTCTCGCAGCCCGTGCAGCCCTTGCCGTCCTTGACGCCGAGGAAGCCGGGCAGGAGCCGGATGTCGGAGGAGTCGATCTCGATGAGGCCGTTGGGGCAGACGGCCGTGCACGGGTCGCAGGGGATCTCCTGGTTGCAGTGGATGACCGGGAAGACGCCGGCCTCCGGAACGGGGGTCCTCTCGGGAGCCGTCGCCCCGGGGCGGGACTTGAGGATATCGGCCGTCCTGTACCACTCGGGAGAGATCTCGCCGACGTCCCGGCCCAGGGCCCGGGCCACCTCGAGGCCGCGGATCTTGCCGGAGAAGATGGCCGCCGAGGCCTCGGCGATCTCCTCGGCATCGCCGGCCGCGAAGGCCGCCAGGCCGAACTCGCGGGCCTTGCGGTAGAACTCGTCGACGGGATCGAGCCCGACGGCGATGAGCAGGGTGTCGCAGCCGAAGGAACGTTCCGTGCCCGGCACGGGCTTGAAGGCCCGGTCGACCCGGGCCACGGTGACGGACGCGACGGCGTCGGCGCCGTTGGCGCTGACGACGGTGTGGGAGGTGTAGATGGGCACGCCGAGCCGGGCCAGCTTGTCCCGGTGGACCTTGTAGCCGCCGCACTCGGGCATGGCTTCGACCAGGCCGACGACGTCGATGCCGGCTTGGAGGGCGTGGTAGCCGGCGATGAGGCCGACGTTGCCGCCGCCGACGATGAACAGCCGGCCGGTCGGCCGGACGAGGTCGCGGTTGACGAGGGTCTGGAAGGCGCCGGCGCCGTAGACGCCGGGCAGGGTGTTGCCCGGGAAGGCCAGGTTCTTCTCCCGGGCCCCCGAGGTCACCAACAGGACCTCGGGCTCGACCAGGACGTAGCGCCGCCCCTCCAACAGCACGCCGACGCGGCGGTCGGAAAAGACGGCCAGGGCGGCGGTCTGGAGCCAGACCCGGACCGACGGGAAGGAGCGGACCTCGGCTTCGAGCCGGGTAGCGATGTCGATGCCCCGCGTCCCGGCGAAGACGGCCTCGACCGAGCCGAAGAAGCGGTGGGTCTGCAGGACGAGCTTGCCGCCGAGACGGTGCTTGTCGTCGATGAGGACGGTCTCGATGCCCCGCTTGCCGAGCTCCACCGCGGCCGACAGACCGGCCGGCCCGCCGCCGACGATGAGGACGGGCACGCGCACGGTCTCGACGGGCTCGGGCACTTCGCGGGCCGCGGCCCGGGCGTCGACCTGGGGCAGCTCGGGCAGGCCGTCGACGGGCTCGACGCGGACGCCGGGGCGGACGAGCTCCATGCACGACTTGACGGGCACGCCGTCGGCCAGGACGAGGCACTGGGCGCACTGGCCGTTGGCGCAGAAAATGCCCTGGGCCGCGCCGTCCTTGGCGTGGTGGCCGAAGACGCGGACGCCGGCGGCGAACAGGGCGGACGAGAGGGTCTCGCCGGCGAGGCCTGCCACGGCCTCACCCCTCCAGGTGAAGGGGACCCTGGCGCGATCGGGGATGGGCAGGATGGGGTGTTTGTCGATGCGGTGCATGGGCGTCCTTTTCCTTGGACCTGTGCCGGGGGGAGCCCGACAAAGGGCGGTATTATAGCACAACGAAAATCGGGGAGATAGAATCCGGGCCGGAATAAGGTATAATCGCCTCGGACACCATGAGAAGGGCGACGGGAACTCGCGCGGCGACGGCCGGTCTGGCCCTGGCCCTTCTCGCCGTCCCGGCCGCTCCGGCCCAGGACGGGCCGGCCCGCGACGGCGCCGTCAAAGCGTTCCTCCAGGACGCCGGCCGGATCTGGACGGCGCCGTTCCGCCTCAAGGAGAAGGACGTCGCTCCGCTCGTCGTCCTGACGGCGGCGACGGCCTTCCTTATCTCCGGGGACGAGAACATCCGGGACGGGGTGAAGGGCATCGCCGACGACCGCCCGTGGGTCGGCGACGCGGCCTCCGCGGTCACGACGATGGGGGGCCCGGGCGCCTGGGCGGCCGCGGGCGCCTTCTACGGGGCCGGCCTCCTGTTCAAGGACGAGCGGGCCCGCGAGACCGGGATCCTGGCGGCCAGCGCCATGCTGCAGACCTTCCTCGTCGGCAACGCCGTCAAGGGCCTCACCGGCCGTCAGCGGCCGTTCTACGCCGACGGCGAGGACCACTGGGCGGGCCCGGTCGGGCTGGTCAAGAGGTACGATCCCGACACCCAAGGGAAATACGTCTCCTTCCCCAGCGGCCACACGTCCACGGCTTTCGCCCTGGCCACGGTCATCGCGCTGCAGTACCGGGACGAGCCCTGGGTCCCGGTCCTGGCCTACACCGTCGCCGGCTCGGTCGGGTTGTCGCGGATGGCCCTGGACCGGCACTGGGCATCCGACGTCCTCGTCGGGGCCGTTCTCGGCCACGCCATCGCCCGGCTGGTCGTGCGCGGACACGAGCGCCGCCGCCGGCTCGTCGCCGCCCTCGCCTGTTCGCCGCGCGGCGTCGCCCTCGGCCTGTCCTGGGACCCCGGTCCGTTCGATCGATGAGCGCCGTGAGGGGGTCTCCATGTTCCGCAACGAAAGGGGTCGAACCATGAGAACCCTGTGCGCCTTCGCCGTCATCGCCCTCGCGGCCGCCGCGTCGGGCGGCGCGGTCTTCGGCCAGAAGACCGAGAAGCCCGTCCTGCACGGCCGGGAATGGGTGGCCGTCACGGGCAAGCCCCTGGCCGCCACGGCGGGGGCCATGATCTTCGCCAAGGGCGGCAACGCCGTCGACGCCGCCTGCGCCATGCTCGGAGCCGTCTGCACGATGTACGACGTCCTCAGCTGGGGCGGCGAGACCCAGGCCCTCATCTTCGACCCGCGGACGGGCAAGGTCGTGGCCGTCAACGCCCTCGGCGTCGCGCCCACGGGCGCGACGCCCGAGTTCTACAAGGCCAAGGGCCACGAGTTCCCGCCCGAGTACGGCCCTCTCTCGGCCGTCACGCCGGGCACGCCCGGCGGCCTGCTGACGATGCTGGCCGAGTACGGCACGATGAGCCTGGCCGAGGTCCTGGCCCCGGCCGTCCGCATGGCCGAGGGCTATCCCATCGAGAAGGAAACGGCCGATTCCATCGAGAAGCACAAGGAACGCATCAAGGGCTGGCCCTACGCCAAGGCCGTCTTCCTGCCTCACCTCGGCGGGGAACGGGAAGCGCCCGAGCCCGGCGAGATCTTCCGCCAACCCGACTTGGCGGAGACCCTGAAGAAGCTCGTCGCGGCCGAGCGCGAGGCCCTGGCCGCGGGCCGGGGACGCAAAGAGGCCATCTACGCCGCCTACGACCGCTTCTACAAAGGGGATATCGCCCGGGAGTTCGTCCGGGGCTCGGCCGAGCAGGGCGGCCTCACGACGATGGAGGACCTGGCCCGGTGGAAGGTCCGCGTCGAAGAGCCCGTCTCGACGAACTACAAGGGCATCGAGGTCTACAAGTTGACGAGCTGGGTCCAGGGCCCGGTCATGCTCCAGGCCCTCAACATGCTCGAGTCGATCGACCTCAAGGCCCTGGGCTTCAACAGCGCCGCCTACATCCACACCCTCTACCAGGTCATGAGCCTGGCCTTCGCCGACCGGGACTTCTATTACGGCGATCCGTATTTTCCGCCCGACGAGCCCCTCGAAGGCCTGCTGTCCAAAGCCTACGCCCGTGACCGGGTCAAGCTCGTCCGGGCCGACCGCAACGATCCCGACATCAAGCCCGGCGATCCCTATCCCTATCAAGGCCAATCCAATCCCTACCTGCGCCACCTCGACCGCTGGCTCGAGTGGGGGAGGGGGGACGCCGCGGCCCAGGGGCCGGGCGACGCGGAGGCTTCCGAGGAGTCTTTCCGCGGCGGCACGACCTCGATCCAGGCCGCGGACAAGGCCGGCTGGGTCGTCTCGGTGACGCCGAGCGGCGGCTGGATCCCCTGCGTCATCGCCGGCCGGACCGG
>MTKX01033227.1_pt1 | contig 23399 bp, 16 predicted proteins | sample 1042771 | NCBI WGS metagenome assembly MTKX01 (sample SAMN06212183, study PRJNA360534) | anaerobic digester metagenome | biome: Wastewater treatment plant; material: sludge; isolation source: anaerobic digester fed with sludge from wastewater treatment plant | place: Denmark: WWTP Randers ...
GTCGGCGATGAGGTCGCGGGAGAGGAGCTTGTACTCGACGAGCATGGAGAGCTCGTGGAGGCGACCCCACCACTTGATGGAGTCGAGGAAGGACTGGTGGAGGCGGAAGATCTTTGGCTCGCCGGCANNGCCGCAGGTTTCGCAGCCGATGCAGAGCCAGATGGCGGAGGACTTGAGGAGGGCGTTTTTCTGGCCGAGCTGGACCATGCGGAGGACCTGAGCGGGAGTGAACTCCATGGCGAAGGCGGAGGGGCAGCCGGCGCTGCAGCGGAGGCAGTAGTAGCAGGCGGAGATCTTTTGGTGGCTGAGCGCGCTGACCCGCTCCAAGAAACCACCTTCTGGCTCGATCATGGGCATCTCCCTTCTCTCACGGTGCCGCAGGGAGGCAGAAAAAGCGCCCAAGCCGGCCTCATGGGGCCAACTTGGGCAGCCAAACCCGCCCGGTCGTTCAACCGCGACCGGTTTGCCGTATTGAGGGTCTGCAGTCTGGCTGGGCGGCGTCTCATATCACCCCTCAGGCTCCCAGATGCTGTCGGGCCGGCCTGGCCGGTCCAACCCGTCCCTTCTCCCCGGAGCAGCACTGACTCCGAGCCTGGCTTCGATTCTACCACACTGCGCCGGGCGGCGCAAATTCGCGGGGTCGTCACTGACCAACAGTCAGTGACTGACCGGCAGTGCGCTCACGCAGCGCGCTGCTCCCAATCGGGGACCTCCTCGCCCACACACCACAGGAACACAAAGGCTGCCGTCGGGCCCACCCCGTGGAAGCGGCGGCATAGCTCCGCGCGGCGCTGCGGGTAATCGAGCCCGTCGAGGCTGCGGAGGTAGGCGTAGAAGGAGCCGTGCCTCTGCACAAGCTCCCACATCGAGCGCGCATTGTGAACGGTGGCCTCGATCTTGCGCCGGTTGCGGACAATGCCCTTATCAGCCAGGAGCCTCTCGACGTCCGGCTCGGCATAGGCGGCCACAGCTGCAAGTTCAAAGCCGTCAAAGGCTGCGGAAAAGCTGGGCCACTTGTCGCGGATGACGCGCCAGCTGAAACCGACCTGGAAGACGGCCCTGGTCAGCTCCTCCAGGTAGCCTTGGTCGGCCTCCGGCTTCTTGCGCGGGGGAATCTCAAACATGGTCCACCTCGGTCGCGAGCTGGCGTGAGTATACCACAGGAGCAGCACGCCCTCAAGTGGACGCGCTTGACACACAGCAGGCTGTCTGCTATAGTCGCCGGGCGCGGGCAGGCGACCCCTGCCCGGCGGCGGGAGGATCATGCGCTACCTGACACACGCCTTGCCGGGCACCGGCGGACACATCAAAGAAACCACCACCGACTTTCGCGTAGAGGAGATTCCCCTCTATCCGCCCTGCGACGAGGGCGCGCACACCTTCTTCGAGGTACGCAAGTCGGGCATATCGAGCTTCGAGGCGATGCGCCGCGTGGCGCGGGCGCTGGGGATACGGCCGGGCCTGGTCGGCTACGCCGGCCTCAAGGATGCGCAGGCGGTAACCACCCAGGTCCTCTCCGTCGAGAGGGTGCCGCCGGAGCGGATCATGGCGTTGGAGCTGCCCGGGATTGAGGTTCTCTGGGCCAGGCGGCACCGGCAGAGCCTCAAGATCGGCCACCTCCGCGGCAACCGCTTCACCATCCGCATCCGCGGCGTGGGACCCGAGGCGCTGGATGCCTGCCGGGGCATCCTGGACGTGCTGTCATGCCGCGGCGTGCCCAATGCCTTTGGCCCGCAGCGCTTTGGCATGCGGGGCAACTCGGCCCTGCTGGGGCGAGCCATCCTGCGGCACGACGCCGGCGGATTCGTCCGGGAGCTGGTGGGCGTGCCGCGCCCTGGCGAGAGCCCCAAGGTGCAGGAGGCCCGCTCCTGCGCGGACGCGGGCGACTGGGAGGGTGCGCTTCGGCTCTATCCCGGCTCGATGCCCGACGAGCGGAGCGTGCTGCTGGCCCTCCAGAACAGCGGCGGGGACATGGCACGTGCCTACTCGGCAGTGCCCAAGCGGCTCAAGGGCTTTTTCCTGTCGGCCTATCAGTCGGAGCTCTTCAACCGCGTCCTGGACCAGCGTGTGGAGATGCTGGACCGGGTCGTCGCCGGCGACCTGGCGATGAAACACCCATGGCATTCGATCTTTCGCGTCGAGGACGTGGATGCCGAACAGGTCCGCGCCGCGCGCTTTGAGATCAGCGCGACGGGGCCGGTCTTTGGCTACAAGATGATGCGCCCCATCGGTTGGCCGGGAGAGATCGAGGCCGCCCTCCTCGCCGAGCAGGAGCTGGATCCGGAGGCGTTCCGGGTCGGGGAAGGCTTGCAGCTGCGCGGTGAGCGGAGGGCGCTGCGCTTCCAGGCGAATGACCTGGAAGCCTCCTACGACGAGGGCATCGTGCTCCGCTTCTGGTTGGCCCCTGGCTGTTACGCGACCGCCCTGCTGGCGGAAGTGATGAAGGCGCCCTTTCAGGGTGAGCCCGCAGGGAATGTGAGCGAGCTTACAGAACTCTAACGCGTTTCTAATGTCCCCCCACGGGATCTTAATGCCGCTCTAACGCGCCCCATATACAATAAGAGATGTTGGTGGGCCAGGCTCCGGCCTGCGACACTGTCCTGTGCCGTTCCCGAGGCCCGGCAGCCCGCACAATATACTTCACAGGAGGATAGGATGGACTGGCTGAGCTTTATCAAGATCATGATGATGGAAGAGCACGCCGCGAGGGCCAAGTACCAGCTGGCGCTCGACCTGGCACCGGATGAGGAGCTGAAAGAGTTCTTCAAGAGGCTGCGCGACGAGGAAGCGTTCCATGCCCAGTTCCTCGAAGGGCAGTACGACAGGCTGGAGAAGCAGATCAAGGCGTGAACGGCCTGGAAGGAGACCACCCTGACGATGTGGGCTCGACCACACCGGGAGGGGATACGATGACACCAAGAGAGACCGGCGCCACTGCGCTGTGGGATCGTTTGACCCAAAAAAGCCGCGCGGTCAGCGAATCGTTCACGGCGCGATCGTTCCGGGCAGGCGACGAAGTGGCAACGGCCGACGAGATCGGCCAGTCGCTCTTCCTGGTGGCAAGCGGCAGGGTGCAGTTGTACCGCACGACGGCCGATGGGCGCCGCTTCGTCATCGCGACGCTGGGCCCCGGCTCGATTTTCGGCGAGGACTCGGTCCTCGGAGAGCTGGCTGTGAACACCCGTGCGGTCGCGCTCGAAGACGGCACCGTCTCGATGATGCCAAGCCACCGGGTCAAGGAGCTGTCCTCACACGAAGCCATGTTTTCCCTGGGGCTGATGCAGGCCATGGGCCGGCGCGTCGTCGAGGCCGAGAACCGGCTGGAGCAGATGGCGTATGGGAGCGTCTCGGCGAGGTTGGCGGCCCTGCTGCTCGACCTGGCGGGAGACTCTGAGAACGGCGCGGTGCAGGCAACGCACCAGGAGCTGGCTGAGATGCTTGGCACGTGGCGCGAGACGGTCAGCAAGACCCTCCAGGAGATGAGACGGAGTGGGTTGGTGAGCCCAAGCCGGCGCTCGGTGAGGATCCTGGACAGGCAAAAGCTGCGCCAGGAAGCAGAAGGGGGATAGGGGAGTAGGGTATGCAGGCTCTGTACGAGATCCCAGAGGCGTGGAGGCTCGCGATCCAGCGAGAAAGGGATGCCCGCGAGTTCTATGCGCGCATGGCCCAATCGGCCACCGACGCCGCAACGCGCTCGCTCTTTGACATGCTTGCGGAGCAGGAAAGAAAGCACGAGGCGATCCTCGAAGCCGAATACCGCAAGCAGTTCGAGCCAGACCTCGAGCTGGGCAAGCAGCGCCTGCCGATCACCTGGTATGAGTGGGACGACGATTCCTTCGACCTGGCCCGCACGCTGGACCTGCCGGTGCTCTTGTACATCACGGCGCCCTGGTGCGAGCCGTGCCACCTGATGGAGCGGGCTGCGCTGGCCGACGCACAGGTCGTGCGGGCGATCAACTCCGGTTTTCTGCCGATATGGGTGGACGCCGACAAGCGGCCCGACGTGGATGCGCGGTACGGCAAGGGCGGCTGGCCGACCACGGCCTTCTTGAACGCCGAAGGCGACGTGCTCGAGAGCCACAACTACCTGACCACAGACGAGATGCTGCTGGTCCTTGACCGGGTCAGCGCCCGGCACGAGCGTGGAACGCAGGCCGAGGCCGTCCCTGCCGCCGCACGGCTCAGCCCCGCTGTGGGCGACGACGAGGGCGAGCCGGAGGCGGCCGAGGTGCTGAAGCCGCAGTTGGTGGACGAGGTCGCCGAGCGCGTCGTGGCGGCGTATGACGGGCGGCATGGAGGCTTTGGCGACGTCAAGTTCCACCACGCCGATGTGCTCGAGTTCGCGCTGGCCTACGCCCACCGGACGGGCAGCGAGGCGATGAGCGACGTGGTGCATGGCTCTCTTGCTGCAATGTCCGGCGGTGCGATCCACGACCGAGTGGAGGGCGGCTTCTTTCGCTACGCCGCAGCCGCCGATTGGTCCGAGCCCCACCACGAAAAGATCGCCGATGACCAGGGCAGAATGCTGGCTCTCTACCTGCGTGCCTACCAGGCGACCGGCAGGCCCGAGTACCTGGCAACAGCCCAGGGCGTCCTGCGCTACGTCGATACGGTCCTGTGGGAGCGGGAGCGAGGCTACGCAGCCGCGAGCCAGGAAGCCGACCCATCCTACTATGCCCAGGATGCCGAGGGCCGCGGGCGGCGCAGTGCGCCCTACGTAGACAAGACGGCGTACACGGAGCGCAACGCGGTCATCGCATCGGCCTACCTGTTGGCCAGCGCGGTTCTGAACGAGCCCCGCTACGGCGACTTGGCCATCCGCGCGCTGGAGTTTGTCTGGGCAAACAGCTATCGTGAAGGGCTGGGCATGCACCACTACTTCGATACCGCCCCACGCGTGCCCGGGCTGCTGTCGGACCAGGTGAGCATGGCGCTGGCGTGGTTGGACGCCTTCGAGCACTTTGGACGCGAGATCTACCTTCAGCGGGCCGAGACGTTGCTGCGCTTTGCCCAAAACGCACTCCGCGACTCCGACGGGCGCTACTTCGACACGGTCGCCGTCCCGGAGGCGGTTGGGCGGCTGCGCCGGCGGACGAAGCCCTTCAAGGAGAACGCCCTGGCGGCCGAGGCTTGCCTTCGGCTGCACCGCCTGACCGGGCGCGAGGAGTACCGGCAGTCGGCCCAGCAGACGCTCGAGGCGCTGGTGCCCTCCCTGCCGGAGCTGGGCTTCCAGGCGGCGCGCCCGGCGCTCACCCTGGACCGCTTTCTTCGCAAGCCGCTGCTGATCACGGTGGTAGGAGAAAACGAGGACCCTCGTCGCGACGAGCTCCTCCGTGCGGGCCGGCGGGCCTACTCCTCGAACAAGACGGTGCAGGCGGTGGACCCCGTCTGGGAGCCGGGCAGGTTGGTGCGCCTCGGCTACCCGCCGCAGCCGGCGCCGGCGGCCTACGTCTGCCTGGGCACGCTCTGCGCGCGGCCGACCGGCAACCCGGACGAGCTGCTGGCGCAGACGCAGGCGATGGAGGTCGGAGAGCGCGCCGGGCGCGGGCATCCATGGAGCTACAAAGGCTATCGCGTGGAGGAAGGGCTGAAACCCGAGCCCCGCGGGCGGCTCCAGTACTACCTGCGGGTCATGGAGGGGGGCGCGCGAGCCTTCCGCTATTGCATCTGGACGACGGAAGAGGTTGTGCGGGCTCGTTGGCCCGAGGTCGATCTGTCGACCGAGGCCGGCCGGATGGCGTTGGAGGAACACCTGCGCCGCGAGGGGCACGCGCGCGTCAAGGCCAAGATCGATGCGGGCATCCGCCAGAACTGGCTGCTGGACCTGCGCGCGGCAGGTGAGGAAGAGGAGGAGCTGGAGGAGCGCAATGGCTGAGTCTGACGCGACACTTGCCGCACTTCGGGTAGCAATCCAGACCGAGATCGACGGACACAACTTCTACCAGCGCTGCGCTGGGACGACAGAGGACGAGAATGCCCGCCGGATGTTCGAGCGGCTGGCGCAGGACGAGATCATGCACCTGGAGCTGCTGCGCAACACGATGGCCATGCTGCAGGCAAGCGGCACCTGGATCGAGTATCGGGGCATGGCACTGGACCAGGTAGAGGGCGCGCCCATCTTCTCGCGTGAGCGGGTCCGGCAGAACCTCACGGCCTACACGTCGGACCTCTCTGCTCTGCGCGTTGCCTACTTGATTGAAAAAGACGCCGTGGATTTCTACACGCGCGCCGCGGGCGAGGTTGAAAGCGAAGAGGGTCGTCGCATGTTCGCCGGCCTCGCCCGGATGGAGACGTCTCACCTGGAGCTCCTGGAGAGGGAGTACATCTTTCTGAGGGATCAGTTCCAGCACGCCATGGGGTTTTCGCCCTTCTAGGGTCAAAGAGAGGATGTGACTATGCTACTCATTGGTAACCAATTCCGGCTGACACGCCCGGTCCTGGCCGCAGCCGTGAACCTGCGGAGGGAGTCACTGGTCCGCCAGTTTGCCCGGCAGCAGGTGGATGCTGGCGCCAACTGGCTGCTGGTGGACATGGGGCCTCAGCACCAAGACGGGGCCGACTCGCTGGCGTGGCTCGTGCAGACGATCCACTCCGAAGTGCAGGTGCCGCTCGTCCTGCGCAGCGACAACCCCAAAGCGCTCAAGGCCGGCCTGGAGGCCGCCAGGGATATGGTGATGATCGACGCCACCCTGCCGGCTGTGGACGACCTGGCACCCTACCTGGCGCTTGCCAAGAAGGCGTACGCCCGCCTGGCCTTCTCCGCCTGCCCCGAAGGGCTCCCTGTGCCCACGGATGAGCGGGTGAGCCGCGTCACCGAGATGCTGATCCCGCAGGCGCTGGAGGCCGGCTTGCCGCTGGAACACCTCTACGTCGACCCACTGGTGGCAGCTCTGACGTGCGACCAGCCCAAGGTGCCCGCCACCGTGGAGACGCTGCGGCTTTTGAAGGTCGCAGCCGATCCGGCGCCGAACACGCTGGTCCACCTCGACGACATTGTCGATGGCGTCGCGGACGCCGCCAAGCCGTTCATCGTCCAGGCGTATGTCGCCATGCTGCTCGCCATCGGCGTGGACGCGCTGGTGGGCAATTTCCTCGACCCGGAGCTGACCGATGTGCTGCGCGTCGTGCAGCAGCGGGACCCCTCGACGGCCTACGACCGCCTGCTGCTCCGCCTGTTCGACGTCACCAAGGTCGATGGGGAGCTGGATATCGCCTCGATCGACGCCTCCGATCCCGACCAGGTCAGTCTCTTCAAGACGGCACAGGTGCTGACGAACAAGCTCATCTATGCGGATTCTTACCTGCTGACCTAACTGCAGCGCGACGGTGAGATGCAAGAGGCAGGCATAGAACCCTGCCTCTTGACTCTTTTGGACGTAAAGCGGAGGGCAGCCCATGACAGACACTGCGCAGGGCAGAAGCGACGATACGCGGATCGAGCGAGATTCGCTTGGAGAGGTGGCCGTGCCGGCGGGCGTGCTCTACGGCGCCCAGACGATGCGGGCCGTGCAGAACTTCCGCATTTCCGGCATGCGGCCCTACCGTGCCTTCATCTGGAGCATGGCCGTCATCAAGCAGGCCGCGGCGCTGGTGAACATGGACCTCGGGCTGCTGGACGCCCGGCTGGGTGGAGCCATCGTCCAGGCCGCTCAGGAAGTTGCGGCGGGCCGCTGGGACGGCCAATTCGTGGTCGACCCTTTCCAGGCCGGGGCCGGTACGAGCCACAATATGAACGCCAACGAGGTGATCGCCAACCGGGCCAACCAGCTCCTCGGCTTTGCCGTCGACGACCCGGCCAAACCGGTCCACCCCAACGACCACGTCAACATGGCCCAGTCCACCAACGACACCATCCCCACGGCGATCCGGCTCGGGTGCCTGTGGCGCCTGGACGAGCTGACCGGCGCTGTCGACGGCTTGGCTGCGGAGCTGCGCCGGAAGGCGGCCGAATTCGACGATGTGGTCAAGTCAGGCCGGACACACCTGCAGGATGCCGTGCCGGTGCGCCTCGGGCAAGAGTTCGGCGGGTATGCGCGGGCCGTGGAGCGGGACGGGGAGCGGATCCGGCGAGCAGCCGGAGGGCTGCGGAGGCTCGGCATCGGCGGGACGGCTGCCGGGACCGGGCTCAATGCGCACCCCGAGTACCACGAGCGGATGGTGCGCAGGCTCTCGGAGCTCACCGGCCTCGATCTCGATACCTCGGATGACCTCTTCGAGTCGATGCAGAGCCTGGCCGACGCCGCCGACTTTTCGGCGTCGATGCGCACGCTCGCCGTCACCCTGACGCGGATCGCCAACGACTTCCGGCTGCTGGCCAGCGGGCCGGCGACCGGCCTGGACGAGCTGCGGCTGCCGGCCGTGCAGCCGGGCAGCAGCATCATGCCTGGCAAGGTCAACCCGGTGATGGCCGAGATGCTGAACATGGCCTGCTTCCACGTGATGGGCAACGACCTGGCCGTGACGCTCGCCGCGCAGGCCGGACAGCTTGAGCTGAACGTGATGATGCCGGTCGTGGCGCACAACCTGTTCGAGATGATGCACGTCTTGATCGGTGCGATCGGCGCCTTTGCCGCCAAGTGCGTGGCCGGCGTGCAGGCAAACCGGGAGAAGGCCGCGGGCTGGCTAGCGAAGAACCCCATCCTGGTCACGGCGCTCAACCCCGTGATTGGCTACTCGAAGGGCGCCGAAGTGGCCAAAGAGGCGATGGCCACGAACCGGGGCGTCAAGGAAGTGGTCGTGGAGCGCGGCTACCTCACTGCCGACGAGGCGGAGCGGGTCCTCGATGCGCGGCGGATGACGGAGGGCGGGATCCAAGAATAGGAAAGGTAGCGTCGGCTGCGGCTCCCACTCAGTCTCTCCGCGGCTCACGCACCTCGCCAGGGCAGCGGGCGCCCCTTCTCACCGGGAACGCGAGTTGTTCGTGTGCGTGGAGCTGTCTCCTATCGGCCCAGTTCTGACCGCTCGGCGTCTTGCGCGTTTTCCCCACCATGGTATAATTGGGTTGAGAACTAGGAGATCCCTGGCAGGCCGCAAGGCTGTCCATGCGGGTTCTCAGTCCCTGCCACCTCAAGGAGGAGACATCTGTGAAGGCTCCTGCGTCATGCGATCGGCCTGGACCGACGGTTGGTCAGGCCGATCGCTGCGCGTCAGGGAACCCAGCATGTCTCGTCAATCTGCGCTTGCCTGCACGGGTCGGCAAGCCTGGGCGCCAGATCGATCGAAGGAATCCTCCCGCGATACGTCTGGTTACGTTCAACGCGGTGCGAACGCCGCCGGTACGCCGGGCTGCTGGAAGATGTACGCTTGGACCCCCAAAGCAAACTCCAGGAGGAAGGCATCGTGGCAACAGAGTCCATTCCCACCCTGATCCATGACTTGCGCAGTGCCAAGCGGCTACTGCGACCCGACTGGGAGAAGCGTGCGGCAAAGGCCGAGCGGTTGGGTCAGTTGAGAGCGGTTCAGGCTGTAGGCGATTTGTCCGCCGTTGCCGGGGAGAACCAGAATCGCGTGCTATGCCTGGCTGCGCTTGGAGCGTTGGGCAAGATCGGGAATCGCGAGGCGGTCGAAGCACTTGGCCACCTGGCCCGGCACCTGCCGGCAAGCGATCTGCAGGAGGAGGCCATCCGCGCGCTCGGCGAGGTCGCTGGGCGGATGAGCGAGGAAGCGAGTGCCGGCCACGCCACAGCCACCCTGGTCGCCGGCTGGGAAACGGCCGGGACCGCTCAGTGCGAGGCGATCCGCCAGGCAATCGTGCGGCTGGGATCGGAGCGGTCGTCTGCAGTTCTGATCGCTGCGCTGGGGCACCCGGCTCAGACCGTGCGCGACGTGGCAGCCAAGACTCTGCGCCAAGGAAGCGGCGCTGCATCGAGGATGGTGGAGGCTCTGGCACACGACGATCCCCGCGTGCGCGACGGAGTTCGGACGGCCCTGGCACAGATGGAAGGGCAAGCGGTACCTGAGCTTGTGGCTGCATTGGGACATGCCAACGGCGGCCTACGCGAGGACGCCACGAAGCTCCTGGGAGCAGTGGGGGGGCCGGCTGTGAGCGCGCTCATTCCAGTCGCTGCTGGCAGCGACGCGCGAGCCGCGCAGGCCGCGGCCCAAGCCTTGGTACAGATCGGTGGGCCTGCCGTGAAGCCCCTGCTGGCTGCAAGTGATGCTCACCCCGTGCTGTCGGGCATCCTGGTGCAGATGAAGAAAGCGGTCGCTACTGCCCTGGAGGACGCCCCGGCCTCCGATCTGCCCGTGCTGATGGCGGCCCTGCACCATTCCGACGGTGACATTCGCGCCACGGCGATCAGCGGATTGGTCTACAACGAGGAGCAGGCGGTACCTCTCCTGATGGGGGTCCTGAGGCACGAGGAAGGACCAGCAGCCGACGCCGCAGCCTATGCGCTCGTAGACCTGGGTAGCATTGCCCTGGACCCCCTCGTCGACGCACTAGCCGATCAGCAGGAGCGTACCAAGGCGGCTGGTCTACTCACCAGGATTTCCCGGGGGCACACGCAGTACATCCAGCGGCGTCAGGCTGAGCTGCCGGATCCCTCCACTGAGCGAGCCGTCCTGCATGAGATGAGAGACAAGGTTCCTACCGCAATCGTGATGGCGCTCGGCCGGCCAGGTGTGGAAGAAACCCAGGCCAAGGCCATGGTTGAGAGCCTCCAGCAGATTAGCGGCCTCGATGCAAGAGGGACGGCTGACCAGCTTCTTGCGCGGGTAATCGATGATGGGGCGGTTCTGTTCCTGAGTGCCGCACTAACTGGAGAGCCCGAGCCCGGCGCCAGTTGGTCTGCAAATCGTGTCCGGGAGGCACTTGGCGAAGCCGAGAGTGGACTGCGTGGGATCCTACACCTGGATGGCGACCAGGCGCTTGCGCACTGCTGGCTTGGAGATGTCCACCGCATACGAGGGCTTGTGCCCGAGGCCATTGCGGAGCATGAAGAGGCCCTGAGACTGGGCCTGCCGACCGAGCCCAAGATCGCCGAGCCCGGTTGGTACGTCGCTGCACTGAAGGCGAAAGAAATGGCCGCGCAGGCGGGAGGCCGTTGGGCCTCTTCTCCTTTCTCTTGCCCATGGGAGCCGGACTTTCGTGCCCAGTTCACGATGGTCCTCGGGATGATGCACATGTTCCTTGCCGAGCCTCAGAATCTGTTTCGGGTTCTTGCGGAGCGCGCCCAGACCAACCCGGAGCTTCCCCCCCACATCCGCGATACGGCCCACTATGAGCCTGCGGCCCGCTATCTCGGGGAGGCCGCCAACCTGGGATTGGTAACCGGGCAGCTACCTGCGGCTCAAGGCGTGTTTGATGTGGAGGAGCACTTGGGGTTCTGCGCCTACCTTGGCTCAGCGTCACCCTTGGGCCGATGCAACTGGTCGCTGGCCATGAGCTTGCTCGAGACATCTGAGGCCGCGCTCGAACGTTGTCTGGCCCGAAGGCCCGAGAGCGCGAAGGCGATCCAGACACTGGCACAGGTCCGCACGCGGCTGCAGCATTACCGAACACTTGACAGCGAGGCGTTGTGGCAGTTCGAGCGGGGAATGGTCCTACTTGAGGTGCAGAAGCAGCCAGACCGGGCACGGGAAGCACTCCAGGCGGCGATCGAAGCTGGATTGGAGCGCCAGCAAGGGCGAGTGAATGATGCCCTTGAGTCCGCAATGGAGAGCGAAGACAAGGACGTCAAGCAGGTAGCCTTCGAAGTGGCGATTGATCTGGCCAAGGCCCAGTTGGCTGGCGAGCCCAACGATCCCGGCTGCCACCAGGGACTTGCCGTTCTGTATGCCGGTGCCGGCATGCACCAGGAGGCGATCCCCCACTTCGAGCAGGCCTTGGAGCTTGGTGCCGACCGGGCCGGAGTGTGCGGGCGGCTGGCCCTGGCAGCGCAAATGGCGCTCCAGGCTCTCATCAGTGGTCCAGAATGGGACGAAGTGCGCTCGGGGGAAGTGGTCGATCTCTTCCGAAAAGCCGTGACATATGGCGAGGAGGGACTGCGGCAGCGGCCGGCCGATGAGGCGCTCGACTGGGTAGCGCAGCAGCGTAGGGTCTGGGACGAACTGGGAGATCCCGATCGCTACGCCGTTGCGTTGGGTTGGCGACTGCGCGGCGACTGGCTGGATCACGAGTCGCTGATGAGCGGGCAGATTGCGGAGATGGCGAAAAAGCCCGGCCACGGACTCACTTCCTCAGATACTCATCTCCTGGCCGAGATCATGGAGATGGAATCTCAAAACGCACTGAACCGGGCCATCGCGGCCTTCCAGGAGACGATCAGGCTGAAGCCGGACTATGCCGAGGCGCGCAACCGCCTGGCCTCGCTCTATGGCAGGCAGGGCCGGTATCAAGAGGCCGTACCTGTGCTCCAAGAGGGGATTCGGCTCTCGCCGGACAATTGGCAGCTCTACTTCTCGTTGGCCGACATCCAGGCAGATGAGCTCGATGATCCTCGGGCGGCCATCCCGAACTACCAGAAAGGCCTGGCGCTGAACCCATCTTGGGCACCCGGACACCGGTCGCTGGGGGCAGCCTACGGGCTAACGAATCAGTACTCCCAGGCGATCTCGTCTCTGCAAACTGCCCTCCGGCTGGACCCGAATGACACAGGCGCGCGCCCCCTGCTGGCGGTCAGCTACCTTTCCGTCGGCAACGCTACGGAAGGCGCCCGGGAGGTAATGGCCGTGATGCGCGAGCAACCTGCCATCATCGAGTTCTACTTGGGTTGGCTCTCGGGACCAGGTGAGAAGCTGCTCGAGTCGCTGAGCGATCGCGGCCGTGGTGCAGAAGCTATGCAACTTCTGAATACCCTGACAGCACCACTTGCGGCAGTGCCTGCCGGCCAAGTACCTCGAGGAACCCTGGCCAGGGCCTTTTTCCTGCTTACGAGGGGGCTCCAGCCGCTCATCAACGACCACGACCGGCTGGAGGGATATGACGGCACCATCTGGTTGATGGAGAGGGGCTTGGGAATTGAGAGCTCGGATGATATCCGCTCCGTCCTGGCGGAGACGTATTCGAACAAAGGCAGGCACTTTGCCCGGCAGAACCGCTACTCGGAGGGGTTGGTCTGGGCGAAGAAGGCTATCGAAGTCGACGGTCGCAATGCGGAGGGCTGGCTGACAGCGTTCCTGTGCAACTCGGAACTGGGTTACCGCAGCGAGGCAATGCGCTGCCTTGAGATGGCGGCTCGCCTTGGCCACCCCCAGTCTGCCGTATTGCTGCGGCAGATGCGGGGGTATTGAGCCTTAGCCTGCCGAACCCAACGGGGAAAGGAGGTGAGAACAATGACCTGGAAGGACAAATGGGTGGTCTGCAAACACCCCGACCACTGGAAGAATGCCAAGTACGATAAAGATGGGCAACAGGAGGGATGGGAGTGCCAGAACTGCGGCTACACGGTCTGCAAGTACTGCTCGCCTTCGAAGAAATGGTCACCTTGCCCGGCGTGCGGCAAATAAACTGGAGTGCGTAGATGCCCCTGGATCAGGAGTTGATGCGGCGGATAGAGACTGCCTCGGCACGTCTGGCCGAGATTGGCGCAGCTGCTGCGTTCTGGCAGGAGCAGACGGCCGAAGCGGCGCGCCGGATGCATGGACAGGCGTTGCTAGACATTCAAGGTGGCTACGGGAGTACCATTGGCCACGTGCAGCAAGTCCTGTCGGGTGTTGAGCAAGCGGCCCGGTGGTGGTCACTTGCCTGGAAGGACGCGGCGTGGCGCAGCTTCGAGCCGGCTGCAGATGTACCTGTTCCCCACTTCACACGAGTTGGGGAGCTGGTTGAGACGGGGACCTACGGCTCACTCCGGCTGCCGGCGCTCCTGCCGATCATCGGCGGTCGAAATGTCCTGATCAAAGCAGCGGGCCCAGCCAGAGATCAAGCCAACCTGGCTATGCAGTCGCTCATGCTTCGCCTATTGGCAACACTGCCGCCCGGCAAACTGCGCTTCACGATGATAGACCCGGTCGACCGGGGGCGCAATATGGCGGGGTTCATGCACCTGGACGATTATGTCGAAACACTGGTGGGAGGCCAGGTGTGGACCGAGGCAGGCCACATTCGCCAGCAGCTGGAAGATCTGACTGCGCACATGGACATGGTCATCCAGAAATACCTGCGCAACCAGTATCCCACCATGGAGGCCTACAATGCGGAGGCTGGGGAAGTAGAGGAACCCTACCGCTTGGTGGTGATCGCCAATTTCCCGGCCAGCTTTGACGAGCAAACCGCGCGGCGGTTGCTTTCCATTGCCCGCAGTGGGCCGGGCTGTGGTGTGTACTTGTTGGCAACAGTCGATCCTGAAGCCAAGCTGCCCTACAACTTTGGCCTGGCAGAGCTGGAGGAGACCGCCAGCCTCATCACGCACGAAGGTGGCCGATTCGTTTGGCGTGAGCCGCCCTTCCAAGGCTGTGGATTGACGCTGGACCAACTGCCACCTGTCGAGCAGTTTGACAGGATCGTTCACAGCGTGGGCCGCTCGGCACAGCTCGGCAGCAAGGTAGAAGTGCCCTTCCGGAGGATTGTTCTGCCAGAGTCCGAGTGGTGGCAGTCGGATGCCTCCGAAGGGCTACGGATTTCTGTCGGCCGCGTGGGCGCGCGCAAAGTGCACCAACTGGAGTTGGGACGAGGTACAGCACAGCATGCATTGGTGGTGGGCAAGACCGGCTCCGGAAAGAGCACCATGCTGCACGTGTTGGTCCTCAACCTCGCCATGGCCTATTCTCCTGACCAGGTGATGGTCTACCTGATCGACTTCAAAAAGGGAGTCACGTTCAAGGACTATGCGGTGCACCAACTGCCGCACGCACGGGTGATCGCCATCCAGAGCGAGCGGGAGTTCGGCTTGAGTGTGCTGCAGGGGCTCGATGCCGAGTTGCAGAAGCGGGGTGATCTGTTTCGTGCTTCGCGGTGCGACGAGCTGAAAGACTATCGAGAGCAGACGGGGCAGAGCATGCCCCGGCTGCTGCTCTTGGTGGACGAGTTCCAGGAGTTCTTCAGCGAAGACGATGCTCTAGCGCAGCAGGCCACGATGATCCTGGACCGGTTGGTGCGGCAGGGACGTGCGTTTGGCATTCATGTGCTTCTTGGATCACAATCGCTCGCGGGCACCAGCCGCATTCCGCGCCCCACCTTGGACCAGATGGCGGTGCGGATCGCGCTTCAGTGCAGTGATGCCGATTCGCGCCTGATCCTGAGCGATGAGAACAACGCGGCGCGGCTTCTGGAGCGGCCTGGAGAGGCGATCTACAACGCGGCCAACGGTTTGGTGGAAGGTAATCTCCGCTTCCAGATTGTGTGGCTCCCAGACGAAGAGCGCGAGGCTTACCTTTCTCGCATACAAGCCCACGCCCGAAAAAGCGGCTTTGTGTCAGCACGCCCTCCAATTGTCTTCGAGGGAAATGAGCCGGCCCGCGTGGAAGAGAACCTCGATCTGCGTATGCTGATCACCGGTAACGAGCCACTGCCGTCGACTGCGGCCTGCGCATGGCTAGGGGATCCTGTGGCCATTCGAGAGCAAGCTACGGCCGCGCGTTTCCGCCAGCAGAGCCGAGCGAGCCTGTTGATCGTGGGACAAGATGAGGCAGCAGCGGCAGGGATGCTGGCGGTTGGCCTGGTCAGCCTAGCTGCCCAACACCGGCGGGATGGGGCCCAGTTCTACATAGTGGACCTGTTCAGCGTCGATGGGCCGGGAGCTGGCCTGGCGCGGCGCCTGGCCGAGATCTTGCCTCAGCCGGTCAGGGTAGCCCGACGGCAGCGGGACATCGTGCCGCTGATGGAGGAGCTCGCCACTGCGATGGAAGCCAGGCTGGCGCAGGAGGCAGACGAAGCAAGCGGGCCGCCTCTATACCTTGCCATCTTTGGCCTTCACCAAGCAAGAGAGCTACGTCCCGATGAAGGAGGTGCAGGCTACCTCCGGCCTTCTTATGGTGAGCCTCCTCCACCTCCCAGCCCGGCCCAGCGGTTGGCGGCCATCATCCGCGATGGGCCAGACGTGAGGATCCACACCTTGGCCTGGTGCAATACCTATGCCAACCTGGAGCGCACGCTTGACCGGCGGGGGATCGCAGGGTTCGATATGCGGATTGTGACACAGGTGAGCGCGGATGACTCTTCGCACCTGCTTGACTCGCCCGCCGCCAGCAGGCTTGGACCCAACCGCGCCTATCTGCGCGATGAGGAGCAGGGGGGCCGCCTGGAAAAGTTTCGGCCCTATGCTGCTCCGCCGGCGGAGTGGCTGACCTGGGTAGGTGAGCGATTGCGGGCCCGGCAAGGGGAGATGGAAGATGGATGACCAGGACCTGGTGGCCCAACAGCGTGAGGCGGTACTGCTCTTCCGGAAGGCTGGGCAGCAACGGCAGGCAGCTGAGCGTGAGGCAGCCAGAAACCTGGAAGTCGCGGAGAAGAAGGCTGCCGACCAGGGCAAGGTGGTCCTTGCCCAACTGGATGTGGGACACAACTGGCTGGCCAAGATCCAGCTTGCTCATCTGCTCCGTGCGTCGGCCGGTTTTGTTCTCTCGCCAGGGGGAGAGAAAGATCCGAGCGCCAGCTTGGAGGCGGTGGTAAGCCGCGCCAGGCCGGCTGCCCTGGAGGTGGAGACAAGCGTCAAGGACTGGCAGGCATATCAGCGGGCGATGGGGTCCGCTGAGAGGGCGCAGGACCGCGCCAAATCCGCCGAGGACAGCGCTCTTGCAGCTAGGCGCAGCTGCGAAGTGGCCGAGAGAGCGTGGGAGGAGGCAGAAAACACACGACGATGGAGAAAAGCCGCTGCCGTCCGCGCCTCGGCCGGCCATTGGAAAGCGCGGGCTATCGAGTCGCGCAACCAGGCGAACGAGGCGGCAGCCCAGGCCAGGCAGGCGGCGCAGGAGGCTGAGAAGGCGCTCTCGCTGGACTCGGGAGCCGATGCCGAGCGCGCGGCTGGCCCGGCTGAGAAACGCGCAGAACGAGCCGCCTCCGAAGCGGCAGAACACACCCGAAAAGCAGGTGAGGCCGCAGACCAGGCCAGGCAGTTGGCCATAAGCGCAGCGGACATCGCCTTGCGGGCACGCAGGAAGGCGCGGATGCTGGCCGCCGCGGCGGTGGTGCTGGCACTGGCGGCGGCAGTGGTGGCGATTTACCTGTTCGTTCTGCCGATCCCTCGCTACCGGGCAGCCGAGGAAGCCATCGCCGTCGAGGACTGGCAGCTGGCACTGGAGAATCTCGAACCGCTCGCGCAGCGGCCGATCCCGTACCGTGACTCGCGGGCGCTCCTGGTCGACGCCTACCGGATGTTGGCAGAATCGTCCATGGAGGCTGAGGATTGGCCAGCAGCGGCCGCAGCGATAGCGGCCCTCAACCGGGTGGACTACAACTATGGCAACACACTGGACCTGGCCGCCAGCAGGCCAGCACTTGCAGCGGAGCTAGCTGCCCAGAATAGCCAAGCTTGGCAAAGCGGCAAGGCGAAGCGACTGGCAACCCTGACCGACATTCGTCCAAGCTATTTGGCATTCAGCCCGGATGGCCGGTGGCTGGCCTCACCGGTCACCTCGGCCGCTGGGCAGATGATGGCGGACGTGGCATTGCGCCGTGTGCCAGATGGGCGAACCGAGCGAGTGCTTGCAGGTCTCGGCCAAGTCGCCAGCGCCCTGTCCTTTTCGCCTGACAGCAAACTCCTGGGCGGTTACTCGCCCAACAAGGAGGTGCGGGTGTGGGACACTGAGACCGGAGAGGCGCTGGGGGCGTTCGCCATCGGCTACCAGATGCAGCACATCGCCTTCTCGGCAGACGGCGAGCACATGGCCCTGTCTGACGGCGCGCTCGCCATTCGTGCCGTCACAATCGCTGATCCGGCTCTGCAGTCCTTGCCTTTCATTGGGACAAGGGTGAACCGGATCACGTTCTCGACGGATGGGAGCCAACTGATTGCCGAGACCGACAAGGTGGCTTACTGGTGGCAGGTGACGGACTGGAGCGCTTCCCAAGTATGGGTCGACAACTCCAACTACAAAGTAGCCACCAGTGGCAGGCACCTGGTGGCCAATGTGACAGGAACTGAGCTCCGGATCTGGGACGGCTCGGACTGGGCGCGCTACGAGCTCGAATTCCGGCCGGATGACTTCCTTCTCACACCTGATGGAGACCTCCTGGTGCTCGCTGGGCCAGGTGGGCGTGTACAAGTCTGGCGAACAAGCGGCCAACTGCTACACAGCCTGCAGTGCACAAGCCCGGGAGGGAGAGGCTGTAACGCGACACTCAATGCCCTATCTTCCGATGGCACGATCCTGGCTCTCGGATCACAGGATGGTTGGGTCACGTTGTTGCGCCTTGACACGGGGACGATGCTTGTGCAGCTCAAGCCACTCCAGGCGGGCGAGGACTACTTGCGTGACCTGGAGTTCGTCGGGCCCGGTGGAGCCCTGTTGGCAGTGGTCCACGGCCGAGGCGTCAGCTTCTGGCAGCCCCAGTCGATGTTGGAGGAACAGTAGAAGAGGCGATGTGGTGACGTGGATGGGAGGAAACGATGGCCCGAGTAGAGGCGACACCCGAGGAAATCCGGCGGTTTGCGCACAACCTGCACAAGTTCGACATTGACTTGAGCAGCATGAGTTTCCAGCTGCAGGCTCAGTTCCGCGAGTTGGGGGATACCTGGCGCGACCAGGAGTTCTCTGGCTATGCCCAGGAGTTCGAGCAGGCGATGCGTGCCATAGACCGCTTCTTGAACGAGTCGGAGCGACAGGTCCCATTCCTTCTGCGCAAGGCTCAGCGGCTGGAAGACTACCTCCAGCAGCGCTAGGGAAGGCCATGGAAGGCAGCGCGTATCTCAGTACCCTCGAAACCCTCGACGACCTGGACCTGGCCCTTGGCCAGTTCAGCAGCAGCGTCCAGGACCTATTGGCTGCGGCCAATGCCGAGGCTGCCGGCGCCGAAGCTTGGGTGCAATCGCGCGTGAGTTGCTGGCAGCGGCAGGTGGAGCAGGCCGAGCAGCAGCTGAGGAGGGCACAAGTCGCGCTCGAGATGTGCCTCAGGGAATCCTCGCGAGACAGGGACGGCGGTTACCGCGCACCGGACTGCCGCGGCCAAGAATGCGACCTCATGGAGGCCGAAGCGCGTCTGCACGAGACCCGGATGAACCTGGAGACTGCGCAGCGTTGGCGCCTGCGCATCGAGGCCGAGGTGGCCGAGTATCACCGGCACGCCAGGCGGCTGCAGGAGTTGGCTGCAGCACATACTCCCCGGACGCGCGCCTTCTTGGGGCGGGTGCGGGCAGGGGTGGAAAGCTACCTCGCCGAGTCGGCGCCTGGCGGTACGCCTTCCGCCGACATTCCGATCCTGAGCGGGCTGGCGCAGGCGTTGGTTGCACCGCTTCCTGGCGAGAGCAGTGGGCATGGGGAGAGCACGGTCACCGCCAGCACTGGGTCGGGGGAGTGGGCGGACCGGGGCATCCAGTTGATGCTGGTTGTAGGACTGCCCGACCCGGTAGGCATCGAGTCCGAGGCGGATTTTGAAGCAAGATGCACGGATGCACGAGACGCCCTGCACAAGCTACAGGTGATCCAGCCGCTGGTGGGGACCGGGGAAGGCGCGAGCAGCGAGTACTGGGCTGCCTACGACCGTGAGCATGGACTGGACTACGCTCGTGGCTACCAGCGCGCCTATGAAGTGTTCTACGGGAGTCGGGCGATCGAGGTGGGCTGGGATGGGAGCCAGTACGACATCCCCTCTGGCAGGCACCGGGTGTGGATGGCAAAGCAGATGGGCATCAAGCATCTGCCCGCGCGCCTGAAAGTCCGGCTCTAGGGAAGGAGGCAGCGGAAGAGTGGCCGATCTTGGGCACACGGTAGAGCGATTGGACTATGAGTGGCGTGCGCTGCAGCGGCAGCGGGCGATGGCGGCCGACCGGTGGAGAGACGAGGTGCAGAGGCAGTTCGAGCAGACCTATTGGGCCGAGTACGAGAGTGCCGTGCCGGCAGATGTTGCACAGGTCGCTCATTTGCAGCAGGTCATTGCGCGAGCGCTGGAAGAGGTGCCCTAGCCACAGGGCTGGACATTCGTCGCAGCGAGTCGCCAAGGCCCCCCAGGCAGGAGCGACTACCGGTTTGTGGCCTTGGCACTGGTGAGCAGGACTGTGTCCAGCATCACCCGCTCGCCCAGGCGGGCGCCGGTCACCGGGTCGTAGAGCCCCACCCCGAGCCGGTACTCCCCTTCGGGCAGGCTCTCGGGCAGCTGGAGCGCCCGCGCGTCGGCCAGGTACTCGCCGGGCAGCCACCCAAGCGTGGGCAATGCCCCCTTGCCCGGCACCCCATCGTCCTGCACCACGATCTGGCCGCCGGCATCCAGCAGGTGCACGAAGGAACGGTAGCTCCTGTCCGGCGTCGCCAGCGCGTGCCAGTAGAGCGTCAGCGCAACCGGCGAGCCCGGCGCCGCCGCCCCTTCCCCCAGATCGTAGCCGGCAAGCTCGACCGACTCGCCCAGGAGGGCGTGCTGAGCATGCTGCGCGGCCGGTGCCGAGAAGTTGTGCTCCCTGCCCAGCACCTCGACGTCCGGCAGGTCGATAGAGGTACGCCCGGTGCCCACTGCGACGGGCCGGTCATCGGACGCGCGCACCAGGCTCAGCGACAAACGGTAGCGCGCCGGGGGGAGGGCTGCCGGGACGGCCAATGCGTGCGGGTCGCGCACCAGCTCGCCGGCCGCCCACCACGCGGTGGGGTAGGTGCCCGCGACAGGCTTCTCGATCAGCTCAGCCTGCGCGACACCTGCCGCGTCCAGCAGCCGGAGGCGCGGGTAAAAGTCCTCGCCGGGCGCCCGGAGGGCTTGCCAGAAGAGATCCATTTCGATCGCCTCACCGGGAGAGAGCGGGCCGGCCGTCCGCAGCGCGTAGCCCAGCAGGCGCAGGGGACCGAGGTCCCGCACCAGGGGGCTGCCGATATCCAGTGCCGGCACAGGGGGCGGGCTGCCGGGCCGGAGGACGCGCACAATGCCAAGCAGCACCTCCGAGGTGATGCGCCCGTCGACGGCCGCCGGCAGCACAGCCAGGTCCGACGTCCGGTAAACCTGGAGGGTGAGCCGGTAGTCGCCCGGCGGGGTGCCGGCCGGCACGAGCAGCCCGAGCCGATCCAGGCGCGCTTCACCGGCCGTCCACAGCGTGAAAGAGTCGCGCCCGGCCCTGGGCGCCGAGTCGCGCTGGGCCCAGACCCGGCCGGCCCCGTCTTCGAGCCGCAGGCCCACCGTGTGGGCTGCCCCCGGGACGCTCTCCGCTTTCCAACGCAGCTCCACCGGCACCACCCCCCAGCCGGCCTCCACCTTGCTCGGGCCCAGGGCTGCGCCCTCCAGGCTGAGCCACTCGCCAAAGCGGGCCGCGGCCGGCCGCGCTTCCGGCTGCCCGGCGGCAAAGAGGGTCAGCACGGTCGAAGCGCCGTACCACTCGGTCATCACCGGGTAGGCATGCTCCACCAGGTAGGCGTCGAGCCGGTCCTCCAGCACGCGCCCCATCGCTTGGTGTGCCGGGACCCAGAGGCGGCCGTGGTCGGCCAGGAGCCGATCCAGGTCGGCGGCCATGCGCGCGGGATCGTCTGCCCAGTACTGGCGCTCCTCGGGCACCACTTCGCGGGGCGAAAGGACCAGCCTGGGGCGGTGCCCCGCCGGCACATAAGACTCGAAGTAGCCCACCTGCCAGGGGTGGACGGCCACCAGGGCGTCGGCCGGGCGGGCCAGCGCAGCGATCTGGGCGGCGACGGGCCGGTAGTCGTCCTCCGGGTAGCGCGGGACGCTGTAGAAAAAGGCCAGGGAGACCAACGCAGCGGCCAGAAACGATGCCAGGGCCAGGAGCGCCAGGGGCCGGCTTCGCTCGAAGAGATGGACCAGCGCGGCAGCCACCAGGAGCAGGAAGTAGGGCAGGGCCAGCAGCAGCTGGCGCTCGATGCGCGGCGCTGTGAAAGGGAAGAGGAGGTTGACGACAAAGCCGCCGAGGAGCAGGACCAGGAGAAGGCCGCACAGGAAGAGGCTGCCGCTCACGCCCGCCTTCGGCGAGGGCCCGGCGCCTGCCGGGCCGCGCGGCCGGGTTCGCCGCCGGAACGTGGGGAGGAGGCAGGCGGCCAGGACGGCGAGCGGGAGGAGGCCGAGCCACCACCAGGCGGCAAGGCCGCCCTCGGCGTGTCCCCAGTCAAAGGCCGCCAGGTGCTGCCCGAGGTAGCGGAAGAAGGGGATCGGCACGTCTTCCTCGACGCCCACCTTGTAGCGGACGTACGTGAGCAGCTTGGTCCCGGCGTACAGAAGCCAGGGCAGAAAGAGGAGCGCGACGGCCGCCTGTGCAGCCAGCCAGGGGAGCCAGGCGCGGAGCGGGCGGCGGCGGGCGAGCCAGCGCGCCATGAGTGCGAGGTTGAGCGCCAGGAGCAGGAACGCAGCATAATACTGGGTGTAAAGGGCAAGCGCGCCGGCAAGCACATAGCCCAGCCACGGCAGTGGGCCCCAGGCCCGGTACTCCATCCTCAGGGCAAAGTAGAAAGCGGCCAGCCCCAGCAGGGTGACGAGGCCGTACATGCGCACTTCTTGCGAGTAGTAGATGGCAAAGGGAGAAACGGCCAGCAGGAGCGCCGCCAGCAGCCCGGCCCTGTTGCCGGCGAGCCGGCGTCCGCTCCAATAGAGCAGGGGAACGGCGGCCGTGCCGCTCACCACCGACAGCAGGCGCAGGGCGAGCGGGGGTGCGTCCAGCAGGCCGATCCAGGCGTGCAGCAGGGCGTAGTAGAATGGCGGGTGGATGTCCACGGCCGTCAGGCTCACCATAGAGCCGAGCGAGGTCGTAGCAAAGTAGACGCTCCAGCCCTCATCCCACCACAGGGGCTGGAAGCCGAGGCGCAGCAGCCGCAGGGCGAGGGCCAACAGGACGATGCCGCCCAGGGCCAATCGGCACCCTGTCTGAGGCGTGGGCATGGCCTTCCTGGGCCGGCCCGCCGGTTCCGTGGCGGAATGGGCAAGGCTCATGGCAGGAGTATAGCACGGATGCGCAGCAGTGAGAAGCGGCACGCTCCACCCGGCCATCGCGCGTTGGCGCTTTTGGGCCGCCTATTGCAATAATTAACATGATGTTTATATACTAATGCTCGCTCTTGTGGTATACTGCAGGCAGAAAGGTGGGGGCAAGGGCATGGACAGCACGCTATTGATCACGCTCGTCGTCATCCTGGCAGGGGGACTCATCAGCGGATACCTGAAGGGCCGGCAGAAAGACCGGGTTCTGCAGGATTTTCACGGCTATCACGTCACGATGGAGATGGTGGATGGGCAGCTGGTATGGGGCGACATGCGGCTGCATGCGACAGGCATCGAGCTGGTGTACAAGAGCGACGTGCAGGACGAGCACCACATCGAGACCAGCGGGTGCGTTTCACAAATCTGGGTGACCCAACTCACGCGGCCTTGGGGAGGCGGGAGCATG
>MTKX01013196.1_pt1 | contig 23297 bp, 27 predicted proteins | sample 1042771 | NCBI WGS metagenome assembly MTKX01 (sample SAMN06212183, study PRJNA360534) | anaerobic digester metagenome | biome: Wastewater treatment plant; material: sludge; isolation source: anaerobic digester fed with sludge from wastewater treatment plant | place: Denmark: WWTP Randers ...
GAGGTTCCATCGTTCTTTTGTTTTATTCCTAACAAAGATACGATTACCTCTTTTTCATTCGCTCGGACGTCTTTTACGTCATGGTTGTTTCATGGTATTAGTAACGATTCTGGATGATGCCGTCTACGTACTGCGGTGTCAGTTGCACATGGCTAATCACAACGGGAGCCCTTTCCAGTGACGGAGTTATCTTTCCTCCCTTTTTCTCTATGAAATCATTATAATCCACTACCAGGCTGAAATCCTCGTCAGTGATATTCCCTGCATCTTCAAAAGGGCATCGGTATTGCAGAATGACCTTTTCCGGCAGGAGCAACAATTCGGTGCGGTAAGGCACATTCCTTGTGGTCACCGGCACTTCCGTGGATAGTTCCACCNNCGGGTAACCATGACTTCGTAGTTGATCTCATTATGCGAAAGTCTTGCATTTGCAGGAGTCTCAAGATGGGCTATGCCTTCTACAGTACGGTTCAGGTCGGATAAAGAAACTTTTCTGGTCCTGACTTCCCCGATAAGGTCAAAGTAAGGTTCTTCTGCATAGACAAGCACGCTGTCCGGAAAAATGCGCACAGGTTCAAAAGACATATACTGCGGAGCATACGATACATCCGATACAAAATGTACCGGGACCTTCCTGTAATGGACTTCCCTGTATTCCAGCCGTATTGTGTCACTTAAAATGGTTTCCAGTTGAAAATCGGTGCCAAGGGCATCGTTCACCAGGTTGTTGATTTCTCCTGCCAGCAGGTAAAATTTATCCTTTCTGTCCGGATACTTATGTATCAGGGCCTGGTCTGCAAAAATCCTTAGCGTAGGTATCTTTTTCCTCCAAGTGTAGTGGATTATGTAAAAGCCCCTGGTTTTTCCCCTGAGGAACACGGTATTGTCGGCCTGGGACAGGTTGGAGCGCCCGTACAGGTTGGTTTCAACTTCCAGTGGAAAACGGAAATAAGCGGTGTACTCATTGGACAATGTGTACACCACCCACAGGAAGAAGGCTGCGACTATACACAGGATCAATACCCATCTGGAGCGTTTCATAGACCATACTTTGGGGACGCGTTATCAGGTCAGCTTCCTTGCTGAATATCGGAAGAATCCTTTACCAAGGTTGATTTATCCACCCTGATCTTTACGTTGGTGTCCACTTCCAGTAACACGTAATTTTCCTTCACCTCGGCTATGGTGCCATAAATGCCTCCTGCAGTGATCACTTTATCTCCTTTTTTCAGGTTGTCACGATATTCTTTCAATTCTTTCTGGCGTTTTTTTTGGGGGCGGATCATTAAAAAATACATCACCACAAAAATGGCTGCCATCATGATGAGAAATGTCCAGTTGCCACCAGTAGCACTAGATGTTGCTGTTTGCTGAAGAATTACAAATGTGTTCATTGTTGATAAATGTTATTTAAAATTTTGTTGTTCTATGCTGTGCTTACTTTTCTACAAGTCCCCTGCCACGTTTTGCTATTATGCCCTCCTGTACCAGATGTTTGATGATCTTATCGAGAATGCCGTTGACAAACATTTTGGAATTATCTGTGCTGTAGTATTTTGATATCTCAACTATTTCGTTGAGGGTAACTTTTACGGGTATCTGGGGAAAAGCAACTGACTCGGCCACTCCCATGACAATAAGTATGGTATCGGTGGCAGCAATACGCTCCAGATCCCAGTTCTGGGCAAATTTTTCTATGTATCCAACAAATTCCTTGTAATGGGCAAGGGAATGGGCCAGCAATTCTGTCGCAAAATCTTTATCCTCCTGGTTGTTGAACAGTGACGGGTGGGCAGGCATATCCTTCCCTTCTTTCATCCCGGCCAGTTGTGCCAGGATGATGTTGCATACGTATGCAATATCATCTGCCCAGTACAGGCTCTGGTCTTCCAGCAACGTATAGAGGTCCGGGTCGTCTTCCGGCTGATCGCTGAAAAAATCCTGCAGTAATTTCAGGTCTTCGGCAAAACCGGGCTCCTGTGGTGCGTTCATATATTCAATAAAATATGGTTCCTTCCTGAATTGCTCATATAATTTCTTTATGTACCCCTTGTGCAAAGCCCAGTTGAGCCCGTGTTCACGTGCCTTTACAAGTGCCTTGTCCTTTTCGAGAATGGTTATGGCCTTGTTGTTGACAAACCGAAGGTTGGGATTGATCTCTTCATCCGTAGGCTGGTACTTATTCAATCCGATATAAATGCGTGACTGTGCATAGTTAGCCAGTTCAACCGGAAGGGATAGCAGCAGATAATACAATTGTCTTGTTTTTTCAAAGCTGGCAAGGAGTTCTTTTTCAGCGACGGCCTGGTCAAAATTTTGTGAATGAACGCTGCTGAATAGAATCTTGAAAACTTTGACACGAATAAACCGCCTGCTAAGCATATCTTTACAAATCAAAAAGAAACTCTGCAAATATACAGTTTTAAAGTAAATATATTTTATATTTGCGTTGTTTAAATAAATAACACCTATGTATTTTGAAGATTACGATAGTTCCTCCAAGACGGAACACAGGGGAGAAGATGTTTTTTCCAAACCCGTACGCGCCGGTAAAAGAACGTATTTTTTTGACGTAAAATCAACCAAGGGAAACGATTACTACCTGACCATAACAGAAAGCAAACGCCGTGTTGATAAGGAAGGCAGGTTCTCATACGAAAAGCATAAGATTTTCCTATACAAGGAGGATTTCGAAAAATTTGCCGAAGGACTGGAAGAAGTCGTAACATACATAAAAGACAGGATCCCTGTCACAGAGTCCAGACCCTCTGAATTCACCGACGTAAGTTTTGATGACCTGAATAAGGAATAAGGCACCCCCAGGGATGCCTTACCTTACGCTTAACCGCATTTAACAATGCGGTTTTATTATGTCCCGGGGTTGTCGGGTACTCTAAACACCAGATATACTGCAGCAACAAGCAGAAAAAAAGCCAGGATGTGATTCCATCTGAATTGTTCTGTTCTGAATACTACCAGTGCAAAAATTGTGAATACACTGAGTGAGATCACTTCCTGGATAACTTTCAGCTGAATGAGAGATAACGGTCCTCCGTTTCCCAGGTAACCTATGCGGTTGGCGGGAACCTGGAAACAGTACTCCACAAAAGCGATGCCCCAGCTGATCACGATTATCGCAATCAGGGGTAACGACTGAAACCACTTCAGCGATGCAAACTTCAGGTGCCCGTACCATGCAATGGTCATGAATATGTTGGACAGCACCAGCAATAAAACGGTGTATAGTGTTTTCATTGCACCGCTCAGCGGCGTCCCGGATATTGTTTCAATGCTTCTTCCAGGCAATCCATAGCATTGGCTATGTCTTCCTTCTTAAGGACGTATGCAATACGGACTTCATCAAGGCCTTTTCCGGGGGTGGCATAAAATCCGGCAGCAGGAGCCACCATGACGGTTTGACCTTTGTAATTGAAGCTTTCCAGCAACCATTGAGCAAATTTGTCCGCGTCATCTATGGGCAGGCGGGCAGTCGTATAGAAAGCTCCCATGGGCATGGGGGAATACACCCCGGGGATCTTGTTCAATCGTTCTATCATCAGGTCGCGTCTGTCGATATATTCCTGTTTTACAGCTTCAAAATNNNAGGGGTGGCCAGGGCACCTTCAGAGGCAATCTGTCCCAGGGCGGGAGCACACAGGCGGGCCTGGGCAAAACGCAATACGGCGCTCATCACATCCTTATTGTGGGAAGCGATGCATCCGATACGTACGCCACAAAGGCTGTAACGTTTTGAAACAGAGTCTATCAGGATAACATTCTGCTCGGCTCCGGGTATGTTCATGCATGAAAAATGAGGCTCGTCCGAATAACAGAATTCCCTGTACACTTCGTCTGAAAGCAGGAACAGGTTGTGTTTCTTGACAATCTCACCCAGTTGCAGTATGTCTTCCTTTGAGTAAAGGGTTCCGGTGGGATTACCGGGACTGTTTATCAGGATGGCTTTAGTCCTTGGCGTAATATATTTTTCAACTTCCGACATGGGAGGCAGGGCAAAGCCGTTTTCAATGGTGGTCGTAACGGGTACGAATCTGACACCTGCCATTAGGCCAAAGGTGTTATAATTGGTATAGAAAGGTTCAAAAACTATGACTTCATCTCCAGGGTCACAACATACCTTCAGGCCGATCTGCAGGGCTTCCGAACCGCCAATGGTGACGATGATCTGTTCGTATGTGAGATTGATGTTCACATCCTGGTAATATTTTGCAAGCCCCCTGCGGTATGATTCAATACCGGCTGAATGCGGGTAAGAGACAAGCTTGAGGTCAATATTGCGTATCGGCTCCAGGGCTTCTTTGGGGGAATCGATATCGGGTTGGCCGATATTGAGATGATACACTTTGATTCCGCGTTTTTTTGCCGCTTCGGCATAAGGAACCAGCTTTCTGATGGGAGATGCCGGCATTTTTCTTGACAATTCAGATATACCTAACATAGTGAGAATTAATTTTTGAAATTTAATCCACAAAGATAAGTCTTTATTAAAACAAAAGACAATAATATTTTCCTATTTTTGCTGATCACTTGTTTTATCAAAGATGTCAACATTCAGGCAGAAAGCACTTTTGGAATTTTCATCACATAAGGCAGAACGTTTCTGTGTGGAGAACAAACCTGTATCTTCTTTCTTCGGACAACATGTGTTTGATTTGAAAAAAATGAAAAATTACCTTCCCGAGGAAGCGTATGAAGCTGTGGTCAAAGCCATTGAAAAGAAGTGCAAGATTGACAGGAGCGTAGCTACGCATGTGGCTGAAGGCATGCGTTCCTGGGCCATGGAGCGCGGCGCCACCCATTACACGCACTGGTTTCACCCCCTGAATGAGACAACGGCAGAAAAGCACGAAGCCTTCATCCGTCCGTATGCAAACGGTTGCGCCATTGAGCAATTCGTGGGTGATGCGCTCATCCAGCAGGAGCCCGACGCATCGAGTTTTCCCAGCGGCGGATTGCGCAATACCTTTGAAGCCCGCGGATACACGGCATGGGATCCCGGCTCGCCTGCTTTCATCCTGGACCAGACGCTCTGCATTCCGACCATCTTTGTTTCCTATACTGGTGATGCCCTGGATGTCAAGACCCCGCACCTGAAATCCCTCCGTGCCCTTGACCAGGCTGCCACTGCTGTTGTCCGGTATTTCGATCCCGAAACGGAAAGCGTGAATGTGATCTATGGACTGGAACAGGAATATTTTGTGGTAGATCTGGCGCTGTACCGTGCCCGTCCTGATTTGATGCTATGCGACAGAACGTTACAGGGACACACCGCTGCCAAGGACCAGCAACTGGAAGATCATTATTTCGGGAATATTCCTTCCCGGGTGATGGCTTTCATGAAAGATTTCGAGACAGAAGCCTATAAACTGGGCGTATACATAAAAACCCGCCACAACGAGGTGGCTCCCAATCAGTTTGAGTTTGCTCCCTACTTCGAGGAAGCAAATCTGGCCGTTGACCATAACCAGATGATCATGCTGGTCATGAGAAAACTTGCCAAAAAGCACAACCTGAAAGTCATATTCCATGAAAAACCTTACGCAGGCATAAACGGTTCCGGCAAACACTGCAACTGGAGCCTGTTCACCAACAATGGAATAAACGTTTTGTCCCCTGGGAAAACACCCCAGGACAACCTGCAATTCCTGAGCTTCATTGCCTGTACCCTGAAAGCCGTTCACCAACACCATTTCCTGATAATGTCCGCGGTGGCAACCCTCAGCAATTCATACCGCCTTGGAGGGACCGAGGCACCTCCGGCGGTGCTTTCCGCATTCATGGGGAGCACCCTTGCCGATTTGCTGGACGTGATTGACAAGGGGGGCCCGGGCCGGGGCAGGAGCAGTGAAAGGACGCGCATGGACGTGGTTAGCATGGTGCCCGAGATCTTCCCTGACAATACAGACAGGAACCGTACCTCACCTTTCGCCTTTACTGGTGACCGTTTCGAATTCAGGGCCATAGGCTCTTCGGCAAATGCGGGCTCGGCCATGCTCTTTTTGAATACCGCGGTGGCTCAGCAGTTGAAATCATTCAAGGTCCTGGTTGACAAGGAAATAGAAAAAGGAGAAAAACTGGAGGATGCGCTGATGAAAATCATTCGCAAATTCATCAGGGAATCAAGGGATATCCGCTTTGAAGGAAACGGATACAGTGATGAATGGCACAAGGAAGCAGCAGAGCGCGGATTGCGGGGGATAACGGATGTGCCGGCTTCTTACGATGCCTTGCTGGAGGAACAAAGCATAGCCCTGATGGAGGAAATGTGCGTGATGACCCGTCGTGAACTAGAAGCCAGGTACGAGGTTAGGAACCAGATGTATGTCAAAAAACTGCAGATAGAAGCCCGGGTGCTGGGAGACCTGACCATAAACCATTTTGTGCCTGCTGCCATCCGTCATGAGAACATGTTGCTGGAAAATGTGAAAGGTCTCCGTGACTTGTTCCCGCCTGAAGAGTACCAGGAACTTGTTTCTACCCAGTTGAAAGCCATAAGGATCATCGCCGGCTATGTGAACGAGATGCGGGGGCTGGTTCATCTTTTGATCGAAGCGCGCAAGAAAGCCAATAATGTGGAATTGTTGCATGACAGGGCCCGGGAGTATGCTGCTGCCGTTTTGCCCGTAATGGATCGCATCCGGGATTGTGCCGATCATCTTGAGATGATCGTGGATGATGAATTGTGGCCACTGCCTAAATACAGGGAACTGCTGTTCCTGCGATGAACCTTGACAAGCACATCATGAACGACCTTGAAGCCGGAAAATACAGCAAGCGCGGGGTGTCTTCTTCCAAGAGCGAAGTGCACGATGCCCTGGAAGGATTGTCCCGCGGATTGTATCCAAAAGCTTTTTGCAAGATCATACCCGATATCCTGACAGGAGACGGGGAACATTGCCTGTTGATGCACGCAGACGGTGCCGGCACCAAATCGTCACTGGCCTACTGCTACTGGAAGAAGACCGGCGATTTGAGCGTCTGGGAAGGGATTGCACAGGATGCCATTGTCATGAACCTGGACGATCTGCTCTGCGCGGGGGTGACTAACGATTTGCTCCTAAGCTCTACTATTGGCAGGAACAAACGACTGGTACCCGGGGAAGTCATAAGGGCCATCATACAGGGCAGCAGGCATTTTTGCGACAAAATGCAGTTGTATGGGATACGGCTTGAACTCACAGNNACAGCCGATGTGGGTGACCTTGTCCGTACGGTGATCGTTGACAGTACCGTTTGTGCACGCATCCGCCGTGACCAGGTGATAGACAATGCCCGTATCACAGCAGGAGACGTTGTGGTGGGACTGTCTTCCTTTGGGCAGACAACGTATGAGGATGCATACAACAGCGGGATGGGCAGCAACGGATTGACAGGTGCCCGTCACGACGTTTTCAGCAAAGCAGTGGCCCGCATGTTCCCGGAGAGTTATGATACGGGCATACCCGACGAGATGACTTATTCAGGCACCATGGACCTGACTGATATCGAGCCCGAAACAGGTATGACTTATGGCAAGCTGGTGCTATCCCCTACCCGCACCTATGCCCCGGTCATCAAAGCCATACTGGGTAAATACCGCAACCAGGTACATGGCATGGTACATTGCACGGGAGGCGGACAGACCAAAGTGCTTCATTTCATTGACAACCTGCACGTCATCAAAGACAATCTCTTTCCGGTACCTGCCCTGTTCAGCAGGATCCGGGAAATTGGCGGAACTCCTTGGAAAGAAATGTACACTGTTTTCAATATGGGACATAGGATGGAATTGTATGTTCCTCCTGTGGTCGCTCCTGCACTGTGTTCCATGGCAGCAGCATTTGACCTGGAGGCGCGGGTCATTGGAAGGGTTGAGGGCTGGACGGGGCGCAGGGTGAGTGTTGAAAGTCCCGCTGGGACATTTACATATGACAAGAATGACTGATCTTTTCAGAAATATGGTGTTGCTGTTGCTCATGGGCACAGGTCTCCTGGCCGGAAGCTGCGGTGATGGCAAACAGGAAGTCGCACCTCCGTTGCCGGTCATCCAGGAGATGCTGGAAGATACCGCCTCGGCTTATTACATAGACCCCCTTGGCTATTCCCAAAGTATGAAAATGCTTCCCATTGGGGTCATCGGAAATTCAGCCGATGATCTGCAGGTGGTGGAGACACTGCTGGGTCTTGATGAGTTTGACAACATTACCGGAAAGCCCGGTTCCGATGGAATCAGGGATTTTGCCGGCGAACATTTTGAATTTCTCTGCCTTCCTTCTTTTGAGACCCTTTCCCGGGAAGACATGATAAGGCAGATTGTCCGGTTGTTCCGCCAACAAGACCAAAGGCCTCCTGTAAAAGCGCTGGTAGTGGCAGGTGACCTTGTACCCCCTGAAGTTTATGATGACCTGAAAGACCTGATTGGAATGGGTAACCTGGGGATTATAACGGTAAGTGTCATACAAGCCGGCAACGACAAGGCACTGGAATATGTCCAGAAGAACAACGCTGGCAGGGACAAACGTCTGACCGTGGGTGTTATTGCAACAGACGGCGCTTTTTCCATAAATGCCTACGATTGCCTGGCAGATGTCACCCAGGTTGTTTTCCAGGCATATGAAGATAAGGAGACAAATTCCACAGAAAAAGCCATCCGTTTTGCCATGACCTCACTGGCAGACAAGCTGCCGGTTAACAACCAGGCCCGTATGAAATATATTGTCCTGGGAGCTCACCCGCTGCTGCAGCACCGTGAGTTGATCCCGGAATTACTTACTTTCCTGAGAAATTACCGCAAGGATGACCGCTATGTGTACAGGGATCTTTTAGATTCCGACATGATCCTGATTGAACCGCAGAAAGAAGCCGGAATACAACTATACAGGGCCATGAGGGAAGAACGACTGGCTGCCTTCCGTACCACGCCTTCCTGTGTGAGGGTCTATGAAATTGAAAAACCCGATCTGACAAAATACCCGCTGCTAAATGTTTGCATCAACAATTGAGAACAATGTCCTGGAATTGCTTCCCCACGTGGAATTCAGAGGACAGATAACAACAGTGACGACAAAAAGCCAGGTTCTGTTTGCTGTACAGTACCTTTCCGATCAACCTGTCCTGGGATTCGATACAGAAACAAGGCCACGTTTTTCTTCGGGCAGGATGTACATGCCTGCCCTGTTGCAGCTCTCGGACGGAAACCGTGCATTCCTGATCCACCTAAAAAAAACCGGGCTGCCGCCAGAGATCCAGGCCATTCTGAGCAACCCTGCTATCATCAAGGCAGGTGCCGCGATCAAGGACGACATAGCAGGGCTTCAACGCTATGCCTCTTTTGAACCGGCAGGTTTCACAGACCTCCAGGATATGGTCCGGGAGTATGGCATAGTGGAAAAGAGCGTCAAGAAAATGTCTGCCATCATCCTGGGAAAACGTATCAGCAAATCCCAGCAAATTACCAATTGGGAAGCCTACCCCCTGTCCAACGCCCAGGCCATCTATGCTGCAACTGATGCTTACGTATGCTATTGTATTTACAATAAGCTTATTGCACACAGCAATGAAAAGAAAACGCCCCGACAGCGGATGTACGAAGAAATCCTGGTTTCTGCCGATTCGTTGCTCCGGGATGAGTCTGATCATGTAGCCAATATGGCCAACGTAAGCGCCCTGATCAAAGAAAAGTTCAACTTCTGGTGGGTAGGGTTCTACCGGGTGGACAGCAAAGCTAAGGAATTGATACTGGGCCCTTTCCAGGGACCTGCAGCCTGCACCCGAATTCCCTTTGGACGGGGTGTATGCGGCACCTGCTGGCAACAGCGTAAGACAATCATAGTCCCCGATGTGGAAAAATTTCCAGGACATATAGCCTGCAGTTCGCGTTCCCGTTCTGAGATAGTGGTGCCTGTATTTGACAGGGAAAGAAACGTTAGGGCGGTTCTGGACATTGATTCAGAAAAAATCAACACTTTTGACCAGATGGACAGGCAGTATCTGGAAGAACTCACAGGTCTTTTTAAAAATAATTACTAACTTTGCAATCCTTTTGTAAATGGTACCCTGGCCGAGTGGTTAGGCATCGGTCTGCAAAACCGAGTACAGCGGTTCGATTCCGCTGGGTACCTCAAACAAACCGGCTTTGGGCCGGTTTTTTTATGCGGGAACCGGTTCATTCCTTGTGCTGGCATAGAGCACGGCATCAATGGCCATGGGTTTATGCACCCTGAAGTAGAAACGGTATGCGGGGAGCAGGTTTTTAAGGAAAGAGGTGAGAACCGGGAGGTCATCTTTTTTATGGTAAGCGGCCAGGGCCAGCAGGGGTTGATGCGCCAGGATGGTTTTACGGGCTCCCTCCAGGGCTTTGAGCTCGTTGCCCTCCACATCCATCACAATCAGGCTTGCCGGCCTGGAATTCAGGATGTTGTCAATGGTATCGGCCTGCATGGCCACAACGCCCGGACCGGGTGCCTCTGTCTTGTGGGAAAGCATGCTGCCCTGGTTCAGGAAATTGACTGTTCCGGCTTTGTCCGAGATACATTTGGGAACAATCTCTGTCCGCTCCGCTATCCCGGCAGACTGGATAAACCGGGTGAGTTTTTGCAGGTTGGCGCTGTCCGGTTCGCAGGCATAAATTTTGTCGAAATGGCAGGAAGTTACTTCCAGAAAATCTTTGATGGTGTCTCCGGTAAATGCCCCACAATTGACAAAGACTTCATTTTGATGTAGTTTGAGTGCCGGCACCTGGTCGATTTCAGAAAAATACTGTGGTCTTCGGACAAAGGGAAAAAGGTAACTGGCGTCTTTGTTGATTTTGGCGTTGATGTAAGCTTCCATGCTGTCCTGGGACAGGGAGTCCTCCAACAGTTCATAAACACTGTCAAATGCCGGTTTATGGGCCAGGACATAAGATGATTCCATTGACTGGAGTGCACCCCCTTCATATATGGAAGAGAGAAAGTCTATCATCCTTGCTCCTGGAAATAGCTGGCGGTATGGTTGCAGGTCATTCTTATATCCTCCGAAAAAGCACAGCAGCAGGTTATAGGCACTGAACTCCTTCTGTAACTGAGAAATGGACAAGATATGGTCGGAATCCGCATGGTGTGCAGCCGGGTCCAGGTATTTGTCGTCGACAACACGGCATGAAACACGGATTCCTTTTTCCTGCAAAAAGATCCGGGTAGTGTCTGCAATCAATCCTATGCCATAAAGCACGACCGGTAAACCGGACCTTTTCAATTCTTCTGTCAAAGTTTCGTCCTTGCTCTTTCCAACTACAATATTTAATTTTCCCATTGGAGCAAAGATACTATATTTGTGTACAAATAAGGCGATCCGCAAGGTGAACATTAATGCTGCAAGATGACTATTAATACCGCGCTTTTTGCTTTCCCCGTAAACCTTATCATTGGTTTATCCATGGTCTTAGCTGCCTGGAAGTTCAAATGCCTCTCCTCGGACAGGCACATGACAATTGCCCTGTTGCTGATGATCGCTGCCGCCCTGGTACAGGGTTTCATGCCCGCTCAGGCATCTTTTACCCGTTCCTGGCCTTTTGTAATTGTTTTAACCTGGTTTTTGACTGTTCTGGCCTCGCGCCTTTTCCGAAAATTTTCATGGGCAGGTCTGGGATTGTGGATTGCCTTGTGGTCCGGCATGCTGGGCAGTGCAGACGCTACGGTGACAAGAGTGGTTGTTCCCAGGCAGGAATTCACACAGACCCTGCTTCCCTTTGGGATGCGTATGGACGAATTCCAGGTTGACCGCTACCAAACGGGAGAACCCATGGAATACAGGGCACAGATCATACTGCGCGACGCAAACAGGGAGCAATCCAAAACACTGAGGGTAAACCACCCTGTTCACTTCCGGGGGCACCAGTTATACCTTATGGATTACGATACCTCGAAAGGAAGCGAAAGCGATTACTGTATAGTCATGGTAACCAGGCAACCCTGGCGATGGCTTGTATTAGCAGGTATTCTGATAATGCTGGGAGGCGCATTTAAAACCTTTATTCTATGACCTGGGAGCATCATCTGATCTTCGCTGCTGTCGCCGCTGTCTTCTGGATTGCAGGATCGTTGCTGGCCATCGCGAAGTTCAGTAAAAGGTATGTATGGACCATAATAGCATACACCACCGGTGTCGTCATATACGCCGCCTATATCACCGGTCTTTGGATATCACTGCACCGGCCGCCACTGGTAACCATGGGTGAGACACGCCTCTGGTATTCTCTGTTTCTTTCCCTTGCCGGGCTTATAACATACATAAGGTGGCGGTATAAATGGATCCTGTCGCTCACCACAGTAATGTCCCTGGTTTTTGTTGCAGTGAATGTTCTTCGTCCCGGCATACATGACCGTGTTCTGATGCCTGTCCTGCAGAGCATCTGGTTCGTCCCGCACGTGACTGTATATATGTTCTCCTATGCCCTGCTAGCCTGCACATTCCTGATGGCCATTGCAGGCCTGTTGAAACCGTCCAATGATGTGCTGCCGGCAATCGATACTTTGTGCAAGGCCGGACTTTCTTTCTTTACCATAGGCATGTTGCTGGGTGCCTTATGGGCAAAACAGGCTTGGGGAGATTACTGGACATGGGACCCCAAAGAGACGTGGGCGGCCATTACCTGGCTATTATATGCCCTGTACTTTCATATAAAAGAAATACGCCCCAATGCAAAAAGAATGATTTTTGTATCTTTGATATTGGCTTTCATCTCCCTGCAGATCTGCTGGTATGGGCTGCAATACCTGCCACAGGCGCGCGGAAGCCTGCATAATTACGAAATAAAGGTTTCTTAAGGTGAAGCATTTTCTTTCAATACTATGGAAAATTACAGGCACCCTTATTATCCTGATCGGCCTGGGATTTTTTATTGCCCGGGTAATCAATGTTGCTCCTTCAAATAAACTTTCAGTGCAAGAACAGGTCGTCACGATTGTAGAAGAAGGAGGGTGTTTTGTTTGTCATGGCGGCCCCGACTTCTATCCCAATATCAATGTGCCGGTATTTGGTCACATGATTGAAAAGAAAGCTGAAAAGGGAGTACGCTATGCCAATGCCTTTTCAGTCCTTATGCATTTAAATAATGATGAGGCCGTAGATGAATCCATACTCATAAAAATGCAGAAAGTGATATCTGAGCGCAGCATGCCTCCGTTGAGCTATAGTATCATTCACTGGAAATCGGCCATAATAAAGGATAAACAGAAAATCTTGCTGCATTGGCTATACGACCATTTATCAACAGAGCACGACTGGCCCGTACCCACCAAAGAACGTACTTTTGAGCCGATAATACCGGTACCTGATTCCCTGCCGGCAAACCTTTCCAAAGTGAACCTGGGAAGGATACTGTTCAACGATCCGCGTTTGTCTGCTGACAGCACGGTATCCTGTGCAACATGCCACAAGCTGGACCAAGGAGGTGCTGACAACATGAATTTTTCCCTGGGTGCTTTCGCACAGCCCGGGAGGTATTCTACAACAACAATTTTCAATGCGGCTTTTCAACAGTTTTTCTTTTGGGACGGACGCGTTTCTTCATTGGCTCTTCAATCGGCATTAATGCTGACTGATCCTGTCATCATGGGAAACGAGTCATTTGAAGAGATAACAGACAGGCTGGAAGCCGATCCTGACTTCACTTCATTATTTACAGCAACGTACACGGAAGGATTTTCTGCCGAAAACATCACCGATGCCCTGGCTGAGTACCACAAAGTATTGATAACTCCGGATGCTCCATTTGACCAATTCCTGAAAGGGGATGGGGAGGCAATAAGCCCCGATGCCAAAAAAGGTTATGACCTGTTTAAGAAAATTGGTTGTGCAAGTTGTCATAATGGCGTGGCAATAGGTGGCAACTCTTTGGAATACATGGGCTTGTCCAATAAATTTTTCCCGTCAAGAGACAAGGTGCAGCTCCCCGACCTGGGGCGCTACAGGGTAACCGGCCTGCAGGAAGATATTTACAAATTCAAGGTACCGGGACTGAGGAACGTGGCTTTGACCTATCCATATTTCCATAACTCGTCTGCTCCTGATCTAGAAACAGCGGTTAAAACCATGGCATTCTATCAGAGAGACAAGACTTTGACCCTAAAAGAGATAAGAGAGGTTGTGTCTTTTCTGAGAACCCTCACAGGAACCTTTGAAGGCAAACTCCTGACAGGATCAATAGGGGAATAGAAAGACCCGGCAGACATAATAGACCAGTGACGCAATGATCAGCAGTGAGATCATCAAAACAGATCCAAAGAAACGTTTTCCAGTAAAAAGTGATGTGATCAGCAGCGATACAGGTATCATCATGATTGGAATATATCCGTATGCAAAACCTGTATAAGTGAGCATAACCAGGCATGAGAATAAGACAAACCAGAACATGGAGCTGTAAAAACGGGACACATTCACTGTTGTGGTAGTATCGCGCCGGACCAGTCTTATGAATAAAGACAGCATGACAAGTAAGGCTATCAGGGCAACCATCACAGTCCCTGAAATGGAGAATGCTTCAAGGGTTTTTGCAGGGTAAATTTGTTTAAAATTTTCCAGCCTGTGTCCCCAGAACAGTGCCACGTCATGTTTCATGAACCAGAGCAATGCCGAGGTTAGGAAAAGAGGTGAAAGCATCCCGCCTGCAAAGGCCAGCAAATCCTTTCCGGATACTTTTGCCATCCGGATGAAGCTTATCAATAATGGGATATACAGGAAAAAAGCCGGGAAGAACAATAATCCTGCACAGGATATGAAAAAGGCAGACATAAAAGGACCGGAACGGGTCACAGGAACGTATGCAGAGTATACCAGCTTGTATGTAGCGGCAGCAATAAGCAGGGCGGCTCCCTGGGCCCACAGGTTGTCATAAGTTTGTGGACAGCAGGAAACAAACCATACATAAGCTACAGTGATCCATTGTGTCCTTTCCGGCAAGAGGTCGTAACGATCGTTCAGGTATGACAGTAACATTCCTGTTACCAAGATCATGGCAGCCGATAACAGATGCAAATACCAGGGAAGAGCAACCTCCTGGCTAAAGTGATAAAACACACGGAAAACAGTCATTATCAGTAGCGATACCAAGACTGCTCCCCATACACTGCGCTTTATGAACTGGATCATTTCATGAATATTTCATATCCATCAGGTCTTCCCCGATATCATTCCTGTAAACCATATCTGTGTAAGCAATGAGTGACAATTCCCGGTACGCCAGCTCCCGGGCGGATAGCAAGGTCGGGCCGGTGGCGGATACTGCCAGGACACGTCCTCCCTTTGTCACGATCTGGGGTGTTGTTGATGTTCCCATGTGGAAAACGTTGGCTTCCTTCACCTGGTCGAGGCCCTTTATGGCATACCCCTTTTGATAAGTTCCGGGATACCCGCCTGAAACTGCAACCACCGTAACGCAGTGGTTTTCCGCAGCAGATAGGGACATTTTGTCCAGTGTTTTAGTTTTCAGGGAGTAGCAGGCGGCGGCCAGGTCACCCTGTAACCGCATCATCACAGATTCTGTTTCCGGGTCACCCATCCGGACATTGTATTCGATCACATAGGGATCTCCATTACAATTGATCAGCCCGAAGAAAAGGAATCCCCTGTAATCGCATCCTTTTCTGGCCAGGCCTTCCAGGGTAGGCCTGATGATACGTTCTTCCACTTTTTTCATGAAGCTCCTGTCGGCAAAGGGAACCGGGGAAACAGCGCCCATCCCTCCCGTGTTGGGACCCTGGTCACGCTCCCCTATTCTCTTGTAATCCTTTGCCTCGGGCAATATCTTATAATGGGTGCCGTCAGTAAGTATAAAGACGGAGACCTCGGTTCCCCGCAGGAATTGCTCCACCACAACTTTATTGCCTGCTGCCCCGAATTTTCCTTCCATCATCTCTTTCAGGCCTGCGCGGGCTTTGACCAGGTCAGGTTCTATCAGAACTCCCTTTCCGGCTGCCAGTCCATCGGCTTTCAATACATAAGGAGGTTCCAGCGAATCCAGATAAAGACAGGCTTCGGCATATTGCCCGCAGGTAAAGGTGCGGTAAAGGGCTGTTGGAATGCGGCAGGCCGTCATGAACGCCTTAGCATGATCCTTGCTTCCTTCCAGGCTGGCTCCCCGGCTGTCGGGTCCTATGACCAGCAAATTTTCAAGTCCTTCCCTGTTTTTGCAAAAATCGGTGATTCCCATAACCAGGGGTTCTTCAGGTCCCACCACCAACATGTCTATCGCGTATTGGAGTAAAACGTTTTCAACAGACTGAAAATCATTAGTTACTAATGCAACATTCTGTACCTGTTTCCCGTTTGTTAAAGTGAGGGAAGAGGTCCCCGGATTACCCGGTCCCACAAAAAGGTCACTTACCAAAGGGGATTGGGCCAATTTCCAGGCAAGGGCATGTTCCCGGCCGCCGGACCCCAAAACTAGAACTTTCATGATACAAAGTTAAAGATTCTCACGACAGCTGTAACATCTTCCCGGGTTTTACGTCTTTATAGTGAGATCGAAAACTAACAATAAATAAAAACACAAATGAAAAAGATTTTTATCACATGTTTACTCCTGGCCGGGACCGTTCTGGTATCTTATGCGCAAAAAGATTATGAAGATTTGGTGCAGCAATTTTCCTGCCAGCCCGCCGCAGAACATATTCATGTCGGAAGTTTTGCCATGAGACTGGCAGAAATATTTGCCGATAAGGATGACGCACAGTTTATCAGTGGCATCAGATCTGTGAGCATACTTTCGCTTGAATGCTGTGACATAAACATTAAAGAGGCATTCAGACAACAAGCTCAAAGATTATCTGAAAAAGGACTGGAATTGATTGCAGAAGTTAGTGATGAGAGCGATCAGCTCCGCATACTGGCAGAAGTCCGTAATGACAAAATTCATAGGTTTATTGTAATCAACGTGGGAGAAGAACCCTGCCTGATCCAGATCAACGGCAGTATTGACCTTTCCTGTATGGAAAAAATGATATCACAAAACATATAAAAATGAAAACAATTGAAACTACTAGAGAAGGACTTTATCCCATGGTGGTGATTGTGGTTCTGACCATAGCCCTGCTGGTAATGGCTTTCACATGGAAATCCAATAACCAGATAAGTACTAAATTTGTAAGCGAACAAGCAACTGCAGAATCCTTACAAGAACTGGTCATAGGTATTAAAAATGTTTGATGCACAAACCTTCAAGGATACTTTCCTGCCCTGGCATGGCCATTTGTACCGCACGGCTTACCGGCTGCTCAACTGTCAGGCAGATGCAGAAGATACGGTTCAGGACGTCTTTGTGAAGCTTTGGAATATGAGGGAAAACCTTTCCGGGATCAAAAACCTCCAGGCTTATGCCACCACAATGACCCGCAATTTGTGCCTTGACAGGATGCGCTCCTCTGTTTACAGAAATTCAGATAACTCTGCTGCTGAATCTTTGAGATACGAGTGGATAGATGCCGTGGAACAAATAGATCAGCAGGACGAACTAAAAATGGTACTGGTTCTGGTGGACCAGTTGCCACAAAAACAAAGGGAGATTTTCAGAATGAGGCATTTCAACGAATTATCACTGGAAGAGATAAGGCAACTGACGGGACTGAGTCCGGTAAACATAAGGGTTCAACTGTCAAGGGCACAAAAAAAAGTGAAGGAACAATACGAAAGAATCAACTGCCATGGAAACAGATAGGATAAAAAAGATCATGGACAAACAATATCAGGAAATAGAAGTTCCCGTTGACCTGGAAGCAAGATTATCGGCAACCATAGACAGGCTGGCAGCTGAAGAGTCCCAGGTAGTAGCGGAAAGACCTGTACGCAGGATCCCCCTATGGAAAGCGCTGGCTGTTGCGGCATCGGTAGCCATAATCATTACACTCTCCGTATCGCTCCCCTTACATGACAGGCATGTTTACATAGCAGACACCTTTACCAATGTCGAGGATGCCTACCAGGAAACAGAAGAGGTCCTGCAATATGTATCCTCCCTGATGAATAAAGGAGTTAACAAAGTTTCTGAGACGCATAAAAACATCTCTACAATAAATACAGTTAATAAATATATCAAAATCAAATAATTCTATGAAAAAGTTAATTATAGTCGCCTTAACATGTTTGCTGACCATTTCTGCGTTTGGTCAGAGCCGTTTTTATAAAAAATTCTCCAGTTATGAAGGCATGACAAAAGTATATATATCCCCCTCCATGTTCTCCCTGATGGGCGATGGCATGCAATTGGACCTTACTGAAGATGTGAACATTGCCGGAATGATAAAAAATATGACTGGCCTTTATGTTCTTTCCACCTCAAACAAGGGGCACATTACAGAGATGAAAAAAGATTTCTCTGATCTGGTCAAAACCGGTGAATTTGAAGTACTCCTGGAAGTGGAAGATGGGGATGAAAAAGTTATCATATATCTGCAAAAGCAGGAAGATATCATCACCGACCTGTATATCTGCGCAGATGAGAATAATGAATTCAGTGTCATCTACCTTGCGGGGAAAATGACTTCAGAAGACTTGAAAGAAATGATGAAAGGTGTAAAAAAATAAGAATTACTCGTAAAAAAGCATCACCGAAAAAGACCCTTCATAAAGATTTGTTTTTTTACCTCTGAGATTCCTGGTACTTGCCAGGAATCTCAGTTTGTTTTCATCTCCCTCAACCGAGGTTTCCAGAATAACTCCGTTGCCGTACTTATCAATAAGTTTTCCGAATTCCAGGATCACATTGCAGGCGACGCTTTCATCGCAGGACAAGATGATTTCTCCCAGTTCTTTCTTTTCTGAAAAGGGCTCAACCTCAAAACCGGAGAGCATTTTTGATGATACTTCTACTCCTTCAATTATTTCTGCTGAAATATGACCTGTAACCGTAACTTGTCCATAAAGACTTGCCGTCAGAAAAGAGAAGATGATGACTATGATAAATTTACTCATGACCTTCAATATTTGTGGGAAATAAGGGGTCTGGAAAATCGTACCGGGACAGCAATGGACAAATATACTTAAATAAACAATTGGAACAAACACTGTTATCCCAGGTTTTGTTCCATTGTTCTGTATGAAAGAGATTGATTGTTTCCTTAACGTAAGAAATTGGATTTCTGTACATATTGGCTACGGCTTGGGTATCAAAAGAGACATAGACGTCCCCGTTTGGCAAAATAAACGTTCTGTAAAAAAAATGATTGTTTACTATCCTTATTCTTTCATTGAAAGAAAGTAAACCACAACCACAGGCAAGGTGATCCTGAAGTATAAAAACGTGATCCTTTAAAAAGGCAGTATGCAATCCGTTATCTGCTATTGAAATATAAAAATTACCAATCTTATTATCCAAGACATATTGCCGGCATGTCTCCAGATCATCAGGACTTGTCACGATAAAATTGTAAGTATAATCCTTACAGGGGATGAAGTCGGCTTGTTTATCAATTGGAAAGTCCATAATCACAACAGTTTCCCTTGGTTTGATCATGTTTATCAATCCATTGAAGCAGTTTTTGTAATATATGTGGTACCTGCAATTGATGGAAGATTCAGACAGAGTGGCTATGATTTCCTGCAACCGTGGATGTAGGGTGATATTCCCGCCGCAAACATTGATGACAAAGGATTCGGTACCAGAGACGTTTTGAAGGAGATCCTTTACCAGCTGCGGATCCATGACCGATCCCCCGTCTGTGCTGGTGCAACACTTGAATTGAGTGAAGTATTTTGAGCACAGGCTGCAGTCTTGTGAACAGTCATCATTGATGACCAAGGTAATGTTGCTGCCTGGTTTTGGCAAATCGTACTTGGTTGTTGAATGCATTCTAACCAGATAGGGTGTCAGGATAGCAGGCCTTTTCATTCCTGGCTGTGCCTTCGTCAAAACACCCATGTTTAGTTCGCATATTTTATCAATATAATCCTTGCAATAGGAGTATTGGTCCGAGTCGGAAGAAAATTCCAGCACCCCGAATGAGGCCGGCTCCAGCAATTTTTCCATCAACCTGGCACACTGCTCTTTCTGATTGAAAATACTGGCATTCATATTCCTTGTGTTGAGCAACAGCACATTGTCGTTCTTTACAACAGGGTAAACAAAGGGATTCAGATAAAACCAGAAGGTTACTGGCAACGTGCTCATGTTTGCGCAAAAGATACGATAAATGTATTACGTCACATTTTGAATGCCGGAAAACACAAATAGTTTTTTGTCTGTCCAGGAAATTACAGGGATTTGTTGGATTGGTAATACGAAAAATATCCCTGGTAGCATTTTTCAGCGGTGATGACCATTACGGTGTACAATCCCGGTTTTTCCATGTCCGGTAGCTGGCAGACGTTTATAACCCTACCTGCTGCAACAGTTTCCTGAAAACAAAAAGACTGATTATCATTGATAATGATCAGCCGGCAGTCAGGTCCCTCCTGCAGGATACGGATGCATAGTTCTTTTTTCTGAAGATCCACCCAGACGCAGGGGGCATTCTTATCAATCGTGTTCGAATTCTGATAAGCCGATGAGGTAAAAATTTTCTGGCTTCTTGGTTTTGGAGTGGTAGGACCTGTCTGTTTCATCTCAACAATTTCACTGTGGTTTTGTGACAATAATGAAACAGGAAAACTTACTAAAAGTACTAAAGTGAAAATTAAAAAGTGTCGTGTCATCATAACTGCATATTTTGATTCATTACAAAGATAAAGGCTTTTGAACAAAAAAGGCCATCAAAACGTACAGAATTTGGTCAGCATTGGTTTTTTACACGCCTGATTCACAGGGTGTTATAAAAATAAAAAGTCAGCATGAAAAATAACGACGTAATTACCTGTTTATCAGCGCCTTACTCTATTACTCTAATTTTCAGCCAGATAGTGTTCTTTTTGGGTATTGCAGTAATGTAGGCTCAGGGCTACATATTCGTCCAGCGAGATGTCAAGTCCCATTTTTATAGCCAGGCGTCTTTTGCGGGAATAAATTGATTTGCCATTACTGTGGTTGTAGAAAACACTCATTTCGGTAGCAGAGAATCCGCAGCAAAGCAGGCAGATCAGGTTGATGTCGTCTGTGTTCAGGTTGGTGTGCTTTTCCTGCAGGTAATCTATGACCCCGTCGTACTTGGCATTCACAACCTCACTCAGATCATCCAGGGCACCTTCGCTTAACCGGTTAATATTCAGCGTCTTGTTAAAGTGCTTAACGAAAGCATCGGGCACCCCTCCGTAGCGATATGATACATCGATCAGCTCACGGATGGTCTGGATCCGTTTTTCAAGGGCTTCTTTCAACTGGATCTCCACCATATTCTGTTTGTCCAACTTTTCCAACAGTGTGTTATTATATAATGCCGACTCCGTTTTTAGCTGCTCTATGAAAGAAATCTTTTCGTTGATATCCCGGTGCTTGCGGTCAATGGCCACGCAGAATCCAATGGTGATTATGATGGCCACCAGGCTGATAAGAATAATAATGTAATGGTTTACCTGGGTACTGTATTCCAGCCTTTGGTTGATGTTTTCCAGGCGCTGGTTGTTGTAGCGCTTTTCAATTTTGAAGAGGTCCATCCGGCGGGATTCGTCAATAATGGAATCGGCAAGATGACGTGAATGTTCGGTATAAAGCAGGGCATCTTTGTAGTTATGCTCGGCTTTAAGGATTTCTGTCAGGGTAATTAACTTACTGTGTTTCGCATTAGGATCTGTAGCGTCACTTACTCTTTCGTAATAATACCTCGCCGAATCTGTTTTTCCCAAACGTGCATAAGACCTGCTCAGACAATGGTATGTTTCATCTGAAATTGGTACATTTACTTGATTATCAATTACATACAAAGCCATATTTCTAGCCCGTTCATAATCTTCATCCATCAGGTATGTATTGGCCACAAGTGAATAATTATGGAATAAGGCCACGCTGTCTTTCATCTCGGCGGCAAGCTCCAATGCAACGTCCAGATAATAATAAGCACTATCCCTTTCTGTGGTTGGCCGATAAATTTGCCCCAATAGGCTAGCCACCGAGTATTCATTTTTCTTGTGACCGGCCAGGCGAAAGTACTCCATAGCCTTTTTGAACCGTTCAATATCTGCCTTGTTTTCTATGTACATATCCTGGTAAAGCCAGGCCATCTGCGAATTGATAAGCCCGGTGGTCAGGTAGTCGGTGGTGCTGAGCGCTACTTTTTCTGCCTCGGCATAAACNNAAAGGAGGGCCTTGGCGTATTTTTCCCGATCCCGTTGTCCCTTGTAATAATTTACGGCAACATTAATAAGAGAATCATTACGCAGTGGTATGTAATTCTTATGGCGCGCCTGTGTTAGCAGCAGTGCATAGTAAGCCCTTTCACGTCGTGTGTTGAGTTCATCCGGTGAAATGTCTTTCAGCACTTTATAAGCAGTGTCCGGATTATCGGTCATCATGCTGTCTATAGACGATAAAAACGACTGGCTCACGGAATGTGCTGTACGACATCCCCCAAGAATAAAGGCAAGTAAAAGGAAAAAGGGTAGTTTTTTCATTTTTATCCGGGCACAGGGAGCAAATATAGAGAAAAAAAGAAGCTTAATTCCTTAGGTGCCGTACAGAAAAAATATATGTTTATTTACGATGTTCAATTCTCTTCACAAAGAACCGGGAATTTTTTAGCGCGCAGAGGCTTCCGGTGCTTTTGCATCCAGTTCCCTTCGCTGACACCAAAAGAAAGGGAAGCTTTTTCTTTTTGCCGAGGCTCCCCCTTTCATTTTGTGTCAGCAACCCGCTTGCGGGGACAAGCTCTGTTTTACGTTCTATGTGGATGAAAACGGGGAATTTTTGAATGAGGTGGTGGGAAGGTGCAACCATGAAAGCAGTTGCGGGTATCATTACACACCGAAGCAGTTTTTTGCCGATAATCCCTCGGCTCGGCCCGACTGGAAAGACAACTTTTTCCGCATACCTCAGCCAGTAGTAAAAACAAAACTCAAAAAACAATTATGGACCATAACGACAGACATCGTAAAAAGCACGGTAAATCCGGAAATAGACAGCGATTTTACCCTGTTTCTGACCAGCATGATTGGCAGGGAAAACACCGTCAACATCGTAAAAGAGTACCATATAGGCGTAACCAAAAGCAGGGACGTGATTTTTTACCAGGTAGATACACAGGGTCGCTGCAGGACTGGGAAGATCATGAAGTACAACCGGCAGACAGGGAAACGAATCAAGGATGAAAAAGTGGGGGGACGGATTACCTGGGTCCACTCCGTTTTGAAACAGTCCGGCAATCCCGGGTTGCGGTTGCCGGCAGGTTGGGAGTTGACCCAGT
>MTKX01004268.1_pt1 | contig 23044 bp, 19 predicted proteins | sample 1042771 | NCBI WGS metagenome assembly MTKX01 (sample SAMN06212183, study PRJNA360534) | anaerobic digester metagenome | biome: Wastewater treatment plant; material: sludge; isolation source: anaerobic digester fed with sludge from wastewater treatment plant | place: Denmark: WWTP Randers ...
CTTCATTTGCTTAAAATTTAACGGACGAAGCCGGTATAGGATATTAACCCTGTCCAGAAGATTGGTTTTCTTTTTAAGAACGTCGTAAAATTCCTTCTGCGCAAAGATAATGATCTGTAAAAGTTTGAATTCGTTGGTTTCGTAATTCAGAAATTCACGCAGTGTTTCCAGGCAATCGTCGGGAATTTTCTGTCCTTCATCGATCATGAGAACAACGATTTTTTTTTCGTCCACACCCTTATCGAACAGGCAGTCTTTAATTTTTTCCTTTAAGTGCCATTCGCTTTCTGTCTCGGGTTCTGAATCGTTGATGCCCAGCATGGACGCAAACGTTTGCAGAAATTCCAGGTTGCTTTTAAATGCGGGATCCAGCAAAAGATGCGGTTCAATTTCCGTTTTGCCGGCATCCTTCGAAGACGGTGAGAAGTTCTGGATGAGTTTACGGCATAACGTTGTTTTGCCCGTGCCGATATCTCCGATGATTACATTGATTCCTCGACGCAGACGGACAGCCAGTTCCAGCTTTTGTAAACAGTCGCTGTACTGGGGAAGCTGAAAAAGGAACTCCGGTTCGGGCGAATTGGAAAACGGCTCTTTTTTTAAATTGAGAATGTTGAAATATTCCATTTTTAACGGCCATGTTAACGTTTCAATACCGGCCATTGTTTAGCGACACGGCCGCTCCGCCGGTATAATGCCGGTTTTGCCCGTTTTGTGGATGATGAGTTATCTGATGCTCAACTACGTACCGAATAACCGATGTCAATTGTTGCCAACCGGCAAAATATGCGGCGTGATAAATATAAGCACTTCCTCCATATTTTCACCCTTGCCATCCGATTTGAACGCCCAGCCCAGAACGGGAATATCCTTTAACCAAGGCACGCCGCTTTGTGAATACGTATTGGTCTGCTTGGTCAAACCGGAGATCACGATGGTTTCACCGTCTTTGACAATCAATTCGGTTTCAGTCTGCTTTTTGATGATGTAGGGATCTCCCATGGAAGATCTTCGCGTCATATCAACTTCATCTTTTTTTACTAAAATCTTCATCTTTAAATTCTTACCGTCAATGACATGCGGTGTAATCTTCAGTTCCATCACAACATCTTCGAATTTGGTGGTTTGCGTTGTCGTACCGCCGCTCGTTTCCGTTGTGACGTAAGGAATTCTTTCACCATTTTTTGTAGATGCTTCCTGGTTATCCAGCGTTGTTATGGACGGGCTGGATAAAATATTTAGTTTGTTATCCTGCTGCAGGGCCTGTAACTGAACCTCCAGCAAGTTACCGTCGATCCTGCCGAACAACAACCCTAACGATCCCATGGGAGCAATAACGGATGACAGATTTGTTGTATCCACGGGGAAATTCACACCCAATCCCGATCGTTGCGGAGCCGTTCCTGTGCCGCCGATAGGCCCGGCCGGAGAAACACCGCCACCCGTGATGATGAGATCTTCCTTACCTTGCGTACTTCTGTTGTATCCGCCCCACATCACGCCCAGATCTCTGGCCACGCCTTTGGTGGTTTCCACGATGTTGGCTTTGATTAAAATCTGAGAGGTCGGTTTATCCAGTTTTTCGATGATCGGCAGTATCTTTGTCAGATCATCGCGCATGGCGGAAATGATCAACGAGTTGCTATGATCATCGACTTTGATGGACCCGCGCGGTTTTCCATCTTTATCTTTTGTAAGAAGTTCCTGGGCTGTTTCCGCCAGTTTTTTGGAATCGGCGTAATCCACACTGACAACAACCGGCTCCAAAAGCGGCTCGACCCATTGAATATCACGCATCTGAACTTTGCGTTCCAATTCCTGTTTAAGATCATCCGCCGTCATAACTCTGATGATGTCTCCCTCCCAGACATAAGACAAACCGTAGGTCCGCAACAATCCGGTAAATGCTTCATCCCAGGCGACCCCTTTAAAATCAACACTGATTTCCCCTTTCAGCTCGTTTTTCACCAGCAGGTTCTTGTTCACCGATTTGGCCATTGCCCGCAACACCGCCTTGAGATCCGCCTGGCGCATGGTCAGATGAATGGGCGATGTGGGAAGTTTCTTTGCCTTGTCACTGGCGCCCACCATTGGACTTGCAGGATCTTTTTTTGCAATGAGGGCCGACGTGTCAATCTTTTTGGNNGGGGTGCGCCGAAGGGGAATGACCTTGAGAATTTTCAGCAAGCGTCGTCCACTTCTCGAAAAAAGCGTCCTTTTTTTCATTTTTGACTCCGCCGGCACAGCCCCATACAAACATGAGTGCTGTGCAACAAAAAACCAAAGTCATGATTTTTTTATTCATTATAGAGTTTCTCAAGGCGATAACCTCCAATTGACAAATTTTATTCCTGCAGCGGGATTTCCAGATTACTTCCGATTCGTTTATCAAATATTACAACTTTGGAAGGCATGATTTTTTTCAAGACAAACCCTTCCTCCTGCAATGCTTCACCAACTCTATATTCGATGCCGTTAAGCACGGCGAGTCTGTTTTTCCCCGTCTCTATATAACCCGAATAAATGATCGGAACGGCGGCAACCCCGTCTTTGCCTTTGCTGTCTTTGGCCAGCCAGGCTCTGTATAATTCTCTTTTCAGGAAAGGATTCTTATCCCAATCCGTCTGCGTTCTCTGGATTACATAATGATCAAAATCGGAAATCTTACTTTTATTCAACTCACCGGTTATCCCGCTGACGACCGCTTCAACCTTCACCGTTTCCTGATCAGGCTTCACTTTTTTGCCTTTCTGGCGATCAGCAATCAGATAAACATAGACGGCATACAAGACAAACAGCGCGGCTATTGCTAAAATGACAATTTCTCTTTTCTTCAATTTGGCCATAAATCCCTTTACCTGCCTATTGAACGGCTGTCCAAATCTTCATTTTAAAATCCATGGCGCCGGCGTTTTGCTGAATGCTGATTTCTTCGATTCTTTCCACATAAGGAAGGGCGCCCAGCGCGATCAGCAATTTGCGGAATCCAGCCAGTTCCCCTTTCAGTTCCAGGTTATGTAAAAACGATGCGGATGGACTGGCCGATGTATTAATTTCCGGAGCATACGAAATGATTTTTAATCCGGATTTCTGCGCTGCCGCCTGAAAATCCTTCTGAATGATTGTAATGTCCTGGCGAGGCAGCGCCGTTTTCTGCGCATGCGGCAGAATAAGAACATCGGTCTGTTCCACATTGCCGGTCAATGTCTTATAGACAGGCCCGAGCTCTCTTTGCTCCTTGATTTGTGACGTTAATTTTTCATTTTCATTCTGCTGGTTGGATACTTTGAACGAGTAAGGCAATATGCCCACCAAAACAATAATTAACACAATTCCGCTGCAGATCACGGCGTAGAGAATACTTTTCTTCTGTTGCGCATTCAGATTAAAATTTTTCATCATCACGAACCCAGTTTGGCACTTAATACAAAATGAATGACGTCTTTCTTATCAAAGTTAACAATATTTTTATTTTGCACCGACACCGTATTGAAAAGAGGAGAATTTTCCAGTTTTAAAATGTATTGTGTCAAATCGGATTCCAGCATATCCTTTTTATTAAAAATGATGCCTTCGAGAACAAGACCGTTATGTTCCGTCTTTTGACCAGCCGCTGCGGGAGAACCGGCGGCTTGCCGCAGGCGCAAATTAATGAGACGCACGTTTTCCGGGGTCGTATCCGAAATCTCTCCGATCACCGCGACCCCCAGATATTTTTGCGCATACTGCCGGACCGCGTCTCTCTGTAATTTGATCCTGTTCACTTCCTGAAGAATCGTTTCCTGCGACACCATCGGGCTGAAAAGCGCCAGTTCTTTTTCCAGGGCCAGATTATTTTTTTTCAGCGTACTGAATTTGGATCCCTGATAAAATAACGTACCGATACAAACCATCAGCGCCGCCAGGAAGGCCATGAAAATAATCTTATTATTTCGTTTCGATTTAATGTCCTGACGTTTTTCTTCAAAAGTAAATATGGCATTGGGCGTGTAACTGTTATCCGACAGGGCAAACCCCAGAGCGGGAGAAATCAGTATTCTTTCGGAAGAGCTTAACGATTGTTCTGAAATAACCGATTTTCTGTTCTTGAAAGGATCAAATATTTCAATTCGGGTATCCAATTGATTGCCCATGTAATCCAACAGGGATTGATCAAAATGAATAGATGACAAAACATATATTTTTTCGACTTTTTTATTGCCGATGGGCGATGTTTTCAGTGTTAAATCAATCTGACGCGCCAATCTCTCCCAAACGGGAGCGATCATATTCAGGACGTCTTCCCTGGTACATTTTGTTCGGTCAATGGCCTCTTTCGCTGGACCCGGTTCGTCCCCCATGGTGCAAACGATTTTCTTGGCCTCAGCCTGATCCAGCTTCAAGCCTCCTTTTCTTACGCTAAGGCCGGCAACAAGCGCCTCTGCCATGCTGGAAAGACTGCCTGTTTTTATCCCTCTGGTCATGACCAGATTTTCTTTGTCGTAAACATCAATGCGGGAATAATTATCACCGACAAACAGACTGGCAAAAATTTCTTCCGAGGCAGGGATCCATTTCGACCGGAAAATATTCTGCATGGCGAAAGGAACGATGGTAATTCCTTTAAGATTGATGCCGAGATTATCGGCAAAGGATTCTATTCTCGCAATTTCCGATTTTTGAGCGGTATAGAACATGACCGAATATTTAGGCGTCCCCTGCTCTACCAGTTCGCCATGGATTTCAAAATCAAAAATCTGTTTTTCTTCATCGTAAAATCCCTCTTTTTTGGCCGTCCAGAAAATGACTTTCTGAATTTGCTTTTTGGGAACGCGGGGAATCGTGAAGAAATAAACGCCGACCTGACTTGTGGCAACCTTGGTCCAGATGTCGCAATCAGCAAGATTGCCGCAAAAACTTAAAACCGACGTTTTGACCAACTGATTGAATTCCGGAGAACCTATGACGAACCGGGGATCTATTGTGATGATTTTTTTATCGACTAAAATCGGCTGATGATTGCTGTCTTGAGCTGTTTTTACCAGGCAGATAAATTCACGCCCGATATCGATACCGACCGTANNATCGATACCGACCGTATACTTCTTTTTGGAAAGGAATTTTTCAAGAAATCCTGATTGGAAAATACCGGTTTTTTTATCCGGCGTTAAAGAAATTTTCTGTTTTCCGAGCCCGCCGAAAGACGCCTCGTCTTTCCCGCGTATCACATTGAGAAGTTTTTCCGTAGAGTTTATGTCTTTGCTGGTATTAGACAAAATAATCTCCTGGTCGTTGACGCATGCACCAATCTAATAAATCATTTTTTTAAATTTATAATGTAATTCCAAATTCCTGTAAATCATTTTATTAGATTCTTTGTTCTCACAAAAAAAAGAAAGCCTCACAGAAGAGCAATTTTTATTTTGTATTAATTTCTTGAATGATTATCAGTTTTTTGCTAAAAGAACAATACTTTTTTTAAAAAAACTCTGAATTTACCTGTTCTTATGAATAAGAAGAAAAAAATAATAATCTCTTGTCTCATCCTTCTGCTGATCGGCGCTCTGTTCTACTTCATGAATATTTATTCCACCGTTGCTGCAGATATTAAATTAAGAGGCTCTTCATCGCCGCCCTTGACGGAAAAAAAGCAAATCGCGAAACCGGCGTCATCAGACCATTCTTCCTACAAAGGTCAGATACCGGATTCAATTGTTGCCTTTTCGTCAGGATACGCGGTCGTTGTCGATAAAGAACATCAAAAATTATATGTCTTTTATAAATCAGGCAAATACTCCAAGGTCTTCGAAACGGTTTGTTCCACCGGTAAAAACCCCGGTTCCAAAAGGATTGCGGGAGATGCAAAAACCCCCAATGGAATTTTCTTCGCCACCAGAATCCTGGAAAACCCGGGACCTTCGGAAACGTACGGTTCACTGGCCTTTACGCTGGATTATCCGACTCTGGCCGATAAACGAGCAGGCAAAGACGGCAATAATATCTGGATTCACGGAACCACCAAGCCACTGCTTCCGCAACAATCCAACGGTTGTGTCGTGCTAAGTGATGAAGATATGAAGAAACTGGCCAACTTCATTCATTTGAACAGAACACCCGTCATTATCTCCGAATCCATCAATTGGGTTGATCAGGATTATCTTTCCGACTCCAGAGATGAATTCGAGAAGATATTATGGTCGTGGAACAAAGCATTTGTTGAAAAAAATTTAAAGGAAATTGATTCTTTGTATGCTGAAGGCGCCCAGATCAGGGGAAAGAAGCGAGAAGACCTTCACTACAAAATTAAAAATTTGGATTTCATTAAAAAACATTTTGTTTTACAGCCTCGCGACATCGCCATCCTGCAGGAAGGCGATAATGCCGTCATTATTTTTGATCAGATTTTTGACGTGAAGGACAACAATACTTTTCAGGGATTCTATAATAAACTGGTTTTAGAAAAAATAAACGAAAACTGGTATGTTGTTGATGAGTCCTCGATATCCGAGCCTGCGGACAGGCGCCTGGCAACAGCCAAAGACACGCAAAAGGATGCCGTCTCCCCCGAAAAAATTGCCGAAAAAAACATCCGGAGCCTGGTCAGAAAATGGCGGGCAAGCTGGGAATCGGGCAGCATGAAAACATATCGGGCCTGTTATGCGTCTGATTTTCAATCCCGTAACATGGGACTCGATGCCTGGATAGCGCATAAGATTAAAGTACGCCAAAAAAGCAGCAACATTAAAATCAGCGTCAATAATTTACAAATTTCCATAAGCGGCAATACAGCCAGGGCAACATTTGTGCAACAGTACAGTTCTTCCATTTTAAGAACCAAAGGTTCGAAAACTCTGGAATTGAAAAAAAGTGCCGACGGATGGAAAATACATAGGGAAATTATGTAGAGATTGTTGTCCACTTAAACCAGCAGCGTTGTCCATAAAAAAACCGGTGTTTTATAGCACCGGTTTTTTAATTTGGTTAGAAAAACGACGGCAGTCATATTTTCAGTATTTCGTCATCCTCCTGTCCTGCGATACCGTGTTAACCTTCGGGACATCACGTTTACGCAGGCATGACGGTATTGCTTTCTTAATGTAATGCCTCACGCGGACGCTGCCGAACCCGCCGCTTTCATTTCAGCAGACTCTTTTTTTGCCTTTTCCGGCTTTTGCATGACGATGGCATCTACCGGACATTCCAAAGCGCAGAATCCGCAACCGATGCAGGATTTGGCGTCCTTCAGATATGGGAAAGCGTCCACGCCTTGATTTCGCGGCCGGTCCGACATAGCCAGGCATCCAGCGGGACAGGTCCCGACACAGATGCCGCAAGCGATACATTTTCCCACGATGATTTCCGGCTTGGGCCATTCAGATCGTTTGATCATGACGCACAAAACGCCATCGGCATCCAAGACGCCTCCCTGAGGACAAACCCTGCCGCAGGCGCCGCATTCGATGCATAGCGCTGCGTTGATCGAATGAATTTTCTTTTTTTCACCGGTAATGGCATCCGCGGGACACACTCGAGCGCAGGCGCCACAGCCATTGCATTTTTCCGTAATTGTATATGACATGCTGTTACCTCTTATTTGATTCCCAGTTTCTTCAATGTTTCCTCTTTGGGTTTGCCGTTGGTCCTGTCCCAACCAAACTGTTCCCAGTAATCTGCGGCAAGTTTTTCCACATCGACAAACCGTCCCTTATTGGGACCTTTTTTCTGAGGAATCTTCCCCTGTGCGCGGCTGCTGATAAAGTTTTTTCTCGGTTCGATGCCGTGCCGGATGTTAAAATTCTGTTTGATCGTCTGAATCCGTTCGCCGATGGTCATGTATTCTTCAGGGGTAAACGTCCAGCCGGTCGCGGCATTTAGCCAGTCGAACGTGGGAATCCTTTTCGCTCCGATAAAAAGGCCGAACATGCACATGCCCGCGCCATTCCCCATGCTCATAAATTTACTGCATGCGGCGGAAGCTTCGGCCTTCTCCTTATTGATCTTATATTTGCTGCCTTTCATATAGAGAAGATTGGGCTTGGGCAATCCTTTGACCCGCTTCCAGAGCTGAAACATTTCGTAATATAAATGCGCGCCGATCGTATGCCGACCCGGCGTGGGTTCCACACTGTAATGGACATTGAAGCCGGGATCGCCGCGCCCGTCATGCATGGCCGGTTCCTGACCTCCCGCATGAACAGTGCACTCTTCCGCGCCCCGGCCGATTTTTGCCGCGGCAACTTTGGATCCATCGGCCAGAATATCGCCTATGCCTTCCCGGTCGACCATTTTTCTGATGAGGGCGACAATCGCTTCCGTATTGCCCCATTTCAATTCCAAACCGTCCGTATCTTCCTTCGTCAGAATACCTTTTTCGTAGCACTCAATGGCGAAGGCCACCGTTGCGCCCGCGGAAATGGTGTCCATGCCCGCCCGGTTAAGAAGTTCGTTCAAATAAAAGAGGCTGTCCAGATCTTCATTCATGCACAACCCTCCCAACGCGAGGATGCTTTCATATTCGGGTTTATGAGTATGGGAATACTTTCCTTTGGTGGCGCAAATGCCGCCGCATCCCAGCGGACACGAATAACAGTGATATTTTACGATTTCAGCTTTTTTAATGATATCCGGATTGACGGTTTTGGATTTACCCAGGTGGAAATCCCGACTGGAACCTTCCCAGTTTTTCAAGGGTGAATCGCCCATCTCAATGGACATTTGATTCATGCCTCCCGTGCCCCATGTTCTTAAAATGGTTTTGTACAGGAGACCATCCTGGGCAAACATGACCGGAGTCGCCCCCATAAATGTTCCCATAAGAGCCAGGCCCACGCCCGGAAGCAGGCCGAGCGGCATGGGGAAGTTGGTCCACTTGATACATTTTTGACTCAGACTTTTCATTGATTTAGGGTCTTGAGCTTGAATCCGTTGCACACCGTCAAGGACCACTGCTTTAAGTTTTTTCACCCCCATGACAGCGCCTAATCCCGATCGGGCGGCGATTCTGCCTTTGTCGGTACAAACACCGGAAATCAAAGAAACCTTTTCTCCGGCAGGGCCGATGACCGCCACGCCCGCTCTCTCGCCGTACTGTTTCTTGAGTTTCTCCTCCGTTTCGACGGCATCCATTCCCCACAGGTCCGAGGCATCTTTGAGAAACGTCTTGCCGTTTTTTACATATAAATAAACCGGATTGGGGCTGATGCCTTTGAAGAAAATGGCGTCATAGCCGCAATGCTTGATGGCCGGAGAAAACGTGCCGCCGCAATTCGCGTCGCCCCAGCCTCCGGTCAGAGGCGACTTGCCGACCAGCGTCCATCGTCCTGAAAATAAACTGCCTGTGCCGGTCAGCAGACCGGAACAGAAGCCCAGAATATTGTCCGGCCCCAGAGGGTCGGCGCCGGCCGGTATTCGGTTGTAAAGGATGTAGGCTCCGAGCCCCATGCCGGACAGATATTGCTGGTACACACTATCCGGTATTGTCTCTTCCGTCATGGTTTTGCTGGACAGATCCACCATGAGGATTTTTCCCATATAAGCTTTACTCATAAAAACTCTCTCTTGTAATGTTTACCCTTTTTTAATTTTATTCCGGTCAAGGGGCTTGCCTTCCCATGCCGCTTCCAACACTAATAAATTATCTTCATAGTCTGAATCTTCCGGATTATAAATGGTTGCTCCGTCAAGCAGGGCTGCTTTGGCAATTTCAGGAAGAATCTCCCGTGAAACCATCGGCTTCCCATCGCGGTCTTTGATCTCCGAGAAGAACCGCGCATGTCGCCCGCCGGTGATCTCGTTGAGATCCTGATTCATCTGCCGAATCAGGGAAACAACCTTATCCGCCCGATCCGCCTTGGAGGTCTTGAGATAGACGTCCTCGCCCGCCATGGGCAGCAGCAGTTCCCCGATGGTATCCCCGCGCTTATGCATATTGTATTCGAGACCATAGGGCAATAAAATGGCCATGCAGATTCCATGAGGAACTCCACAGACAGAACCGGTGGCATGACCGAGATTATGGACGATTCCGACCATGGAATTGGAGAAAGAGATGCCGGCAAGACACGCGCTTACCGCCATGGCCAGGCGACCGTCTTTATCCGCAGGATTTTTGGTCACCGTGGGCAGATAGTGGTGAATCATATTGACGGCAGCCAGAGAGTGGGCGTCACTCAACGGATTTTTCTGAAGGCAGTAATATCCTTCAACGGCATGGCTCAAGGCATCCATACCCGTCATGGCTGTAATGAAAGGCGGCATGGTCATGGTCATCCGGGAATCGAGAATGGATACACTGGGCAACAAAAAATAACTGGTAAAGGCCATTTTTAAATGCTTTTCATGATCTTTGATCACGGCAACCAGTGTGACTTCCGATCCCGTTCCCGCCGTGGTCGGTATGGCAACGAGAGTCTTCAGGCGCCGATTCAGGGCCCCGGCGCCGCTGAAGGCCATCAGATCGGTGGCATTCTCGGAAACGACGATGTTGACCCCTTTGGCCGTATCCATCACGGAACCGCCGCCGACGGCGATAATGGCGTCACAGGCGTTATCCCGGTAAAGACCGGCGAGCTGGTTGACCACCTTCAAATCGGAGTCCGGAGGAACATTGTCGGCAATACCTCCGATCGTAACACCATCCTTGAGAGCATTGACAACGATATCCACCAGACCGGCGGCGGCAACGCCTTTATCGGTGATGATCAGCGGTTTTTTTGACCCCATTTCGGCAAGCAGCGCCGGTATCTTTTCCAGCGCGTCGTGTCCCGCAACAATTTTTACACGGCAGCAAAATTCATAATAATCCGGTAGTATCATGGGTTATATCCTTTCCGTTCAGGCCTTGGTTGAGCCGCCGACACGATCGATGACCGTGCGCAGGTAAGTCCCGTCCGGCTCTTGATTGATGACTTCCAATACATCGTCCATCAGGTACTGCGGGATACCCGCTTCCCTGATGGTCTGCGGCATTTTGCCCTTCAGCATACTATAAATCTCATACGTAAATCCATATACCTCCCTCAGAGCCGCTCCTGTCCTCCCTGCCTCCGGCATGGCGGCGTATTTATCGTCTCCGCCCAGCAGAAGCAGTAGGTTGGATACAAGAGAGTTGCCCTTTTTCATGGTATCGTCAAGAAGAGGATAAAGGCACATTCCGATGATCACGCCCGGATGAACATGAACCGTATTCTGAAATACCTGCCCCAGTCTGTGAAGCACGTTTTGATCGGTATTGGAAATAACACATCCCGACATGGCCACGGCATTGGCCACCGCAAGGGACTCTTTTTTATTACAGCGTTTCTTGACGGCCAAGGCGAGGTTCTCCCGGATAAAGCGCATTGCGGTAAAAGCATAGGCGTCCATAAAAGGATTTTTATCCGGAGCAATGTACGCCTCCAGGGTGCGGCCGAATGCGGCAATACCCGCTTCGGCAACGGTTTTCCCGTCTTTTGCCCGGGTCAGTCGCGGATCAAGCACCACGAGATCGGGCATTAAATGAACCGAGGTAAATGTCTTTCCGCTTAAAACGGCATATTTCGACGTCTCCATTCCGTTGACAGCAAACGTCGGAATGACGACCAGGGGTCCCAGGGGATCGCGAATGGCCGTTGCCGGCGAAAGCTGACACGCATCGGCAACTTTTTGTGAAACCGCCAGGTTCACTATTTTCGCCACATCAACAATGATCCCGCCGCCCAGGGCGATGATGACATCGTATTGCCCCTTGACAAATATGTCTCTGATTTGTTCGACAACGTTCAAATCGGCCGTCTGTGTTACATCATCAAAAAGACCAAGCGTCATTCCCGAATCACCGAACGCGTTTTTCAACGTTGAAATGGCCCTCCAGCCCGCCAACTGACGGCTGGTGATGATCAGGGGCTTGAAAGCATTGAAGCCGGCCAACTCTACGGGAAGATGCTCCAGAGCTTTGTTTCCTGAATTCGTCTTGAACGGACAGATAAATGCAAAACCGTTTGTAATATTCATTTTATATTCCTTTCATTAAATCCCCAACAAAGTGCGCGTGTAGACGCCGACCCGTCCTGCGAGTTTGCGGCCGAACGACCACCATGAGGGATAACGTTTCACAGCCAGAGAAGCGATGATCTTGGGCAGAAGATAAACTTCCACAATATCAAGAATCCGTATGACCGACAGGGCATAAGGAACTTCGCCGTCCGTCATCAGACGATTACGGGTTGTCGCCAGAGCCGTGCTTTCCTGAAAAGACAATATTAAAAATGCGGCATCAATACTTTTGATAACGAGACGAAGATGAACAGGCCGGCATTTGAGATCGCCGCCGAAATATTTTACCTTGCCCTTTTGCTTGCCGACCACCATCCACGGACCGTTGGGCAGACAACCCAGCGCAAAGGTGAATTCGTCAGGAAGAGCATCAAATTCTTTTTGAACTTCCTTGTCGACTTTTGCCGCCGCCTGAATGGCTCTGCCGGTAAACCACAGGAATATAGCCACGTAAATTTTTTTCAGAAGTTTCCCTCCCGCATGAATTTCCCGCATAATCAAATCCTCCCCCTTATCTTCTCTTGGAAAACAGCATGATGCTGCATATGCTTTAACATATCTAGAGATTATTGAATCTAACATTCATTACAACGGGCATGACACTCATTGATAAGAAACCAAAGAATCTAATGCGAATTATAACGGACATGAGTCTTCTTTTTTGCTGTGATGCGATTTAGATTAGAACCATTTTTTTTTACGATATAAACAATTTTCGATTTGAAGTCAAAGTAATTTTTTTGGGGTCGTCAGACGCAATAAGACGGTTTTTAACAACAACGCGCCTGAATGCGCGCGCTGTTGTTAAAATATTTTAAATGGTCTAACGACGGCTTTTGGCAGGCTTCAACGACAGGACATGAGCTTTGTAAATCTGGTCAGCATGATCGGGTGAGTTAAGAGTCCTGCGAGTTTAAGCTCCCGGGTTAAAAACAGCTTCTTCAACACTTCGAAACCGACTTTATCGAAATAATAGGGCAGGCCGAATTTGACATCAATATTGGCCAGTGCCAGCAGTGTATCCGAATCGGTGCTGATGGATATCTTGGGATCTCCCACCTTGCCGCTGTGCACGGTCAGATTCCCTTTTTCAAAAACCATCGTCATGTCGACTTCCGCATCATGAGCCTGCATGTAGATATTGCCGTTGAGGGCATTAAAGTCGCCCTGCCGCTGCGGTTTGGCCTCCAAATTGCCCTTGATGATATCAGCAATCATGACGGGCAGACCGGCATCCTCCACGCCGGGGGCAAAATTGATCTGAGCCATAGCTCCTCCTTCATATCTTTGAATGAATATTAATGAATCCAAACTACCATGCCTGCTTGATGATGCCGAGAACCTCTTCCGCTTCAAAAACAGGTTTGGGATTATAAACAATGGCGCCATCGGATAACGTCCCTTCAGCCAACTGAACCAGACCGTCTTCAGGAACACCGACATCCCTCAACCGTTGCGGTACGCCCATTCTTTTGGTTAATGCGGTTATGGCTTCGGCCACCGCTTCGCTCGCCTCTTCATCACTCATCCCCTTAGCGTAAATATTCATGGCCTGGGCGATCATGACATATTTATCCGCGCAGGTGTCCATGTTGTAACGGACGACATGCGGAAGCATCAGGCTGTTGGCTAATCCGTGAGGCACCTGGAAAAGCCCACCCAGCGTATGGGCGATGGCGTGGACAAGACCGACCTGGGCATTGGTAAAGGCGATTCCGGCGATGGTAGACGCCATTAACTGCTGACCTCGCGCAAACAGGTCTTTGCCGTTCTCTACGCACAGGGGCAGATATTCCATAATCAATCGGATGGCGTGCAGCGCCATGCCGTCCGCAACCGGCGAGCAGGGTGTCGCATGAATGGCCTCCAGTGCGTGACTAAAAGCGTCCATGCCTGTGGTGGCCGTCAGCATCGGCGGCAATCCCGCGGTCATGGTCGGATCGAGAATCCCGACATTGGGAATGATATTATCATCGCAATAGGGGTGTTTCTGGTGGTTGACCTGATCCTTGATCACCGCAAAGTACGTCACCTCACTGCCGGTGCCTGCCGTTGTGGGAATGACAATATGGGGCGTTTGCGGACGCGTAAGACACTGCTGCCCCTTATAATCCTCAATTTTACCGCCTTCCTTTAAAACAATAGCAATCCCTTTGGTTGTATCAATCACGCTGCCGCCGCCGACACTGACCAGAATATCGGCTCCCTTGCCCCGGGCAATTTCGGCTGCATCATTAATAATGCGCAAATCGGAATCCTGAATGCACCCGTCAAAAGTTCCCGCCAGTTTTCTGCCCAGCGCTTTTTCCACCCGTTCGGTCAGTCCGGCATTCACGATGCCCTTATCCGTCACCAAAAAGGCCCTGCTGCATTTCAGCGCATCTGCTTCCAGCCCCACTTCGTTGATGGAGTTTTCTCCGTAAATCAATCGCGTCGGATTGCGGTAGATGAAGTTAAGATCCCTGTCGTACGCCATAGTTCACCTCTCCTTGAATGATTGAGTCATTAATTTATGAGCATATTGAAACGAAATTATAAAAATCAGACAAACACCGGATGTCGGCGAAATAACTCCTTCCTCCATCCGGTGCCACGAAGACCGTTTCTAAACAAGACCAAATTCGGGCAGCAATTCATTAACGGTGGCCCGGAATTTTTCCGTTTCTTCAGGCGTCAGTTCGTCCTCATACTTCCCTCCCACTTCACCCACTGTTTCCACAATGCGAACGGCGGGCTTGACCGCCTTGACGACCGTAGGAAGATCTCCCTTGAGTTTGAGTTTCCCCTGCATCATTCCCTTGACCACATCCAGTTGTTTTCTCCCGACGGCAAACCAGCGGTCAATGGAGGCAGTGATAATAAAATCTTTGGGATTTTTCCCGACTTCAGATTTGGGGAGATAACGGATGGAGCGGCATTCGCCGTTGTGCCAAAGATCCATTCTCACAAAAATATCATGATCCAGACCGAATTGAGGCGCCGGCGTAATATGAATGACGATTGCATTTTCCCAGTTGGGCAGGGCCACTTCTTTGTACTTGGCATCATTTTGCATATACTTTTCCCACTCTTTTAACCATTCAGGCAAAAAAATGATAAAAGGTTTTGGCTCATTAGCCAGACGCTCTTCCACTCTCTTGTTGTAAGCTTCGTCCCATTCCGGTGTTCCATACGTGTACGGCATATCCTTTCTCCTTTTCCAAATTTTATTTTATTGAAAACCTTCCATTCCGATACGTTTGTGGAATGGATCAGTTGAACAATCCCGCTATGCAGCACCATGAAGTTTTTGAGCCAGGTCATTGAGGCCTGCTTTCTCCAGAACATCTCTGCGGGGAAGGCCGCTGGCATCAAGCCCTCGGAGCTCATAAAATTCTGTGAGCATTTTCTCGATGTCGGGAACCGACCCGGCGGTCATGCCTTCTTCCAGCGGTTTCATGACATTCGGCGGCAGCGTGTCGTCATCCGCCCGTGAGCCGAGCAGATTCGTTATCCCGCGCATCAAAAGCCAGATCTTTTCTCCGGTTTTGATCAAATCGTCTATGGAATAATCCCAGCCTGTCACGACATGAATCATGTCCGCAAAATCTTTAACGGCAATACAGTCATACACAAAAAGACATAAACAGGCCGACGTGGGCGGCACGCCGATATTCTGAGAAAGGACAACCATCTCCGCCTTTCCATCGCTGGAGGGACCTTCATAATCGGCTTTGAACCCGGCATCCGCCTGATCCGTCATTCCCTGTTCAATGGTATGACTCATGTGTTGAAGGTGGCAGGCGCCGCGATATCCCACAGCGTATTCCAGTCCCATACCGTGAAACCCGCGGGGATCATGCGCCGGCAGTTCCAGTCCCTTGACCGCCACCACATACTGTTCGGAACCCTTGCCGATAATTTGCGCCGCCTTAGCGGAACCTTCCGCCAGGACATTTCCGATGCCCTCGCGCCTGGCAATCTTTTCGACCATTTTCAGAGCGGATTCGATATTTCCCCAGTTCAGTTCGATTCCATCGGTATCCTCCGTGGAAAGAATACCGCTATCAAAGCACTGCATCGCAAAGGCAATCGTGGCCCCGCAGGAAATGGTATCTACACCGTACTGGTTGCAGGTCTCATTGGCCTTAATAATCCCCTCCAGATTATCATTTTCCATAAAGGAGCCAAATGTGCAGCAGGTCTCGTACTCCGGACCGGGCCCCTCTTCGGTTTGAAACGGTCCGCCTTCCACTCTGACGACGCGCTTGCAGGCAATCGGACAGGCATAGCAGGCATGCACCTTGGTCAGGTATTTCTCGGTCATCGTCGGTCCGCCGATGTTCACGGAGCCATCAAACTCACCCTTGGTCCAGTTACGGATCGGCACGTCTCCCATCATCATTCCCGGGTCCATCGAAGCCGCCGTTCCCATGCTGCGCAAAACCTGGCCGAACTGGTTTTCTTTGATTTTCTCAAGAAGGTTTTCCCGAAGGGCTTTGTACTCTTCCGGTAAAGCCGGCAAAACCTTGCCTGTACCGCTGACCACAACGGCTTTAAGCATTTTAGAGCCCATGACGGCTCCCATACCGGTTCTGCCGATGTAATGCGCTTTGTCATTGGCAATGGCCGCAAAGCGCACCAGATTTTCTCCACCGGGTCCGATCACCAGCACTTTCGGTTTGCGCTTGCCGCCATGCCGTTCCTTTAATATGTCGGTCACCTTATAAACCGGTTCTCCCCACAGATCCGCAGCGTCGCGGATTTCGACGTTGTCATCTTCGATCAAAAGATAAACCGGTTTTTCTGATTTCCCTTCGATAAAAATTCCATCGTATCCGGCAAACTTGAGTTCCGGTCCGAACGTACCGCCGCATGTGCCGATTCCCCAGAAACCGGTTTGCGGCGATCGGGCACACACGGCAAAACGGGATGTGCCCGGAAGCAATGTTCCGACAAGCGGTCCGGTCATGATGATTAACGGATTGTCAGCGGAGAGGGCATCGGAGTCAGGGGTAAAGCGGTTGAGAAAGAGGTGCGCTGCCAGACCGCCTCCTCCCAAATAATTTCTTAAAAGAGATTCATCCAGAGGCGCCTTTTGAATTTTTACCTCGGTGAGATTGATTTCCAGCAGTTTTTTTGCATATCCTGATTCACAATTTGCCATACCGTCTCCTGAAAACAATAATTCAGTTTCCTGCTTGTAATTATGGGAACTTTTCCTGAATAATAAGAACGTGTATTGAAGAAGACATTCAACAGCCTTGCAGATGCTTCAACATCTTCAATAATACAGCGGTGTTTTCATAAAATCCCCCCAGATTTATGAACTACACTGAATGACAATTTTTTACAGAATGTGCCGCTTCTAACACAATTCGATTTGTTACACAAGATGAAATTCAAACAGATTAATTTTTTTCAACGGTCCTTTATGCTTTTTCTAACATTTGATGTATCAGCCGTCTTTTGCTGTTTCAAGGCTCGCAACAAACCTGATGAATCACGTTCCCGGCAAGAATTAGCTTGACAACACCAACATTTTTTGTTTAATTTTCTGCACTTTTCAAGGATATCAACCAAAATTAATTTAAAAAAAGGAAGGCAATAATTATGAAAAAGATATTATTTACTTTGTTAATGGTATTTTTATTTTTCACGCCATCAATTTTTGCCGAAATGGTCCAGGATATCCCCGCGGGAACCGCGGAAGATTACTACAATCGGGGAAATAAATACAGAGAACAGGGTAATCTCGACCAGGCTATCTACGATTATTCCAAAGCGATCAAGGCGAACTCCAAATACTCCAAGGCTTATTACAACCGCGCCAATTCCTATGTCAAACAGGGCAAACTCGCTGAAGCCATTGAAGACTACACAAAGGCTGTGGAAATCAATCCCCTGTACACGGAAGCCTACTACAACATGGGCAATACTTACGAAAAGCAGGGCGACCTGGCTCAGGCAGTCGCCAGTTATACAAAGGCTCTGGAAACCAATCCCAGATACTCAGCCGCATACTGCAACAGAGGCAATGTGTATCAGGCACAGGGTAATTTCCAACAGGCGCTTGACGATTACAACAAAGCCGTCGAGCTTAACCCGAATTTTGCCGGCGTGTATTCCAACAGAGGCAATGTGTATCAGGCACAGGGCAACACCGACAAGGCCATTGCCGACTACAACAAAGCCATCGAACTCAGCCCGAATTTTGCCGGATTTTACGCCAACCGGGGCAATATTTATCAGAGTCAGGGAAATCTTCAGCAGGCCATCGCCGACTATAATACCGCCATCGAAAAAAATCCCGATGATACGTCCTCCTTCTACAACAGAGGGCTGGCTTATTACGGCCTGGAAGAATATGCAAAATCGCTAGCCGATTACTCAACGGCGCTTAATCAGAATCCGGACAAGGAAGCCTATGATGACTTTCTTAAATATTTCCCGGAAAAAAGAACATCCGACAACCAGGATATCCGGGGGGCCATTGTTCAGGTCTTCGAAGATAAATTAAATTTGCCGAAGAAAATAGCCGCTCCTGTCGCCGCCGCTCCCGCCGNNCCGCCGCTCCCGCCGATGCGATACCGCCGGCAGCCGCGGCAGCAGTCGTTGCCGACACAAAGGTGTCTTCAACGCCTGAAGAGGATATCAAGGGTTCCGTCAACACGTGGCTTAACAGCTGGCAATCGGGAGACATGGCGACTTACCGCAGTTGTTACGATGAACGTTTTGAATCCAGGAAAATGAATCTGGATGCCTGGATCGATTATAAAAATAATGTACGCAACAGAAGTAAGAATATAAGCATTCAAATTGATGATTTGAAAATATCCGTGGACGGAGATCGCGCAAAGGCCGTCTTTACGCAATCCTACAGTTCCTCGCTCCTCAAAGACAAAGGGACCAAAACCCTTGAGCTCAAAAAAGTGGGCGACAACTGGAAGATCTATCGGGAAATCATGTAAATCGGACGGTGGGATGAAGCGCGTTTTGACATAAAAGTCCATTGTAACATAAAACCAAATGGCAAATGCTTTTTAAAAAGCATTTGCCATTTTCATTGATCCGGCAACGTCAGCAATGAACATAAGCAAACAGAAGATCGATCAGGTCAAAGGATTTCTGGACGAACGCGAAGCGGCCTGTCTGTACCGTCTGGCCTTAGAAGCCGGCAAGAAGGGACCTTGTCTCGAAATCGGAAGCTACTGCGGCAAGTCTTCCGTCTATCTGGGCACGGCCTGTAAAGAAAACGGAACCGTTTTGTTCTCCCTTGATCACCACACCGGTTCAGAAGAACAGCAGCCGGGCGAAGAATATTTCGATCCCGATTTGCTGGACAGGGAAAGCGGAAAGATCGATACGTTTAAATTCTTCCGGAAAACCATTTTCGATTTTGACCTGGACGATGTTGTCATTCCCGTAGTCGGCCGTTCGGCAACCATCGGCCGCGTGTGGAAAACGCCCCTGAGCCTGATATTCATTGACGGCAGCCACGCCTATGACTCCGTGCTCAGCGATTACGAAATCTGGGAAAAAAATCTGATGCCCGGCGGATATCTTTTATTTCATGATATCTTTTCCGATCCGGCGAAAGGCGGACAGGCGCCTTACCGGGTTTATCAGCAAGCGGTAGATTCCGGACGTTACACGGAAATGCCCATGTGCGAATCACTGGGAATCCTGATCCGCAAGCAGGAATAATTTCATTTGGACCAGGACCAGCGGCATCCCTGATCGGACATTTCAGCTTTCAAATATCCGCGTCCGGCAAAATCGTAAAGGGTATTGTCAATCACGCCGGGGTCCGCCTGGGTGATTTTTCCGATTCTGTTACAAAGTTCCCGCAACGCGTTTTCTTTCGAGCCCCGACAGCATTCCGGCTCGATCAAGCCGCATTGCTCGATGATGTCCTCTTTCAGAAGCCGATAGGTCAGTTTCATCCGCCAGTGTCCTTCTACCTGCATTTTATCTTCAACGGAGCCCCGGCCTTCGTGATATCTCCGGACGATTTTGTTCCAGTCGTCTGTCATTTCTTTTTCATAGCCGTCTCCGAACGCCTTCATCTCTTCGGGATTCAGGAAGGATGTTCTGACAATCGCGTCGTTTGCATCGTAGCGCGACCAGTCGTCCGTGAGGATCTGCAGATCATAGTCGCCAATCTTCTCCCGCACCGTCGTTCCCGGAAAAGGCGCCAGGAAATGGTAACCGTAAATCGCTTTGGTACTCTTGGCAAACTGATCGGTTTGATGAAGGGTTTCCTTCGTCTCTCCCGGCAGTCCGATAATAAAGGAAGCATGGGCAATCATGCCCGCCTGCTGACACATTTTCACCGCCGAATAGACCTGCTCCAGCCGGATCCCTTTCTTGATCCGTTTGAGCATGTCCGGATTTCCCGTTTCCACGCCGAAACTGACGCTGTCGCATCCGGCTTCGGCCATCAGGTCAAAGACCTCCTGGCTGACCGTATCCACGCGGGCAAAAGCGCTCCAGGGAAATTTCAACGATCGTTCCTTGATTCCCGCACAGATTTCCCGGACCCTTTCCTTGTCGGTGGTAAAGAGATCATCGGCAATATTAATGCGGTCGAAACCGTAACCGATGATCTGTTCGATCTCATCCAGAACCAGGCGGGAGTTTCGTTTGCGAACTTTGGAGCCGACCATTTTGCGTCCCAGACAAAAAATGCACGAATAAGGACATCCGCGACCGGTGATCAGACTGACGGGAAATCCCAATGCGCGATACCGTGAAATGGGCAATAAATGCCTTGCCGGCAGAGGAATATTATCGATGTCCGTTACGAAATCTCTTTTAGGCGTGCGGACGATCTCATCGCCTTCCCGATAGGCGATTCCCCTCACCTCGCGCCATTTTTCTTTCTGCCTGAGCACGGGCGTGAGTTCGGCAATGGTTGCCTCGCCTTCGCCGATGACGATCAGATCGATTTCCGGATAATGCTTCAGCGTTTCCTCGACCGTGAACGATACGTGCGGCCCGCCCATGATGGTGATGATCTCATGATTATACTGTTTAACATCACGCAGAATCTTCTGCGCATCGTAAAAATTCAAGGTTACCGATGTCGCCCCGACGGCATCGGGTGAAAACGACGCCAGTTGGTTTTCAATTTTTTCACGGGAATATCCGGACACAATATAATCAAAGATCCGGACATCCGCACCGGCACCGGCGAAGGCCGCGGCCACATACGTCACGCCCAGCGGCGGCGACGGCATTTCTTCAAGCGGATATGGCGGAGCAATAACAGCTATACGCATTTTTCAATCTCCCTGACGAGGAAACAGCACGGACCGGAACCAGCCGGCCATGGTATTTCCCTTCATAATTGCACGATCAATCACTTCAAAATCCCGGGCCAGCCCGGCGGGATCGGACAGCCAGTCTTTTCTCGTTCTGATCGGCCTGTCCGGATCAAGATATTTGATGACCCTGGCCGGATTGCCTGCCGCGATGGCGTTGGCGGGAATATCCTTCACCACCACCGATCCGGCGCCGATGACGGCGTTATCGCCGATCGTCACCCCTTTGGAAACCATGGCACTGTCGCCGATCCAGACATTGTTGCCGATCGTCACCGCCTGCGTGTTGCCGACCGGCATGCTGCGATCGTAAATATCATGCCAATCCGCATCGCCGATACTGACACTTTGGGCCGTCATGCAACCGTCACCCATGGTAACCGATGTCGCGGACATGATGCGTGTCCCGGGACAGATCAGGCAGCATTGGCCGATTTCAATCTTGCCCTGCCCCATCCAGACCGGCCAGACCGTAAACCGCACCTTCCGGTCGGAGGTGGCAATCACCGTCGTGTAATCCCCCAGGGAAACCGGCCCGCCGAATATTTCCACATGCCACGGCTTCATAAATACCAGCCCGCGTCCGAAATATTCGCATTGCGGAGCGATATAATAACGCGCGTACCACTTCTGAAACCTGTTATAGAAGCGTTTAATGTAATATGGACGGTGATCTTTTCTCACTGCTGAACCTTTTGATATTGGATTATTGTAGCAGATATTTTTTAAAAACCGGGCGGGGACATCATCGGAAACAGCCGCTTTGCAAAAAGCATTTTCACTTGCTTATCGACGCCCAGAATTGATGATTGAAAAGCTTTCCTGCCGGCGTCATTTCATTCAGAGCGTCCGAAGCCAGAATGACGGCTGCCGCCGTCCAGCCCGTTTTTTCCTCCGGCCAGATAACGCCATCCGGAAACGTCACCCCCATCCAGAACGAGCCGTCGGAAAATCGTTTATCATGAAGCCAGCTGAATATGGTTTTCGCCCGGGCAAGATCGCCGATCGACGCCAGCGTCAGAATAAATTCCGCCGTCTCGGCCATGGTCACCCACGGACGGTCGCTGACACAGCGCACGCCCCAGTCGGGAACAACAAATTTTTCCCATAAATGGGCGATTCGTTTCTGCGCTTCCGCACCGGTGACGGCTCCGCATAAAATCGGATAATACCAGTCCATCGAATAGCGCGACTTGATCATGTTGAAGAGATCCGGCCTGTTTTTAATTGCCGCGCCCAGCGCGTCCATAGCCTTGCGCCAGCCCGCGCGTTTTTTCCCCAGCCGGTCGGCTACCGCCAGCGCGCATTTAATGCTCATGTAAATGGAACTGGAGCCGGTCAGCAACGCCATTTTATCCACCGCGCCGTGTTTGTTTCTCGCCCAGTAGATTTCGCCGTCGGGCGCCTGCAGATTGATCGCAAACTGAATCCCCTGCGCAATGGTATGCCACATCTTTTTCAGGAACTTCTCATCGCGCGTCACCAGATAGTGATGGAAGACGCCAACCGCAACATAGGCGGCAAAATTCGATTCTTTGCAGGAATTGATAATTTTTCCGTCCTGAATTTCCGACCACCAACTGCCGTCTTCAAGCTGAGTCGACGCCAGCCATTCATAGGCCTTTTCCGCCTCCGTGTAGAAACCGGCTGCAGAAAGCCCCATGGCGCTTTCCACATGATCCCACGGATCGGTCTTTCCGCCGGCTGACCAGGGGATCTCGCCATTC
>MTKX01032459.1_pt1 | contig 22968 bp, 19 predicted proteins | sample 1042771 | NCBI WGS metagenome assembly MTKX01 (sample SAMN06212183, study PRJNA360534) | anaerobic digester metagenome | biome: Wastewater treatment plant; material: sludge; isolation source: anaerobic digester fed with sludge from wastewater treatment plant | place: Denmark: WWTP Randers ...
ATTGAGGGCAGTTGCGCGTTTCATTCGAGATGGGCAAAGACACATTGCTCTCCTTGGATTTCCCATTCCGCAACGGGCGGGGTACTCGCCCTGCCAGATGCATTGGCAGGCCCTCATGCTACCTGCGCTGTCGCACGGCTCACAGGCTGCTAAGGGATTCAGACCGAATGAGAGAGGATACTGGCAACGTGATCGACAAGTAGCGTTGCTCGGAGGTGCACCTTTGGATTGGCTATCTACGGAGAACTGGCATGTGGAGCAGATCTCTACTCGGGGAAAGCTCTCCGAAGCACTAGTCTCCAAGAAAGCGCTGCTGCTTGGCGTCGGCGCAGTAGGGTCGGCATTGGCTGAGCTTCTCGTGCGTTCAGGCTTATCAGCCCTAACGATGATGGACGGAGACCGACTAGAAGCAGGCAACTTGGTGCGTCACACTCTTGGGCTTGAGGAGATCAAATCACCCAAAGCCAGCGCCGTCGCAGATTGGCTGAATCAGCTGATGCCGTTCGCCTCGGTTCGAGGGATCGACACAACCTTTCCTCCCGCTACGGAGGCAGATGAATCGATGGTTCAGAAGTGCGAGGTTGTTCTTGACTGCACAGCCCAAGACGAGGTCCTTCACTACCTTGAAATCTTTCGCTGGCGGACACCCAGGTTGTTCTTTTCGATATCACTAGGACGCCACGCCAAGCGGTTGTTTCTTTTCACTGCATATGCCGCCCGACTGCCTCACTCTGAGTTTGCTAGGTTGATTACTCCATGGCTGGCGAAAGAGCTAGAGGAATACACAGGAGACGACTTTCCGAGGGAAGGCGTGGGATGCTGGCACCCGGTCTTCCCGGCGCGTGTCGATGATGTCAGGATACTAGTGTCCATGGCTCTGAAGCACATCGAGTTTCGAGCAGGGAACCTCCCCGCCGAGCCCGAGTTGGTGGTGTTCGAGCAACACTATGAGGATGGCCGCCTTCTCGATGTCAGCCAAGCCTACATCTAGAGACTGAGGATGGATGGCTTGCAGTTCTGGTCGGATGATCGGAGATTCGGGCTGGAGATATCCAGCAGGTACGTGTCAAGGATGCTGGAACAGTGTGCGCACTCCAAGGCGAGGGAGGTTGGTGGCATTCTCGTCGGCTACTACACTGCCGCACAGGACTGCGCGGTGGTCCGTGCCATTTCTGGCCCGCCGCCAGATTCTCGCTCGGGGAGAAATTGGTTCCACCGTGGAGTAGTGGGTCTTCAGGAGTTCGTTGACCGAATCTGGTATGTAGACCGGCACTACTACCTGGGTGAGTGGCACTTTCACCCTGATGCTTCGCCAGTGCCGAGCCACCAGGACGCGAAGGAACTGAAGCGGATTGCGTCCTCAATTCCATACAGATGTCCGGAGCCGGTTCTATTCATCATTGGCGGCAATCCCACTCAGGGATGGATTACCGGCGCATACGTATTTCCCCGAGGCGAGGAAGCAATCGAGCTTGTATTGAAGGCTGGGGCACCCGAGCTGATCACTGTTGAGTAGAGCGCGCCTTGACTGTCCGCCGGATGGGTCGCAGGACGTGAGCCGGCTGCTGAGTCAACGAAGCAAGCCATCAAACAGAATGCGTGGCCGAAGTTGTCGCTGGCTCAACGGGGGTGTTGTTAGGTTGCCCTGTCAACGCCTCTCGTGCGGTCACCGCGCTTTCAGCGGGCTAAGCTTTCCTCCCAGACGCTTCCTGCCCTCTTGCCTCTGCAAAGTGGCTAGGTAGCCGCCCACCTGACGTGGCGCATCCTTGGGTAGATAGCCGAGCCGATGCGCCGGTCGGCCTTCGTCGTCTAGTTCGTAGGCGACCAGTCGCCGTTCGGTTCGACCGGAGGTGTCGATGTGGTCCTCAAGCAGCACCTGGATACGGACCGTGCACACCTGGTCGTATTCGACCACACGCTCTCCGAGGTTGTTCGCGTGGTGGGCCCCCAGGATCACGATCTCGCTCATCGGCCGCGGCTGGGGCGCCGCGAGCTGGGCCAGCACCTCGGGTCGGAAGGCGTGGAAGGCGGCGGATGCCGTGGCGCCAGGGCGGTCGACGTCGTGTGCTGCGTGCCACACCGCCTGCGCCATGAGACGGCGCTCGTGGGCATCGGTGTAGGTCTCGCTCCAGGCCTCCAGCTCCTGGATGGTGCTGACCATCGCCTTTTCGTCCTCCGCCTGCACGGCACGCGCGACGGCCCGGTTGTAGGTGCGCACGTGCCTGCGGGCTTCGGCCAGCTGTTCGGGTGTGAACTCGGCCGGCAGCATGGCCTGGAAGTGCTTGGGCGGCTGCGGCGCCCGCTCCCAGGCGCGGAACTGGCGGGTCACGTGGTTCCAGAGGCGGGACACCGGGTCGGGGCTGGGTGAGAGCCTTGTCTCGCGGCCGAAGACCTCGGGATCCTTGTGTACGTCCAGCCAGACCAGCTCGCGCCCGACCCGCTCCCGTACCGCGTTCACGTACTCCAGGTTCGCCCCCGTGTCATACTTGAACTTGTCCACCTCGGCCTGTAGCTCCTCGGCCAGGCGCAGGATGACCTGCTCCCTCTGCTCCGGCGTGAACCGCTGCGAGGCGTTGACCCGGGCCACGGTGTAGACGATCTGTCCCAGGTACGAGTCCAGGTTCTTTAGCGCCTGGCGGGCGTTCTGTTCCCGGTTATAGGTGCGGGCCAATCCGAACAGGTCGCTCTCGCGCTCTGCAATCCAGGCGTGGGGGGCGGAGCCATGGGCATCGGCGATTTCCACCGCCTGGTCCAGGCTGCGGAGCGGATCGCCGGCGATGTCCGAGAGGGTTCCGGCAAGCTCCTCCCTGGTTTCCGGCGCAAGGGATTGGGCGTCCAGGTGGGCTGCGAGGTCGCGTAGGAACTCGCTTCGGCGTCCGCTGCGCTGGATGGCGGCCGAGGCCAGCCACCTGCGGTTCTTGTCGGTGACGTCCTCGGGTTTCTCGGGCGCCACATGGGTAGCCAGCCGGCGTTTGACTTTGCGAGTGGTTGTCTCCTGCCCCCAGCCCTCGCGGCGCACCTGGTCGGCCAGCGGCGCCAGGTCCGACCAGTCGCGGTTGGGCCTCGCGATCTCGGCCAGGGGCTTGTGGCGAGTCACCGGCATAAGCTGGAAGACGTCGCCGTCGAAATCGCCGCCCACCCGCTTGGCCGTGGCATGGCTCATGAACACGGCTCCTTTGTGCTTGCCTGCATAGCGGAAGAAGCGGGCCAGGTCCCGCTCGTCGAGGCCCAGCTGCAGGCCCATTTTGTGCAGTGTCTGCCAGTCCACGTTGTGCCAGATCTGCACGTCGTGCCGGGTGCGGATCGGATAACGGGTGGCCATCACCTCGCCCGGTGGCAGGTCAGGGCACACCACGTACCCCTCGGGTAGCCAGTCGACGGTGCCGCGAAAGGAGTCGGGGAGGCCCATGAAGGCCGGCACCTTGACCCCGCCGCCCACCGCCAGGTCGTGCCACGCCTGGCGCAGCCGCCGGCGCAGCCCGCTCTGCACATAGGGATGGTCGATCATCTCGCCGGTCACGTCTGCCGCCAGCACCTCTTCGAGCACGGCAGGCTCGCGGGCATCGGCCGCTTCCAGCTCCCCGCGCTCGGTCTGCTGCACCTCGGCGTCGCGGTCCTCGCGCTCGATCTTCAGGAACTGGCGGGCGCCCTCGCTGGTCTTCATCGCCTCCAGGAGGACCGGTATCTGCGTGTCGGCGCGGGGGAAGATGCATTGTTCCACCAGCTCGGGGTCGAACCACTGCAGCGCCTGGTAGCTGAGCCGGGTGCGCCGTTCCTGACTCCAGGCGACGAACCCGAGGTGTACGTCCCAGGTGTGCTCACCGAAGGCCGGCTGGTTGCCCTTGAAGGAGGAATCGGGCAGGATCAGGTCGTAGCCCCGGCCGTTCTCGTCCACGTCGGCCCAGTCCATCTGCTTGAGGGTGCCCTTGCCCACCAGGACGGTGTCCTGATTGACGCGCACGCCCAGGCGGAATTGGCCGGCCTGGCTGCCGTCCTTGCCAAAGATGCGCGCCATACGGGTGCTCATCTTGCCGGCGCAGTCGCCGGTGCCCATCTCGCCCTCCTTGACCACCAGGACGCGCACGCCCTGCACGAGCTGCGGTGGCCGCAAGCAGGGGGAGGCGAGCAGGCCGCCGTAGGCCATGATCTTCTCGAAGGTGTCGGCCACCAGGCGGCCCACGCGGCGGTCGGTGTACATAAAGCGGCCTTCCTTGCGTGCGCCGGTGGCGACGTCGAGGGCCAGGCCCTCCTGGCCGGCGAGATCCCGGCTCAGATCGTGCAGCGCGTTCTGCCAGTGGGCCTCGACCTGCTCGGGAGTGGAGCGCGGCGGGGGAGGAGGCACCTGGCCCAGGGCAATCCTCAAGTCAGGGAACATGACCTGGAGGAGGGTATTGTCCAGGTTGACGGGGGTCTCCAGGTCCTGGCCGGTGGCCACGTCGTAGACGGGAAGGGCACGGCGCTGGCGCGTGGGGAGGACGGGCTCCGCCTGCAGCGTTGCAGCGGGCGACTGCGCTCCGGCCTGCTCAATCGGACCAGGATCCGCCGCGACGTCGGCCGAGTACCCTGTGCCACTGCCTGTCGGCGGGCTCTCGCGCAGAGGCTGCGCCTGAGGCGCGGGGATATGGTAGGCAACGCTCCTGCGGCCGGCGCTCGAGCTCCTGCCCCAACCCATGGATGTGCCTCAGCACCCGGCCTGGCCGGCAATGGCCTGGGATTCCCGTTCGTCCTGGGCCGCCAGGTAGGCCAGGTGCAGGAAGGCCTCGACCGGGTCGGCGCCCTGGCCCAGCAGGTCTCCCAGGGTTGGGCGGGGCGCGCTGTCTGAGCCAGTTGAGAACCCAGACGAGCCCTGAAACGCAAGTTCGAGGTGGCCGGTGCGCAGCCAGCGCTCGAACTCGCCCAGGATGGCTTCGTCTGCGGTCAGCAGGCCGCCAGCATCGGAGGCGGCGACGGGGTGGAAGCCCAGTTGGGTCTGCAGGAGGGACGCGATATCGGGACCAGAAGACAGCAATGGAGGATGGCTAGGCACCGGAGCTGGCCTGTGGCGTACTTCGTCCACGAACTCGCGGAAGAGGGCCGCGTTCTCGGCCAGGATCAAGTCGGGGTGGCCGTCTACCGGCTCTTTGATCAGCCGCGTCCCATCGCGCCGCAGGCGGACTCGCCGTTGGGCCAGGTAGTGGCAAGTGGTGTTGGTGAGCGAGGCCTCGGGGAAGGCCGTGACCAGCTCGGCCATGCGCTTGAGGGAAGCCACGCCGGTGCACAGGAGCCGCAGCTCGGGCGCCTGCTTCTGCAGGATGCGCAGGCCGGCCTCGACGACGTCCCACCCCTGGCGCTTGACCAACTGCATGTTCAGGGTGAAGGTGTGGAAGCCCTTCTCGCGGGCGCAGCGGATCTGCCGCTCCAGGTCGAGGGGATGCCCCCACTGCAGGTGGGGGATGGGGATCAGCGTGCTCGTCTCCTGCATGCGCTGCACCGTCAGCCAGGTGCGCTTGACGTTGACCAGGTGCTCCAGCCGCGGCCGGTCCAGGTAGATGGAGAAGTTCAGGCTGGTCGCCGCGTCGAAGCCCAGCGCCTGAACGCGGCCCCAGGCGTTCCCATCGCGTTGGGTCGGCCACAACCGCTCCAGGTAGCCGTCCAGGGCATTGCCGATGCACAACAGCAGGCTCCCCTCCGAGATGCCCCATTGGGCGCGCAGACTGTGCGTGCCGTAGCGATCGGGGACGGCCCGGTGGGAAACCCGGCCCTGGGGCGTCAGCACCTTGGCAATGCCCACGCCGACGGCCGGCTCCCGCGAGAGCACGGAGGGCACTTCCAGTCCATTGAGCAGTTGCGGGAAGAAGCGCGGCAGCTCGAAATCGGGCTGCGGCGCCAGGTCCATGTCCAGGTCCAGGCCACCGATGGCGTCGAGCCAGGGCACGATCTCGCGGCAGCGTTCGGCACCCTCGGATGTGCCCTCACAGAAGGTACCGAAGGCCGGGCAAGCATTGCAGTCAGCAGATGGGTTCACGTAGTGGCCTCCTTAGGTTCAGGGTTGAGACAGAGGCACCCCCGTTCCGGGAAGAGATCGGGTGGGAGGGCGCCTGCCGGCTGCGTCCGTGTCGCTTCTGTCATGGCAGTTGATTCACCTGCAGGGCGTAGGTCTCGCCGGGGCCGTAGTAGCCGTTGGCCGAGGTCACGTGCATCACCACCACCTCGTCGCAGGCGGAGGTCCACGAGATGGTTGCCTGGCCTCCGTCGGTGTCGTACAAGGTGCCGGAGCAGGTCGGGATCACCAGGTTGGTCGAGGCCCAGCCACCCAGGCTGTGGGTCAGCACTTCGAGGTGCAGGCCCGTCCACACCCACAGGTGCACGACGTCCTCGTCGCCGTAGGGGTCCAGGCTTCGCCACTGGAGCTCGCCCACGCCGATGGCCGAGTTGTAGGGCGGGTAGGGGTTGTCCGGCTCGTACCCGTCTCCCGGCGCCGGCGTGGGCGTGGCGGTGGGGAGGGGCGTGGGAGTCGGCGTCGGGGTAGGGGTGATGCCGCTCGGACACTCGGCGTAGCCGAGCTGTGGCGTGGTGGTGGGCAGCACCCAGTCGCCCACCTGGTAGCCATCGGCCAGGAGCGGCACCGGGGTGCCGTTGTCGCTGATCTGCTCGAACTCCAGGCACAGCCCGGTCACCGCCCCGCCGACCGGCACCCCGTAGGCGCCGCCCGGGTTGGTGAACCGGAGGGGGACCATGATTCGTCCCGATCCGTCCGGCTTGGCGTAGGGCGTGCCCAGGGTGAAGGTGGTGCTGTACGGGACGGTGACACCCCAGGCGGCGGCGATCTGCTGTGTCGTGAGCCGCACGTCATCCACATAGGAGGTCGGCGGCTCGCCGTAGGCAGCCAGGAGCCCTTCGGTGCACAGGATGCCGATGGCCTCATAGTCCGGGTCGGGCGCCGTCCACATCGAGTCCCAGATGAACCGCGCGGTGGCCAGCAGGTCGCCCCAGGCGTTCAGCACGTTGGGGTTGCAGGCCAGCAGCGGCGTGGCGAACAGGACGATCAGTGCCAACCAGAAATGTCTCTTGTGCCTCATATCTTCTCCTTCACTCTGCGGCGCAGGGCCTCCGATGACCGGAAGACCGGGACCGCGTGTCCCTGCACCGTGTAGTGTCCTTTGCCTCCGAAGCGGCGGAGCTGCCGTCCGGAGTAGTGCTGCGCTTCGAAACGGCCGAAGTCCGACAGTGCCACAGGCTCTCCATCGGCCAATGCCTCGGCGATGGTCGCCAGGAGCGCGTCCAGCGCCTGGCGCACCTGGCGCTGGGTCAGCAGCGTGCGGCGCGCTGCAGCGGCGACGAGCTGTCGCTTGTTCATTTCGCCTCCCCCGGGGCAGGCGGTTGGTGCACGGCCCGGACGATGCCGTCGGCCAGGCTGCGGGCCAGCTCAGGTCCGGGGTCAGCCGGCGCCTCCCGCTCCTGCGGCAATGGTGGGGCATCGGCCGTGCGGGTGGTGGTGATAGGGCCGGCCGGCTGCACCCTGCTGAGCTTCCATTCCCTGCGCCGGAAAAAGGGAGTGAGCTCGGCGTGGAAGATGGCCTGCTCGGCGTGGCCCCGGGCGCTGTAGGCGGCAAAGACAGTGGCGTTTCCCCTGGCCGGGCGCACCAGGTCGTCAGGCAACAGGAGCGCCCGCGCGCGCAGGCTGGCAGTGGCGCTGTCCGATGGGGTGTGACCGCCGTGGGATACCGAGGCCAGCGTCAGCGTCTGCTGCCCGCTCAGCTGGCTGAAGAACTCCGCCGTCCGCCCGTCGCAGCCTCCGAAAACGATCTTGGTCGCCAGCCCTGCCAGCAGCCGGTCGGCCTCGCCCCGGGCGGGGTAGACGTGGTCGAACTGGGCCAGTGACTGGGCCGCGGTCAGCACCGAGATGCGCCTCTTCCGCATCAGGTTGATGTCGCGCACCAGCGAGTCGAGCCGCCCCAGGGCGGGGAACTCCTCCAGGATGAGCCCGACCGGGATGGGCAGCGCGCCACCGGCCTTCTCCCCAATGGCATCGAGCCTCGTCGTGAGCACCCGTAGCACGGTACCCAGGTAAGGGCCGTAGGCCTCTTCGTGGAGGCGCGAGCAGCGCAGGATGAGCACCGTGGGAGCCTCGACCAGCCTGGCCGCCAGGTCCAGGTCCGTGCGCGAGGTGATGCGCCGCACCATCGGGTCGGCCCAGGGGGCCAGGCCGACGTTGAACGCCTCGGCCATGATGTTGAGCGCCAGCTTGGGGTCCTGGGTGCGCATCGACCCGGTAAAGTCGGCGGCCAGCTGCGCGGCGCCCGGGGCCTTGCTGGCGGCGAGGTCCCTTGCCATGGCATGCAGGTCATCGCGGGCGGCCAGGACCTGGCCCAGGTTGGGGTAATGCAGGGCGCAGGCGGCCAGCAGGTTCACCGCAGCCCGCGCCCAGAAAGCGTCGCCCTGGCCGTGCGCCTCGGACAGGAGCACCATCGCCATGGAGCGGGCGTCGGCCACGGTGTCGACCCAGTCGCACAGGTTGACGGCGCAGCTCGAATCGGGCTCGCTCGGGTTGTGGACGTACAGCGCGTGGCCGGTGATGGCCGCGATGCGCTCGACGTAGGGCTGCAGCTCGCCCTGCACGTCGGTGATGACCAGGCTGTGGCGGTCGCGCATGCGGTCGGCGATGGCGGGAAGGATGGCGCATTGGGTCTTGCCCGAGCCCTGCGGCCCGAAGACCGCCACGCCGCGCGCGATGTCCTCGCCACTGAGACACAGCCGCCTGCCCAGCGGCCGGCCCCTGGCGCCCCAGAAGCGGCCGTGGAGGGTCCAGCCCAGGCGATCCAGCCTGGACCACCGGCGGAAGGTCCGCGGGGAACAGAGGTGAGCGCTGCCCAGGGCCTGGGCCTGGCGGGCGTCGCGCTCCAGCTGCATCCGGACTCGGTCGCCCGGACGGGTCGAGAAGGCCGAGTTGTACACGCTGTACAGGAACAGGACACTGACGGCAAGGCAGGCGGTAGTGGCCGTCTCCCAGTTCCGGAACTCGGGTGGGCCGATCACCGACCTGGCCAGGTCCTCGGCTGCGTCCCAGTCGGAGAGTGCGTGCGGCCTGCCGAGCCCGAGCAGGCCGGCCCCCAGGCCGGCGGTGACGAGGACTGCGGCGACGGAGGCCAGGATGGCTCCCTTGGCCCGCCCAAAGATAAGCAGCACCAGCGCCACGATTGCGACTCCACACAGCAGGATGACGGCGGGCGGGTAGAAGGGCAGTGCCTGATCGAGGCTCAGCAGGATGCGGTGGATCATGGTTCGGCCTCCTTTGGGGAGCCATCCTGGTGGAAACGGATGAAGTCGATCTCTCGCCCGTCCGGATGCCCCCGGGTCTCCCGCTCCACGGTATGCTCCGGGGCGTCGCGCTCGCGGTCCAGGCCGAAGGCCCGGTCGAGCTGGCGGTACGCGATTTCCTTGAATGCCTCCATGTGCGGGGGGTTGTTGTACAGCGGCGTCCGCTCGCCGGTGAGCGGGTCCTCGGTGGCCGGGGCCAGGATCAGGTGGGCGTGCATCTGCTCTCCGTAGTGGCGTTCGGGGCGGTGCACCACAAGGCTGTACTCGATGGGGCCTGCCTGGGGTTTCTCGTCGTGCTCCTGGCGCCACTCGTCCCACTCCTGGATCGCGGCCCTGACGGCTTCGACGAAGCGGGCCTGCGGGTCGCCCTCAACCTGGGCCATCGCCTCGGGGTCGGGCGAGATGACGATCGAGTGGCAGTAGGCGTGGCGGTTGGCCGGGCTGAGGTCGTCCAGCCGGGCAAGGATATCGCCGTAGCGGCCGCCGAGGCCGCCGTCCACCCAGCGGTCGGGGCCGCCCGCGCCGGGGATATGATCGTCGCGATCGTCGCGGTATTGGACATATTTCAGGAGCCCGCGCACATTGGGGAAGTGGGGACCGCCGCGCTTGTGCCGGGCGTAGCGGAAGTTGCAGATCGATTTCACGGCTGGCCTCCGGGCAGGTGCTCTTCGACCTGGCCCGCGAGCTGGACGATCTTCTCCATGACGCGGTCACCGGGCTCGCCGCGCTGGATCTGCTGCAGGATGACGGCGGCCAGCAGGAGCGCGCTCATGTGGTTGAGCTGCTTGACCAGCCGGTTCTGGATCTCCTCCAGCTGGCGGGCCACCCGGTTGCCCATGCGGCTCCGGCTGCCCAGGAGACCGTCCTGCACATCGAGATAGTCGCGGAGAGCCTGGCGCAGGATGTCGGCCTTGGTGACGCGGTCGTGCTCGGCCAACTGATCGAGGAGCTGGTACATCTGAGAGGTCATGGGCACGGACACCTCCTGCGGATACTTGCCTGAGCCCCGCGTCATGAGGGCACCCTCGCCGCTTGCGGCGCGCCGTGGCTGAGGCGAAGCCGCATAGCCACGGCGCAGCCGCCATGGTATTCTGGCATGGCGGACAGGTGGCTCAGAGCCATGGCGGCCGATGACCATGGGGCCGGGCGGCGCGGGCTCCGTGCGCCGCACCCCTCCCTCAGAGGCACGTGTGCCGATGAGCATGGGAGTCTGAGGGGCACCCTCAGCAAGCGTTTTAGCTTGCTACCCCCGCCGTGCTGCAAAGCGGGGACTGCCACACCTGCGAAGCAGCAGGCAGGCCAAGCTGAAGCGCGGTGGGGGTAACGGCTCATCCCCGAACCGGCTCCCCTCTGTGGTGGGTGTTCAGTCGGTGGACTCACCAGCCCTCCTCTCCGTCGGCTCGCCCTCTGGAGTGTGGGCTGCCTTCCTCATCTTACTGCGCAGCCGTGTAGTGATCAGCTCCACAGCCAGGACGATCCCGAGGCTGAGGAACAGCGATGTCAGAACGGGCATCAGTGTTTGCATCACGAGCATCCTCTCATGCGTTGTTCGTCTTGAGGGCCACCGCCATACCGGGCAGCCGGGCAACGGCGACGTTGGATGGCAGTTCCATCAACTCGGCGACAGAGACCGGCAATGGCCAGTCAGCAACGATGGTCGAGGCCAGGGCTTCTGTGCAATAGAAGATGACTTCTCCCTTTGGCTCGTTCTCGGCGGGCCGGTATGCATCAGGGTCCTGCGTGTCGACGAGAAGCGACAGCCTGGGGTCGTGCCGTGCCGTGGAGACCCATCGCTCTCCCAGATCCGCGCGGTAAAGGTGTGGGTCGTGGAGGTGCAGGGAGAGCTTCAGATCCGGACCAGAGCTCAGGACACGGCCCAGGACCAGGTCGAGCATTGCGCCCAGCAGGCGGTTGTGCTCGGGAAAGTCCGTGTCGGTCATAGGCACGAGGAACAGGCACTGCTCGGCGAGTGCCTTGGTTGGGTTGACGAACGGCTCGGCACACAGGCCCTGGAAAGGTCCAGTCCCCAGTGGTCTGAGTGCCGTGCGGATGGCAGACAGAATCGTCACTGCCTGGACGTACCCTGCATCGCCGTCCAGCAGAGCCAGCAGTTCGCGGCCGGACTCTCCTGCCAGGTCGCGCGCATCGTTCAGAAACGAGCGCAGGGCTTGCGTGCTCTGGCTCACCAGGTACAAGTCAGTGAAGGGCAGGTCGTTCCTGCTCTGCCGGGCAGCATTGGCCAGGGCACGGATCAGGTGACCGGTGAACGAGGCAACGGCAGGCAGGTACATGTCGAGACCGAGATCGCCCAGGAAGACTTGAGTCGTGCTGATCACGGTCTCGACGTCGTTCGCCGTGCACTCCTCGGCCGTGACGATGGCGAGGTGAGACGACCAGAAGCTGCGCTCTGGGTCGAACCAGTGGACAGGCATGCCGCCGGCCAGTCGACGCGTCTGCTCCAGGACGCGATGGTGGGGTGACACGACGATGACGCTCCTGCCATCCTGAAGATCGTCCAGGGCCTGCCGGATCAGAAACGTGCTGGGGGCGGCAACCGTGGACAAAAGGACGTTGTGGCTGAGGGTCAGCGTGCGGCCGTCGCCCGACTCTCCCAAGGTTCTGCCCTCGGTGTCGGCCTGGTAATTGCCTGGCGGCACAAGCTGGAGAAGTCTTGAGCGGCTGGAGTAAGCACACCCATCGGACGTCGACGGGAACAACGCGCTGACATGGACTCCCGCGGAGAGCTCGTCCCACGCCGGCATCTGCTGCCAGATTCGCTTCAACGGCTTTGGCAGCGGCAACTTGACCCAGTGGCCGAGTGGAGGTCGCCGGTCTGACCGCAAGATCAGCGTGGCGAAGGGACCCTGCTGGAGGTGGAGTCTGACCTGTGCCCCGTCGCTCTCGCTCGCCCAACGGAGCAGTTCGCTGCTCAGGGGACCTACATTGAGAAAAAAGGAGCGCCCCGCGCCGGGTGTCCCGCTCTCATCCCTGGACAACCTCAGCTCGGGCAGCGCCCGCGGCAGCTGCGCCTCGACGTAGCGGTCCAGGACCTGCGGAAGCTCCAGGAACAACCCTTCGGCGTTGGCTTCCAGCACAACGTGCCCTGCGCGGTCGACCAGGTAGCGCAGCGTCGCCTCCAGTCGCTCGGTGCCGGTTCCCGGCTCCAGGTGGTAGCGCAGCTGCCAGCGGGTCAGGTCGCCCTCCCGCGCCAGCAGGGCCAGGTAGCCCACCGCGAGAAGGAGCCCTGCCAGCCCGCACAGCAGCAGCCACGCTCCGGACGCTTTCGTGGTCAGAAGGGTCACGGGGATCGCGGTGCTGCAGGCAGCCAGGAGGCGGATCAGGTTCCTCAGTGACATGTTACTCTGCCTGCGTTCCCTGCGCTTTTTCCTGGATGCGCGCCTGAAGTTCCTCGATCTTGGCCTGCAGGAACGGGATCCAGAGCTTGATGCGGCGCTCCTCGTACAGGTACAGTGCATGTGAGCTAAGGTTCTGCGGCCCGGCACCTTTGGTGTTGCGTTTTGCCATGGGTTACCTCCTTGTCGACGGCTTGTCTTGAACGTAGGGGGTCAGCATCTCCATCTCGGCCCGGCTGGGCTGAAAGTAGACGTGGTACGGCTTGCTCTCGACGACCAGCACCCCTTCCCCCACTCCGGCGCTCAGGATGACCTCGGCGTGGTGTCCCGTCAGCCCGAGGTTCTCGACGATGGCCGGAGCTGCTGTCTCGTCTACGCGCATCACCACCTTGACCAGGGCGTTCTCCAGGATGCGCCGCCCAGCCGGGGTGTCGAAGGTAGCCCAGTTCTGGTCCAGGCACTGGATGCCCACCTTCCATGCCCGCACCCGCTTGGCGAGTAGCCCCGTGGCGGCGGCCAGCGCCGGGATCTCGGACAGGATGCCGAACTCGTCCACCACGACGTTGGTGGGCAGCTCTTCACCTCGCCTCTGGCGGATGACCCGCTCGATGGAAGAGAGGAGGGCAAAGATGAAGGTGGGCTGAAACTCGCCCTCCAGCTCGCTCAGGTCGAAGGTGACGATCGGGTAGCGGCGGTCCAGGTCCAGGCTGAGGGTGGTGTGGGCGTTGAACACCGAGGCCAGCGACCCGCTGACAAAGCGCTCCAGGTCCTTCGACAGCTCGGGCGAGTCTGCCTTCAGCAGCACGGCCAGGTCTTCCAGGCGGGGCATCTCCTCCGGCACGAAGCGGTCGGTGCGCACCTGTCGCTTGTGATACAGGTCCAGCAGAGCGCGGTCGACGACCGCCTTCTCGCCGATGGTCAGCTCCCGGCCCAGCAGAGATTCCAGAAGGACGACTACGTGCGACACCTGGGCGGCGGCGTTGTCGTGGACGACGTCCAGCACATTGAGGGCGGTGCCTGCTCCCAGCCGCAGGAAGTTGTACCGGCCGCCCACCGCCTCGGTCACCTTGCGGAAGCTGCCCTGGGGGTCGACGAAGACGGTCTGCACCCCGAACATGCGCTCTCGGTAGGCCCTCAGCCCGGCCATGAAGGTCTTGCCCGAGCCGGTGCGGCCCAGGACCACCTCGTTGTAGGCGGGCAGCCGGAACTTGTCCAGCCACAGCGGAGAGCCGGTGGCGCGGTTGACGGCGATGAACGGCCCGTCCGTGTTCTTCGGCACCTCGTAGCCAAAGGGACTCAAGAGGGCGACCCCGGGTGAGAGCAGGTTCCTGGCGCCGCGGGCGATGGTCTCGGGCGTGGAGTCCGCGGAGAAGAGCGCCATCGCCTCGAACTGGTGCATCCACGCCGGGCGCAGGTAGACCTGGTGGCGCGCTGCCGTGGAGGTAACCGTCTCCACGTTGCGCTCCAGCTCGTCGCGGTTCTTGCCCTCCACGGCCACGGCGATGACCACCTGGTGGAGGCCGTCGCGCTCGTGCTGCACGGCGTGCAGGGCCGCCTGCACGTCCAGGTAGGCCTGGTCCTTCTCCGGGTCGGGCGCTTCGTTGCCGTGCCTGCCCAGCAGGTCGGCCTTGAGCTTGTTGTGGGCCATCTGCAGGGTGCGGACGGCCTTGTTCGGGTTGACGGTGCGCACGTCGACGGCCAGCGACAGCGGGCAGGACAGCCCCAGGAAGGCGGCGACCGTGCCGAAGCTGAGCTGGCCGCGCAGGTCGTAGGAGTAGAGGAAGGCGAGATACGGCTCACTGCGTCCCTCCCTTCTGCGCAGGGGATGGATGTGGCCGGGCGTTTCCCGGTAGGCCGAGGCGATGAGCGACGGCAGCCGCGGTGCAGCCTGGACCGGCAGGCGCAGCCCGGCACTCAACGCGACTGCGAGGGCCTGGGGCGAGCGCTTCTTGTCGGAGAAGAGCACCAGGTAGTAGTCGGTGTCCTTCAGGTAGGCGGTGTGGATGATCTGCTCCAGGAAGCGGCGGTAGGCGGCAATCTGCTCGCGAGCGCGTGGATCCTGGGCGGCAGCCATCATCGCCTTGATGCGCTCCAGCGGCTCCTCCAGTGGGTAGGGGCGCGAGTAGGCCAGCAGGCGAAAGTCGGACGACAGCGAGGCGTAGAAGCGGGCGAGCTGGCCCATCCTGGCCCACAGCTCCCCCTCGGAGTAGCGGGTCAGGTCGAACGAGCCGACGCGGAAGACGGTGCCCTGGGCCATGTCACTGCTCCCCGTAGACGATGGGCTGCCCGTCTTCGTCGCGCAGGATGAGGGCACCCTGGGCGACGGGGATCGGCCCTTCTTCGGGCTCGACCGTGTCGCCGGTGGCCTTGCGCACCAGGTAGGCGATGGCCAGGGGGGCGAAGCGGTAGAGGGCCAGGCCCTGGACCTGGACGGCGACGAGCGCCACGCCCAGGCCCATGCAGACCAGGGTGACCAATGCGCCGCCGCCGATGAAGTGGCCGAGCAGGTACCCGGCGAAGGCGGCAACGGCGTGCTCGACGGTGACGAACCAGACGACGGTGGCCTTCTGGCGCATGAACTCCGATGGCACCTGGTACATGGATCGTTCCTTTCCGTTCGGTGGTGTGGTCTGGTCAGCGGTCCGGTCGGGAAGGGCCGCTGACCAGGACCCTTCCTAGCCCACGATGGCGGCAGCCAGGGTGGGCAGCAGGAGCAGTATGATGCCGCCGATGACCATCATGGCCACGGCGCTGCGGTTGTTGGCCGACCACTCGGGGGCGACGGGGCGCAGCAGGAGCGCCACGGCGACCACCGCCAGGCCGATCATGGCAAAGCCGAGGCGGTACTGCATGATCAGGTCGAGGATGGTATCCAGGATCGGGATTCCGGTCATGTGCTCTTGTGTTCTCCTTCCGTTCTTTCAGATTCATGCGTTCGGGTCTTTGAGATGGCCGGGGCACCGCGCCCCGGCGCTTCGGGTCAGGGTTTGGGTGTGGCGATCACCTCCTCTCTCGTGTCGACGGGTGCCGCCCAGATCACCAGCCGCCGGTCGGTGCCGTCGTCGTTCCCGCCCAGCAGCACCAGGGTGAGGCCGGTCCGGCGCTGGGCGAGGGCCTCGATCTCGTAGGCGCCCACCGTCCCCTTCTCGGCCACGCAGTACGCGTGCGTCCCTGCCACATTGTCGCGCAGGGTCAGGGTGTCGCTCACCGAGAGCGAGGCGGCCAGCTTGCCGTTGTCCGATGTGTAGGGCAGGCCCAGGACGACGTTGACGTAGGTCCCGGCCAGCCAGGAAGCCTGCTCCGGGTCGGGCACGAAGGCCCAGTAGCCGTCGCGCTGGCCGGTGGGCACGACAGGGAAGTAGCGGCCTGCAGCCTCCAACGACACCGGGATCAGCGATTCCGGCTCCAGCGTCACCTGCACCGGCTTGACCGGGATCTCCTCGGGCGGCACGGCCGTCGGCGTGTTCATCGGCGTCGGCGTCTGGGTTGGAGTCGATGTGGGCGTGGCCGTCGAGGTCGCGGTGGGAGAAGGCGTCAGCGTCTGGGTGGGGATGGCGACGCGCACGGTCATCGTCGGTAGAGGTGTGGATCGGGCGGGAGCGCCCGAGCCTCCGCCATACACGACCAGGATGATGATCAGCGCCACTGCGAAGGCCCCGGCCCAGGGCGCCGCCTTGCGCAGCCGTTCCCGGCGCAGGTTGGCCTGGTCGACCAGGAAATCGGCATCGACCGGCAGGTCGGGCGGGCTGGCATAGACGAGCTTTTCCCCGTCGTCGTCGACCACAAAGCCTCGCTGCGCCTTCTCCAGCAGGTCCTGGGCGATGGCCAGCTCCTCCTCGTCCGAGGCCACCGCGGCGATGGCCTTGCGGTAGTACTGCTCGAGCAGCTCTCGTTCTTCGTCAACCTTCATCTTCTGCTCCTCCTATGGAATCCTGGATGGCAGCTGGACGGGCGGGACGGCCACGTCGAGGGTCGTTTCTTCGCCGCGCAGGCTGACGGCCTCTGCGCGGCCCAGGGTGGGGACGAGCAGGATGTAGCTGCCGGACGGCACCTTTGCTAGGTGCACCTGGCCGGACTCATCCGTCACGCCAGACCATACCCGCCCTGGATTGGCCTGGGACTGGAGGCGGATGCCCATGCCCAGCACCCCCTCCTGCGGGCTGTAGGCGTCATTCTGGTCCTCGTCCACGAAGACCAGCACGTGGACGGTCGCTTTCCCCGACGCGGAGCTGCCGCTGCCTGCCGACCGCGTGGGTGTCGGCGTGGGCGTGCTTGTTGGTTCGGCTACGGTGACCACCACCTCAACCGTCTCGTTGCCTCCCGGCGCCAGGACCTTGAGGGTGTAGGCGCTTGTCTCGATCGGGCAGACCTGTCGCTCCTCCTGGCCGATGACCCCCACCTGGTTGCCGTTGGGGTAGACCAGGAAGATCTCGCTCGCCCGCTCCACCGACCAGCGCAGCGCCACGCAGTCGCCGGGGTGCTCCACGTAGTCGGGGGTGGCGGAGAAGCTGACCACCGGCTTTTGCGGCGTGGTGGTCGGCGCCGGCGTGTTCGTCGGCCGCGGGGTGGACGTCGGGGTCGCAGTCGGCGTGGACGTCGGCGCCAGGGTGGGGGTCGGCGTCGGCCCGGCCGTCTCCTCGGCGTACAGCTCGTAGGTCTGGGTGGTGCTGTACACCCCCTGGCTGGTGACGACGGTGATCAGCGCGTCGCCGGTGGCGGGCGCCTCGAAGGCGATCCGCGAGGCCAGCGGCTCGGACCCGCCGTCGTCGTCCTGGTAGGTCGTGCCCGCGATCTCGACGGTGAGGACTGTGTCCACAAGGAGCGCCAGCTCCTGTGTGTGCACGTCGTACCAGTGTCCGGCCTTGACCCGGAAGTGGGCATAGTCCGTGTCGCCCTCCGGATAGAAGGAGCGCGCCTGCGTCTCGCCGTTGCCGATCCACGGTGGGTCGGGCCAGTCCGGCTCGTAAGGGTCGCCTGCCTGGGCGCGGGCGGATGGGAGCAGGAGGCAGGAGCCCAGAGCTGCCAGGGCTGCCACGGTCGCAGCGATCACGATTACGTGAACTATCTCTCGGCTCCTGCCCCCTGCCGTCGAGGGTCGCGTGAGTGGCTTCATTCTGTTTCCTCTCCTCGGTTGATGGTGTCCAGCACGTCCTGGCCGTACTGCTCCAGCTTCCTGGGGCCGACGCCCTTGATCGCGCCGAGGTCCTGCAGCGTCTGCGGCTGGGCTGCCGCGATGCGCTTCAGGGTGGCGTCGGGGAAGACGTAGAAGGCCTTCTGACCTACCTGCCGGGCTGCCTCCTGGCGCCAGGAACGCAGCCGGGCAAAGAGCGCCGGGTCATATGCTTCTCCGGGTGCGGCAACCGCAGTGTCTGCGCTTGGTATGGACCCGGTGGGTACCTCCTGGGTATGTACTGCGGACTGTGCTGCCGCGTCAGGTACGTATGTCACCGGCGGCACCGCCTCGGCAGCGCCGGGTGTCGGGAGAGGCTCCGGGGCAGGGAGGTCTGCTGCGGCCAGGGAGCCGTGCCCGGTGACTCCTGATGCAGCGCCTGGTTCGGATGACCAGGCATCGGCGGCGGGCCGGGCAGCCTGGTCGACGACCGGCGTGTCAAGGCCGGTGGCCTGAGGCACAGCTGCTGATGCTGCTCCCCTCGCCACAGTCGGCCGAGGCTCGGCGGGCCGCGGGATCTCGCGCAGCGTGACCTGCGGCGCGGCGCCCAGGCCGATGAGCCCCTCGACGATGCGGTCGGTCGTCTCGGGGTCGCCGGTAGCGGCGTCCCACTGGCGCATGCGCTCCAGCCGTCCCTCGCGGAATTGCTGGGCGGTGAGCCGCGGGTTCTGCTCCACGCTCTCTCCGACCGTCTCGATGAGCTGCCTGCCCATCTCGTTCGCCAGCCCGGCGTGCTGCATCTGCCGGACTACGCCCTGGGCCTGCCCCGCCTGCGGGCCGAAGACATGCTCGCTGCCCGCCCCGATTTCCCGCTGCAGGGCGGAGTCCAGGTTGCCGTCCGCACCGGCCGCCTTGACGGCGCGGGCAAAGCCTTGGCGCACCTGTCGGGGTGGGAGGGTGTGCTCGGTGGTCACACCCAATGCGGCAGCCTCCCCTACGCCGAGGCGCTGCTCGGGCGGCAGAGCAGCCTGCTCCCGGGAGAGCACCGTCGCCGCCTCCGGCTCCCGCTGCACAACCTCCTCGACGAACTGGGGGTCCAGGCTGCCGTCCGGCAGGACCGGCGAGCGGCCGTCCGCCGTCCACTGCACTGCCTGGGCGTGGCCGGCGCGGGCCAGGTCGTACGCGGCGTTCTCCACGTCGGGCGAGGCAGGCTGGAGCTTGGTCGCGGCGTCGCGGATCTGCCGGGCGCTCTGCGGCGCCCAGCCGGACAGCTCCTGCGGCTGCGCCTTAGCCGGAGTCTGCGGCGAGGCATCGGGGTCCGGCGTGGCGGAGGACCCACCTGCCAGGAGCAGGGCCTGGAGCGGCGCCGTGCTCACCGGCGCGCCGGTCCAGGGATCGGCAGGCGCGATCGCCGGCACAGGTGACGTGGAAGCACCTGACGATCCGCTCTGCGCAGACGGCGGAACGGGCACCAGCAGGGGAGGCTGGGTACCGGCAACCGAAGTGTTGCCGGGCGCGGCCTGGGTCTGGCCGATGCCGCCGACTGCGCTCGTTGCCTGGACGGCGCCTGCCGTCTGGCCGCCGGGAGCAGCGGCTGGGGTAGAGGGCTGAGCCGCTGACCTCGCGGGTGTGGCTGCTGGCAGCGGGGCTGCGGAGGCCCCGGCTCTGGATTGTGCCGGAGCGGGCTGTGCCGTCCCGGCAGCAGGCACCGGCCGCAGACTACCTGCAGGGCTCACGGCTGCTCCTGTTCCCGAGTAGGGCTGCGTGGGCGCTGGTCGGGTGGGACTCGGCCCCGATGAGGGTGCCGCGGGAGACGTACCCCCCGGTCCGGTCGGTGCCGAAGACGAGGAGCCACTCGATCTTGACCCGGACCGGCCTGACCCGCCGCGCAGCGTCTGCACGCTGGCCATCACGCCGGCGCCGGTCATGAACCCTTTCCCGGCATCCTGGCCCAGGATCGTGGTCGTGGCGTTGCCCATCAACGCCAGGCTGCCATAATCGGCTCCCCGGGATGCAGCCAGGGCGCCTACGACTGCACCGGCTCCACCGGTGGTGGCGGCCATCGCTGCCTGCACGGCGGCCCGCGCGCCCTGCACCGGTGCGCCGAGCGCGTGTCCCGCGGCACCGATGATCCCGCCGCCCGAACCGGCGAGGTAGGGATTGGGGGCGCCCATCAGCGTCTGCCCGACCGCCCCACCGCCGATCATCGACGCTGCCACTCTGGACTCGGGACTGGGCAGGGCTGCCGCACCTCCTCCACCTCCGCCCGACAGGCCAAGCGATGCGCCGATGCTACCCACCGATGCGCCGACGAAGCTGATGTTCGACAGCAGGCTGCTGAGCGCTTCTTTGGCCATCACCAGGCACAGGAGCAGGTCTACCAGAGCCACCGCCGCCATGGCCGTCAGGCTGCCGGTGGCCACCGAGAAGAGCCGGATCACCACCGCGGCCAGGGTGAGGAGCACCACGCTCTTCAGGAAGATCGTGATATAGTTGCGGATCACCCCGGCGGGAAAGCTCTCCAACGGCAGGTAGAAGGCAAAGATGGCTGCCACGGGGAAGAGGACAAACATCATCCCTGCTGCCAGTCCCAGGCAGATCTGCAGCGCTCCGTAGGCCAGGAGGAGGAAGGCGATGACCAGCCCGAGGAGCTGCGTGCCCAGCGCGTCTTGGGCGTAGGTCAGGACCTCCCAGGGGTCGCCCACCGGGTTATCTGGGTCGCAGGCGGGGCTGCTGTACAGCACCGGTGGGTTGTAGACGCAGTGGTCGTACAGGTCGCGCACCGACTCGGTCCCGCCGTAAGGGATGCCGTCAGGCAGGGTGGACAAGCTCGGGTCGAGCACGTCGGCCGCGCTGGTGCCGGTGATGCACAGCAGTTGGTCCACGACCCCGCCCGAGCAGCCGGGGATGGCGCCGGAGGACACGGCGGAGGCGATCTCTTCGGCCAGGTCCACGCGGAAGGTTTCGAGCGTGGTGTAGATGTTCGGGGCATTCAGCAGGAAGGCCTGGATGACGACACCCCACAGGACGATGCGCTGAAAAGAAACGAGCTTCAGGTCGGGCCAGAACGGCTTGGCGATGAGAGAAAGGCCGAACAGGCCCAGGCTGACCATCAGGCTACCGCGGATGACCTGGTGCACGCTGCCGGCCATGATGGCGTTGAGCGCCTCGGTGATGACGTTGCCAAAGAGGGCGGAGAAGTCCTGAGCAAAGAGGGCCACCATTCCGCACAGCTTGAGGATACCCCACAGCAGCACGCCGCCCAGGCGGGCGGTGTCCTGGAGCGTCTTGACGATCGTGGTCATCAGGCTGTCGATGGCATCCTGCAACCAGCCCGGGATGGCGAGAGGGAGTGCAGGCCTTGACCCCAGGGCGTGTGCGGGGTTTGGGATTAGGGCCGACAAGGCCACCAGGGCCAGGCAGGCCAAGGCGATCAGCCCGGCGGTGCGTGCGATCCGGTTCATGCTTCCTCTTCCTTGTCGTGCTCTTGCATCCTGCATCCTGCTCCCTGTTTGCGGTACCTCTCGGCCAGCGCCCAACGGATCACGTCGCTGCGAGTAGCCATGGCCCGCTCCGCCTCCTCGACCAGGAGGGTGTAGAGCTTGAGCGGGACGTGGGCGCCCACATACACCTTGGGGCCGTTGGGGTCTTCCGCCGGGTCAAAGAAGTCCTGTGGCATTGTTTTCCTTCAAGATCGACTGGGGCCAGTGAATCACACTTTCGGGCGTTTGCATAGGTCCTAAAATCGGGACATTTTTCGGCCGGAGGGCCCGGTGCGACCGGAACAGGAGAAAGAAAAAGGGTGAGCCCCTGGTTTCCCAGAGACTCAACCCTTCCGGAGGAGGCGGCCGGCCTGCGGCGTGGTCTATTCAGTTGTCCGTGCGATGCTCAGTCGCACTCAGAATGGCAGAGCGTCGTCGTCCTCGTAGCCTTCTGGCGGCGGTCCTCCGGCGGGAGCGCTGCCATTGCCTTCCTTGCGGCCGATGAACTTGACCGTGCGGGCCGTCACCTCGTAGCTCGCCCGGTGTTCGCCGTCGTTGCCCGTCCAGATGCGCGGGTTCTGGGCGCCGTCCACTGGCTCGCCGCGGAGCTCGCCCTCGACGAACACAGCCTGGCCCTTGCCCGCGTACTGGTTCACTGCCTCGGCCAGCTTGCGCCAGACGGTGACCCTGAACCAGGTGGTCAGCTCCCAGTTCTTGCCGTTGATGGACTCCTTCCAGCCCTGCGGGCAGGCGGAGACGCGCTCCTTGGAGACTGCCTGGCGGGTGGCGACGGAGAAGTTGGTGACGGGCGTGCCGTCCTCGGTGTACCGCATCTGCGGCTCCTGGCCTACGAAACCGATGATCGTGATTCTGTGGAACATGGGATATCCTCCTTTGTCAGATTTGGTTGGTTGACAGGTTGTTCCTGACCTGCCATGTCCCCCGGACGCGGTAGCGTCCAAGGACTTGCCCCACGAAGAAATAGACGACAATCGGCAACGGCTCTGGCTCAGGAACCAGGTGGACCGGTTCGGTGCGTACACCATGCAGAGGGAACGTCGTTGGCGGACCGACGCAGCTGAAAAAAGAGAGCCCCATCCCGGTGAGGGGATCGAGCTCTTGGGGGAGGGCTAATGCCCAAGGACGCGGACGATCTCTTCGCGCGGGACCTTGACCAGGTCGGCCCTGCCGAATGCCTTCAGCAGGCTCCTGGCTTCATCGATGAGCGGCCGTAGGTTGGCTGCCTTGACCTGCCAGCCCTGGGTGATCTGGCCGACCATGAGCTGCGAGTCGGTGTAGACCAGCAGGCTGTAGCTGGAAGGGGTGCGGCCTGCCTTTTGGATGCGGCCGACGAGGTCCTTGAGGGCGGCGATCAGGGTGCGATACTCGGCCTCGTTGTTGGTCGCGATGCCGAGATCCAGGCGGACATTCTGCTTGCGACCGTCACGGGTGGCCAGGTGGTAGCTACCGTAGGCTTGCGGGGTGTCCGATCCGTTCCCGAGCGCCCCACCGTCGACGATCGCGAGGAAGTCGTGCTCGAACATGGTTCACCTCCAGAGTGGGATAGGATGGGACGGCCAGACGACCGACCGTCCACCGACCCTGACACGGTAGTGTCTCTGCTTCATCCTGACCAGGCCTATGGCCAGGAAATGGACGACAATCCGTGTCAAGCCAAATGATAATGTTACCGAAGCGTGGTCGTTCTGCCAGATGATAATGTTAC
>MTKX01011232.1_pt1 | contig 22914 bp, 18 predicted proteins | sample 1042771 | NCBI WGS metagenome assembly MTKX01 (sample SAMN06212183, study PRJNA360534) | anaerobic digester metagenome | biome: Wastewater treatment plant; material: sludge; isolation source: anaerobic digester fed with sludge from wastewater treatment plant | place: Denmark: WWTP Randers ...
ATCCCGGTACAACTCGTATGACTTATCTAAAAAGTGTATACCATGTGCTGACCCACTCACAAAATTCATCCAGTAAATATTGACAAGTGCTGGAATTAGGTGTAATATATTGCGTGTATGTGGTAGTTTGCAGTAGGAAAAGTCAACACTTTCTCGATAGTAAACCCCCAGAACAACAAAATTTTAAGAGTTATTTCAGAGGAGAATACGAGCATGTCAACAAGAGAAGTCGGAACCGTTAAGTGGTTCAATGGCGAAAAAGGTTATGGGTTCATTGCCCGCAAGAGTGGTGAGAAGGACGTCTTCGTCCACTATAGCGCCATCATCGGCGACGGTTTCAAAAGTCTGAAAGAAGACCAGGCTGTCGAGTTTNNNNTCCTGAGGAACGAAGGATCTTACCCGTTTTCATCCAGATTCTTCGCTGGCGCTCAGAATGACAACAACAAGACGAAGTATTTTGTCATCCTGAGGAACGAAGGATCTTAACCACTTTCATCCAGATTCTTCGCTGGCGCTCAGAATGACAACAACAAGACGAAGTATTTTGTCATCCTGAGGAACGAAGGATCTTACCCGGTTTCATCCAAATTCTTTTCTAGGGCTTCCAACGGGTTCCTCACAAAAGGTATTGAATCCTAATCGCGTTTCAATTCCCGGCGCGAATCTTTGCGGCTTACGCCCACATTCTTTCCCCTGCTGAGCTGACCCTCTTCGTAATCTGACCAGTTCCCCAGGTACAGGCGCGGCTTTTCGTCATGCCCGAGCGGCAGGATGTGCGTGGCGATCCGATCCAAAAACCAGCGGTCATGGCTCACCACCACAGCACAACCGGCAAACTCCTCCAATGCCTGCTCCAGCGAGCGCAAAGTGTTCACGTCTAAATCGTTGGTCGGCTCATCCAGTAGGAGCACATTCGCCCCAACCGTCAGAGTCTTTGCCAGGAAAACGCGGTTCCGTTCTCCACCGGAAAGCGTATCCACTGTTTTCTGCTGATCCGAGCCGGTGAAGTTAAACGAGGCGCAGTAAGCCCTGCCGTTCACAGTCATATCCCCCAGCTGCAGGTTATCCGCTCCGCCTGTGATCGTCTCAAAAACGGTTGCCTCCGGGTCCAGCGTACGCGACTGATCTGCATAGCCCAACTTGACCGTCTCGCCCAGCCTGACTGTGCCTCCATCCGGCCTCACCAGCCCCGCGATCATCTTGATCAGGGTCGACTTGCCAGCACCGTTAGGACCAATGACGCCCACAATCGAACCGGGCGGAATGGAAAGGTCAAGGTTCTCAATCAACTTGCGCTCGCCAAAACCTTTCGAAACGCCGTTGAGTTCGATTACGATGTCTCCCAGGCGTGGACCGGAGGGGATGTAGATCTCCAGGTCTTTGCGGACTTTCTCATGTTCTTGGGATAGCAGCTTCTCATAGGCTGTCACACGTGCCTGCCCCTTGGATTGGCGGGCTTTAGGCGACATGTGGATCCAATCCAATTCATGCTGCAAGGTCCGCTGACGCTTGCTTTCGGTCTTTTCTTCTACGCGCAAGCGTTCCTGCTTTTGTTCCAGCCAGGAGGAGTAGTTCCCCTTCCAGGGGATGCCATAACCGCGGTCCAGCTCCAGGATCCAGCCGGCAACGTTATCCAAAAAATAGCGGTCATGCGTAACCGCGATGACTGTTCCCTTGTAGTTCTGCAGGTGATGTTCCAGCCACGCGACCGATTCCGCGTCCAGGTGGTTGGTCGGCTCATCCAAAAGCAAGATGTCCGGTTCGGTAAGCAGCAGCCTGGTCAGCGCAACGCGCCGGCGCTCCCCGCCCGAAAGCACCGCTATCTTAGCCTCAGCCGGAGGGCAATTGAGCGCTCCCATCGCCAGCTTCAGGTTGCTGTCCAAATTCCAGGCATCAACCCTGTCAAGCTCTTCCTGCAGGCGGGCTTGCTTCTCGATCAATTTGTCAAAATCCGCGTCAGGATCAGCAAAGCCCTCGTTTACCTGGTCGTATTCAGCCAGCAAGTCCACGATCGGCTGCACACCCTCCTGGATAATTTCAATGACCGTCTTGGATTCGTCCAGCTGTGGTTCCTGTTCAAGCAGTCCCACCGAGTAACCTTTGGACATGGCAATTTCGCCCACATAATCCTGGTCGACGCCTGCCATAATGCGCAGCAAACTCGATTTACCCGACCCATTCAGGCCCAAAACACCGATTTTCGCACCATAGTAAAATCCCAGCGAGATATCGCGCAGTACCTGCTTGTTCGGGGGGTAGATCTTCCCCACCCGCATCATTGAATAAATTACCTGAGTATCAGACGGCATTGCTTCACCTCGCTTTATGTTGGCAGTATTGTAACAAAGAACATTATTTGCTGTTTCTTTTAGGCTTGCTGAGGGTGCCTGCCAGACGTTTGTTTACTATTTAGATATGTTTACTCTTATAACCTTATGCGTCCAGACATTTAAAATTAAAAATTTATTACACTTTAACCATTCAATAAAGCAAATATCAAAATGGTAATTCTGGAGTTACCGTTCACCGCCGTTCTTTAGGAGCGAATTCAGACGACCTCCTTGTTATCCCCATCCAGAACTTCATAAGGAGAAACATGAAACCCACTTTGAGCAGGTTCCTTGTATTGGTGTTGTTTATTACCTTTCTAACAATTACCAGCGCCAGCCCAACTGGCGCGCAACCGCCTGAACCACCCGAAATCATGGAAAATGGCGAATTTCCATCAGACGCTGATAGCATGCCATCCATAACCGATCGCAGAGAAACAACGGTGAATGGGGTTGATAATAATGTCAATGCTGCAACCGCATATTGGTCAATTAGTGGCGCGACCTTTGTGCCCTCAGCGAGCTTTATTAATTACTCTTACGGCGGTGATGGCTGCGTAGACACTGGTGGTACTGGCGACGTTTGGCGAGGAAGTGTTAACCTCCCCCATGGCTCAATAATAACAGGCTTGTACTTCAATTATAAAAACGAAGTAAACGACCCATATGATTCACCTATCTTTTTGAGACGTCACCGTTTCAATGGCGGCTACGAAGATATTCTTTACACTAGTGGAAATTGGACTGGTATCGGTATTTTTTCAAGTGTTGATGAAGATGTAATTTACGATAATGCGACTGTGGACAATTGGACCTATTCTTACAACCTGGTTTGGGGTGGCATACCTGAGCAAAATCTATGCAGTGTAAATATAAGCTACACACCTCCGCCACTCTACTTAAATGCTCTACCACTAATAAATCGATAGATCGGCTGAAGATTTTGTGATAAAAAAAACCTCTGTGTCAATTTTGATCCAGAGGTTTTTTGTCGGGGCGAGCAGATTTGAACTGCCGACCTCACGGTCCCGAACCGTGCGCTCTATCCGGGCTGAGCCACGCCCCGCGGTTGCCTATTATAGCATGGTTTCGTCACAAATTTGGGGGTATTTAATCCAGCTAAACTCAAAATGACACGCCTGTTCTTGTAGTGGCTGGCCCCCGTGCCTGCCCAGGGTAACCATTCCATTGGAGACCTGACGGTCAACAACCTCGCTCGGCCTGTGCCCGCAACGGAGTGGAGGGTATATGGAGACCGGCGAGAACAAGAAAAAACTAAGGTCTGATCAGCACTTTCAATACCCCCGGCTGGGCGGCGCGGGCGATTGCCTCAAGCCCCTGGTCGAGGGAATAGATCGAATCGACCAACTCCCCGACCTGGATCAAGCCCGAAGCAAGCGCGCGCAATCCCGCCGGGTAATTGCCGCAGCGCGAACCGACCAAAGCAATCTCATCGACCACCAATTTCGAGAGATTCAGGCTGACATCCCCGGCAAATGTCGACTTGAGCACCAGTGTGCCTCTCGCCCGCGTCAGCGAACGCGAAAGCGCAAAGCCCTCCGGTGAACCCGTTACTTCCACGACAATGTCCGCCAGCTCACCCTTGATGTCCTCAGGCGACATTGCTCTGATCCCCCAACCTGCCAATATCGCGGCTGGCTCCGGGCGGCGAACCACCACTTTCAAATCGCAGCCAGTATTTTTCAGTGCTTGCGCGATCAGCAAACCCAACCTTCCGGCTCCAACAACGATCACCCGGTCGCTGGGTTTCACCTGGACTTGATCCAAAATTCTCAGCGCGGCTGCCGTCGGCTCAGTAAACACCGCCAAAACATCCGAGACCGCATCAGGCACAATGGTCAAATTCTTGGCCGGGAGCTTGCAGAATTCCGCAAAAACGCCATAATAATCATAGATGCCCAGGGTCCTGCGCCGCATGCATTGGCTCGCTTCCTGACGCAGACAGCGCTCACATTCCCCGCAGCTGATGTTGATATCCCCGATCACGCGCTTTCCCCTCAGCTCAGGGTGCCCGTTATCATCCACGACCAGACCCACAAATTCATGCCCTGGCACGCCTGTGAAATCGTAATACCCATTCAGCATCTCAAGGTCGGTGGAGCACACGCCGGCGAGCAGTACCTTGATCAGGACCTCATCGGCTTCCAATTTTGGCAGCGGCAGATCTTCGCGGAAAGTCATTTTCCTGTCTTCGAGCCAGAGACCCTTCATGGTCGTTTGCATCAAAGCGCTCCCTGACGGCCGAATTGCCGCTCAAGCAAATTAACGCTCAGGTGGATCATGGTCGGTCTGCCGTGGGGGCAGGTGCGTGGCGACTGGCTGGATTCGAGGTTCAACAGCAGATTGCGCTGCTCCGCCTCGGACAAAATCTGCCCGGCTTTGACTGCCATGCGCTTGCAAACACGCGCCGCCAACCGTGCTTCCACCTCCGCCATCAATGGGGTTTCATCTTCCTCAAAGGCATTGACCACAGCCTCAATCGCGAGCCGCGGATCAGTTCTCTCCACAACGATTGGGACTGAGCGAATCACGAAGGTGTTGGGCCCAAAATTTTCAATTTCAAAACCCAAATTTGTTAAAGCTTCAAGCTGCTGCTCCAAAATTCCGGACTTCTCGGGGGTAAGTTCGATTGTGACCGGGTCCAGCAGTGCCTGCGAGGGGATGCTCTTCGCGTTGAATTGCGCCATCAGCTGGTCGAACAGCACGCGTTCATGCGCGGCGTGTTGGTCGATCAGGTATAGTCCGTCCGGACCCTCAGCGATCAGGTAGGTGGATGCCACCTGCCCCACCAGGCGCAGCAAAGGTAAGTGGCTGCCCGGTAAGGCTGGTTGCGGTTGCGCGGTTTCAAATTCAGATCCAATCACAAGCCTTTCCTGGCTAACAGGTTCAACAGAATCATCCATAACCACATAATTAACTTGCTGCCAGCTTGGTCCACTCAAATCAGGAACACTTCTGCCCCATAACCTGGTCGCATTCAAATCAGGGATGGGGGTAAAGGCCAGCAAACCCCGGCGGATTGCCCGCTGCACACCGCTGAAAACAGCATCCTGATCCCTGAAGCGCACTTCCGCCTTGGCGGGATGCACATTCACGTCCACCAATTCAGGAGGAATACTGATGAACAAAACCGCCACCGGGTAGCGCCTCACCATCAGCATGGTGTTGTAAGCCCGGATGACCGCCGAGGTCAGCATCGGGTCCTGCACCCAGCGTCCATTCACAAACACGGTGATGTCTTTGCGGTTGGAGCGGGTCAGCGACAAACTGCTGATGAATCCTTCCACCTTGAGATGGCGCTCCTCGAAGGAAACCGGCATCAGTTTTCCAGCTTCAGTCGGNNATGCCAGCGCGTAGCGCGTGACCAAACCCGTGATATGCCGATTTTCTGTGGTGTCAGATTTCAGAAACTTGAGCCTTGCCGGCAAATTGAAAAACAGATCCTCCACGCTCACGCGCGTGCCTGCAGCCGCGGCAATCGTGGAAGTTCCAGCCGACTCGCCCCCTTCCACCGTCAATTTGGCACCAATGGGTTTTTCGTGCGTGTTGGTGATCATGGTCATGCGGGAAACAGACCCGATCGAAGCCAGTGCCTCTCCCCTGAAACCCAGCGTGCGAATGTTAAACAAGTCCTCAGCACTGCTCAACTTGCTGGTGGCATGCCGGCAGACTGCCAGCTCCACCTCATCCGCGGGGATGCCAGATCCATCGTCGGTCACCTGGATCAAACGCCTGCCAGCCTGGAGTATCTCAATCTCGATTTGCTGCGCGCCAGCGTCAATCGCGTTCTCCAGCAGCTCTTTGACCACCGAGGCAGGTCTATCCACCACCTCGCCAGCGGCGATTTGGGAAGCGATCGTATCAGGCAGGATTTTTATTGGCATGTTTCCTCTTTTCAGGATTATACCAACCCACTACACATTCTCCTATTCTTTGCTAATCTTTATCGGTTAAAATTTGCCCATGACAGATTCTGAGAAGATCAAAAGCATCCTGGCTACCTTGCCGGATAAACCCGGTTGTTACCTGATGAAAGATGCCGATGGCACCATTATTTATGTTGGCAAAGCCATCAACCTTAAAAACCGCGTCCGCTCTTACTTTCAGCAATCTGCAGATCACACCTACAAGACCCGTCAGATGGTCCGCAAAATCCGGGACATCGAATGGATCGTGGTCGCTTCGGAACTCGAAGCGCTGATCCTTGAGATGAACCTGATCAAGCAGCACCGACCGTTCTACAACGTGCGGCTGAAAGACGACAAACGCTATCCTTACATCAAGGTGCATTGGGCGGACCCCTTCCCGAAGCTGTCGGTCACGCGCAACATGGTCAACGACGGCTCGCGCTACTTCGGACCGTACACCTCGGTTTGGGCGGTGCATCAGACCCTCGACATCCTGCGGAAAATCTTCCCCTACCTCACCTGCGCCCGCGAGATCACCGGCAAAGACGAACGCGCCTGCCTGTATTACGACATCAAGATGTGTTCCGCCCCCTGCATTGGCGCGGTCAACCAGCAAGAGTACCGCCAGATGATCGATGACCTGTGCAAATTCCTTGAAGGGCGTACGGACCCGATCACGAGCCGTCTCAAAGAATCCATGGACGAAGCTTCGGAAAAACTCGATTACGAAAGAGCCGCGGTCTATCGGGACCAGATCCAGGCGATCGACCGGGTGGTGGAACGCCAAAAGATCATCTCCGATGAACGCAAAGATTCGGATGTGATCGCCATGGCGTGTTCCAAGGGTGAAGCCTGTGTACAGGTCTTCTTCATCCGCTCAGGTAAACTGATCGGGCGGGAATACTTCATCCTCGAAGGAACCGAAGCCGAAGAAAACTCCGAAATCCTGGAAGAATTCATCAAGCAGTTCTACTCCCAGGCAGCTTATGTGCCGAACAAAGTCATGCTCCCCCAGGAAGTCGAAGAAGCCCGCATCATCAAAGAGTGGCTCAACACGCGCCGAGGCGGCGAGAAGGTCCAGCTCACAGTTCCCAAGCGCGGTCAGGGCAAGGAATTGGTGCAGATGGCGGCTGAAAATGCCCGCGAGACGCTCAAATCCCTCGAAATTCGCTGGAAAGCGGACAAAGACCGCCAGCATCAGGCCTTGAGCGAAATCCAGGCAGTTTTGGGCATGCCCGAAGCCCCAAACCGGATCGAATGCTACGATATCTCCAACACCCAGGGCACTGCCAGCGTCGGCAGCATGGTCGTCTTCGAGCAGGGAGTGCCGGCAAAAAAGAACTACCGGCGCTTCAATATCAAAACTGTCAACCAGCCGGACGACTTTGCCTCGATGCGCGAGGTGCTCAAGCGGCGCCTTGCGCGCTACATCACCGAACAGCAGGAAAAAGAAAAACCCGGTTACAAACCCGACCTCGCTTTTTCTTTGCTGCCCGATCTATTGATTGTCGACGGCGGCAAAGGGCAACTGCGCCAGGCTATCGAGATCATCGAGGAATTCGGGCTCCAGGGTCAATTCACCATCGCGGGTCTGGCTAAACAGGAAGAAGAACTCTTTCTGCCGGGAAAATCAGACTCGGTCAGGTTGGATGATCATTCCCAGGGGTTTTACCTGATCCAACGCATCCGCGATGAGGCGCATCGTTTTGCGATTACCGCCCATCGCAACCAGCGTGGTAAAATCGGTCTGGCATCACGCTTGGATGCGATCGGTGGGGTCGGTCCTGCGCGCAGAAAAGAGCTTATTAATCGCTTTGGATCGATCGATGGCATCCTTGCCGCGTCAGTGGAGGAAATCTCGCAAATCAAGGGCGTTTCCATGGAAATGGCCCAGGCAATCAAAGCACAATTGGAGTAATAATGGCAAAAAACACGAATAAAACCGGTCGAACTTACAATATCTTGATGGCTGTCCTGGCGATCATCATCGTCCTCGCCATGATCCTTTCCATGTTTCGTTTTTAGGAGGCAGCATGGCAAAGTATGAACTTGCCGGCGATGCATTCCAGCAGGCAAGCAGTGATGCGAACATGGGTCCTTCTCCAGAGGAACTTGGCGAACCATTTCCCCAATACCTTTCTCAGCCCAATCCAGATCTTTCGCAAATCCAACTGCCTGACCCGACTTTGTTCACTCCCCCTCAGAATGACTTCCAGCAGCTGGCACTCAACCGCCGCAGCCACCGCCGGTATGATACCGAAGCAATCCTCAACCTGGCTGAACTGGGCTATCTGCTAAAAATGACGCAGGGTCTGCGTNNCAAACCCAGAAGCTCACCCGCCGCAATGTGCCCTCAGCTGGTTCGCGCCACCCGTTCGAAACTTACCTTGCCATCCAGCAGGTCGAGGGGCTTGAGCCTGGCATCTATCACTACTTACCCGAGCAGCATGCCCTTGAACTATGGAAATCCGGTTTGGAAGTTCTCGAATCTGCCCATGCAGCCACCTACTACCAAAAACAGGTCACTAACTCGGCTGTTACCTTCTATTGGGTTGCAGAGGTCTATCGCACCTCATGGCGTTACGGCATGCGTGCCTACCGCTACATTTACATCGATGCTGGTCACGTTTGTCAGAATCTATACCTGGCTGCTGAATCGATTGGATACGGGGTGTGCGCCATCGCCGCTTTTGACGACAATCTGGCCACAACCGTGTTTGAACTGGATGGCAAAGAACGCTTCATGGCTTACATGGCATCCGTTGGCAAGAAACTACCCCCAGCCTGATCATGCCCCTCAAAATCGTTCCTGTCCTGGTTAGCGCCAATGGTGAGTGGAATGCAGTTGTTTCTATCCTGCAGCCTGCGTTGGTTCAACAGAGTCTGCCCGGTGCACACTTCCAAGCCGAAATAAATGGTCAACCCTGCCTCTTTTTCCACTCCGGCTGGGGAAAAGTAGCAACCGCAGCTTCAACGCAATACGTCATTGACAAATATCAACCCGAATTGATCATCAATATTGGTACCTGCGGTGGATTTTCTGGTATGAGCCAGGTTGGCGAAATACTCCTGATCACAGAAACGGTGATCTACGACATAGTCGAACGCATGGGAGACCCCGTTGCGGCCTTGAACAAGTACCGAACAGCGAACGATACCTCCTGGATTACCAATGCGCTGCCTGAAGGAACGCGCCGGGCTCGCATTGCTTCTGCCGATCAGGATATTGACTACACCGCTTTTGACCTTCTGACCAAGACTTACCAGGCGGATGCCGCGGATTGGGAAACGGGTGCTTTCGCCTGGGTGGCTGCGAGAAATCGAACTCCCTGGCTTGCCCTAAGGGCAGTTTCCGACCTTGTTTCACCCGAACGCTCTGAAACCGATAACGGCGTTGATCTCTGGCGTTCCCGCCTCGATCAGCTGATGCGAAACGTCCTCGCGGATTTGCCTTTTTACTTTACGGAATTTAATAAAAACGTCTCTCGTAGGCAGAAATTCGTGCGTGTGGGCTGACCGAGCACGATATGTTTACCAGAGGTCTCTTCGTTCCTGACCAAAAATTCATCATTGCGTAGGTCAGGTTGCGCAGTTCAACCTGACAACGGAAACTACCTTTTTTGAGGGCTTTCTTTACCAGTTTTCGTGATGTCAGGTTCAACCCCATTCGCTTCGCTCAGGGGCAGGCAGAAGAACCTGACCTACGCATGCCTCTATATTTATCGGAAATTAAAAGCAACACGCTGCCAGTTATGACAGCGCGTTTAAGTATTTCGTAGGCAGAACTATTGATTAAAATCCGACTCTTTTGTTGACTAATCGCTCGGCTTGCCCAACCGCGCGCGCTCTTCCTCAACGATACTGTGGTCCAGCTTCTTGATCAACGGCACAGGCTGGTTGAAATTCCTGCCCGCTTCAAGAACTGTTGGCTTCCAAACATCCTGACCAAGCTCGCTATTGTCCAGCCCCAGGATTTCGTGTTCGCCAAGCGCGTCCTGCTCAAAGCGTGAGAACTGTTTCCCAAACAACGGCTCGCCATGCGCCAGCAGCTGGTGCAGGGTTTCGCTGGTATTGGGCAGGAAAGGCGCGCTCATGAACTTGATCCATTCGATTGCCTGGATGGCAGTATAGAGCGATTTCGCGGCTTGGTCACGATCAGTCTTGATCTCGAACCATGGCGCGTGCACATCCAGGTACTTGTTCACCTCAGCAGCCAGCGCCATCACTTCTGCCAGGGCTGATTTGAGCTCAACCTGTTCCAGCTTGGTTGCCACGCTGTCAAAACCCGCCCTGATTACCTGCAACAAGCCTTCATCGGTCTCACGCAGTTGCCCGGGGTTGGGAATCTTTCCCTCGAAGTTTTTGAGTGTAAAGGACAAAACCCGGTTAACCAGGTTACCCCAGGTGGCTACCAGTTCGTTGTTGTTGCGCTGGAAGAATTCCTCCCAGTCCCAATCGGTATCGCGCTGTTCCGGCATGGCGCTTGTCAGATAGTAGCGGATCGCGTCGGCGTCATACCGCTCGAGCGCGTCCAGACCCCAAACAGCCCAGTTGTGGCTGCCGCTGATCTTTCTGCCTTCCAGGTTCATAAACTCATTTGCCGGCACGTTGTAGGGCAGCACCAGCGGCTGCGGATTCTCCGTCCCCATGCGACGGTCAAAGCCATCTCCCATGCCCAGCAATTCTGCCGGCCAGGTGACCGCGTGGAAGGTGATGTTATCCTTGCCGATGAAATAGAACGCTTTCGCGCTTTGATTGATCCACCAATCGCGCCAGGCATCCTGATTCCCAGTCAATTTGGACCATTCGATCGCTGCTGAAAGGTAACCCATCACAGCTTCGAACCACACGTAAAGGCTCTTGCCCTTCCAGTCCTCCAGCGGCACCGGGATACCCCAATCGAGGTCGCGGGTAATGGAAGTTGGTTTGAGCCCCACAGACTGGATCGTCCCCAGGGATTGCCTGAGCACGTTCGGACGCCAATAACTTTCGCGCGCTTTCAGGAAGCTCTCAATTTGAGGTTCCAAAGAAGACAAATCCAGGAAGAAGTGCTCGGTTTCCCGGAGTTCCGGCGTGGAACCGTCCACCTTTGACCGCGGTTCGATCAGTTTTTCAGCTTCGAGCTCGTTACCGCATTTTTCGCATTGATCGCTGCGCGCGTCGGTATTGCCACAGATGTAGCAGGTGCCTTCCACGTAGCGGTCCGGCAGGAACCGGCCGAGGGTGGGGCTGAACCACTGCCTCGTCACGCCCTTCTTTAGATAACCATTTTCAAGCAAGGTTAAGAACACCTTTTGTGCCACGTCGAAATGATTTTCCGTGTGGGTGGAGGTGAAAAGATCGTAACTGATGCCGAGTTTCTTGAAGAGTTCGATGAATCGCGGATGGTAGTGCTTGTAGATCTCTTCCGGAGATTTTCCGAGTTGGTCTGCTTTGATGGTAATAGCTGTGCCATGTGAATCGGAACCGCTGACCATCAACACATTGCGCCCCCGCAGGCGATGATACCTGGCGATGATATCTCCCGGCAGATGCGAGCCGGTAATATTCCCCACGTGGATATCCGAATTGGCATAAGGCCAGGCAATGGCGATCAGAATGTTCTCAGTCATGGCAAAACTCCTCACAAAAAAATCGATGGATAATTTTATCATCCATCGTAGTAACAAAAACGCTCGATTAGTTAATCAAAGATGATGCGGCTATCCGTGTGCTCGCAGGTTTCCCGGTTGAGATTGACGCCGCACTCCACGCAAATCCCCTTGCAATCCGGCTTACAGACCAGGTTTATCGGTAGATCCAGCAGGAGATAATCCCTGATCGGCTTTCCAAGGTCAACGTAGCCATCCTCAGGCACGACTTCTTCGTCAAACTCTTCTTGCGTTCGGCTTTCGAAAACGTAAAGCTCTTCGAATTCGGTGGAGAGCTTCGCGCGGAAAGGATCGAGGCAGCGATTACACTGGCTGTCGACCTCAGCTTCAAAAGTGGCCTGCAAGAGCAGTCCTTCGCGCGTGCGCGAAAAAGTATATTGACCACTCAAGTTGTAAAGCTGCAGGTCAGGTTCAATAAAAACTTCCGGGTTTTCAACCTCAAAATAACGAGAAAACCCAATGGGTTTGTTGAAGAAGTATCCAATATTAGTACGGAGGGGATGATGGTATTTTTCCATAATAAGTTACAATTCACAAATCTTACCAAGATTATAACATCCCAAGTATTAATTTCTTATAAACTTTAGGCACGAACCATGACCGCCACACTGCTGCTTGCCACTAACAACCCCCACAAAGTCGAAGAGTTCAGATCGATTTTCCAGCCTTACGAGGTCATTCTCCAGACGCCTGCTGAGATCGATCTATTCAATGACGTCGAGGAGAGTGGCAGCACATACTTTGAAAACGCCCGCCTAAAAGCTGAAGCCTATTGGCTGGATGGGCAGAACACGGTCCTGGCGGATGATTCCGGGCTCGAAGTTGAAGCGCTTCAGGGTGCCCCCGGCATCCACTCGCACCGCTTCCTGCCGGATCCCAACGCCACCAGCCACGATCGCTGCCTGTATCTTTTACATCGCCTAAAAGATTTCCCCCGTCCGTGGCATGCCGTGTTTCATTGCGAAGTGGTGCTGCTCACCCGCCAGGGTGCCATTCTGACCAGTCACGGCGTCTGCACGGGGGAGATTATCCCTGAGTTTCGCGGGGAGAACGGTTTTGGTTACGATCCAATCTNNGATCCAATCTTCTTGGTGAATGGAACCAATCACACTATGGCTGAGCTCGACCCAGATACCAAGAATCACCTCAGCCATCGGGGAAAAGCTGTCTTGGGAATGATTACGCAGTTGAAGCTTCCCTTACGTCAGGCCTAAATTACGACTTATACCCGATCATCCGCAGGAAGCCTTTTCGCCAGGCGATCCCATCTTCGTCCTCAATCCCCTTCGGCGCGAAGCCATCCACCACGCCCATAATGCCGCGCCCGAGTTCAGTTTCCATGACGATCACCTCGGTCGGGTTGGCTGTGGCGCAGTAGAATCCACAGATCTCCGGCACAGTCTGAAGGGTTTTTAGAATGTTGATCGGATAAAACCCCTCTCCCAAAAAGAGGATGAAGCTGTGACCAGCGCCAATTGCCAGGGCATTTGCTTTCGCCAGTTGGATCATCTCTTCATCCGTGCCCGTCCAGCGTACCAGGCATGCTCCCGACGCTTCGCAAAAAGCTAGCCCAAACTTAATCCCGGGCACGGCGCTCACCAACACCTCGTGGATATCCTCAACCGTCTTGATAAAATGCGACTGCCCAAGCACAAAATTGATCGCTTCAGGCTTTTTAACCTTTACAAGGGTAATTTCCATTTTTACCTCCGGACTTTTTCTTGATTTTAGCATAGCGTTATAACAACACCACAAGCCTGTTGTGAATATGAAATCAATCGTGTGCAAAAATGGTTCTCCCAAAAAATGGTGCTAATTATAGCGACCAGATCAATTCTTTGATATTAACACTATTTCTTGGTAGGGTGGGTTGGCGTCACAGGATCTCGACCTATCTTAACATCGAGATAGCCAACCCACCAAAAACACCAACCTTCTTTCTGCGTAGCATTGATGAATTAATTCTGCAGTATTGCGGTGGGTAGGCTATAACCCAGTGTGCTCCTACATATGCTTTGTGACGCCAACCCACCCTACCTGCTACCTGCTATCAATGGATAAGTTCCAGACGGAATGTGCCTCATTTGCCCACTCTGAATAACTACACACCAAATACATAGATATTCTAACCATCAAACTCGATCAATGAAATAAGGTAAAATTCAGAAATGCCTGACCTGCGCAAATCTATTCTGGTATTGGTTCTGCTGGGACTGTTGGCAGTCACAGCCTGTGGCGTGGGGGTCAGACCAATCCCAACCCTCTCACAAGACTTCAGCACGTCCACCCCTGATGCCAGTTACCCGACAGCCATGCCTACCTTCACGCCCACTCCAGCTGCTCTCGGATCTGTTGAGAATCCTATTGTCATTGCAATGGTTGATCCTTCTCCCTCAGCGGAGCAGCAGGCAGCGTTCAGCGATCTGGCATCACTCTTAGGCGGGCATCTCCAACTGACGGTCGTTGGGCGGTATTACAACACCTATCTCGAACTCGAATTTGCATTGCAGCGTCAGCAAGTGCAATTTGCCTGGCTTCAGCCGATCGAATATCTTCTGGCTTCTCAAAAAGGGCTTGCCACAGCTTTGCTTGTTACCAACCACCTGGGTGTTACCGGATATGGTGTGCAATATCTTGGGCATGATGACAGCGATTTTAAGACCTTTTTCGATGTCGGCACTCACAGCTCAACGGCTGAAGCCAAGGTTGCCCTCGCCCAACTCTCCGGACTGCGCGGCTGTCTGACGGAAGACAACTCCTTAGCCGGTTATTGGGTTCCCTTGGGCTATTTAAACCTGAACAATATCCCAACTCTCGAACCAGTAAAAACCTTCTCCTACAGCGCCAGCATCCGCGCCCTCTACATCAAAGGGATATGCAGTTTCGCCGCCACGTATGCCATCGCGGCAGATCCACGCACCTCCTCCGAGGTCATCACCGACCTGCCCCAAGCGATTGAAAAACTGCCAATACTCTGGATGTCTCCACCGGTCATACCCAACCTCAACCTGTCCTTCACCCCCCAGATTGACCTGACGATGCAATCACGTGTTTCGGACTATCTGCGCGAGCATGCCCGCTCTGATTCAGGCAAAGCACAGCTCAGCATTGCGCTGGACTACGAAGTTGCGGCGCTTGAACCATTGCCTGATATTGCTTACGCTCCTCTGCGTGATCTTTTGGCTGCCAGCGGTGTCCGCCTCGCCGACTTGCTGACGAATTAATCCCTATGAAGAAATTTGTAAAGTTCGTCTTTATTTGTGCCTGCGCAGCCCTGATTCTGCTGGGTCTATCTCGGATTGCAATGATTCAAGGCGCCAGGGAGAACACCTTCGATCTCGCTTCCGTTCCCGCTTCCCAGGTTGCGCTCGTTCCCGGGGCAGGGATCACGGCTGATGGTCGTCCCACTCTTGCCCTGCGCGATCGTATCGACGGTGCCATTCAGCTTTACCGTGCTGGAAAAGTCCAGAAGATCCTCATGTCAGGCGATAACAGCACAATTTACTACAATGAACCAGGTGTAATGGCAAATTACGCCATGGAACAGGGTATCCCCGAGTCAGACATCGTCCTGGATTACGCCGGGAGGCGTACGTATGACACCTGTTATCGGGCGAAAGAAATTTTTGGTCTGGAATCAGTCATTATTACTACTCAGAAATATCACCTTCCCCGTATGGTTTTCCTTTGCGAACAATTCGGGCTCAAAACCTATGGCATGCCGGTCAACCAATCCGACTACCTGCTCAACCGATATGTATTCTGGAAAGCACGTGAAGTACTCGCCACTTTTGCAGCCTATTTGGATATTTACATCCTGAAACCCGAACCCATTCTTGGTTCACCCGAACCCATTTTCACTCCCTGAGGTGGTTATGCAGCGTCAACAAGCACTCGAAATCGTCAGAACCTACGTCAAAAATGAAGCCCTGATCAGGCATATGTTCTGCGTTGAGGCCGTCATGCGCGCGTATGCCGAAACGCTAGGCGAGGATGTGGAATTGTGGGGAATAGCTGGCTTGCTGCATGATTTCGACTGGGAAATACACCCGAGCAGTGAAGAGCATCCCTTGGCAGGTTTGCCGATTCTGAGGGAAGCTGGAGTCCCAGAATCTGTTCTTGAAGCAATTGCGGGTCATGCTGACCACACTGGCGTCCCTCGCGTTACCCTCCCGTCAAAAGCGCTGTTCGCTTGCGACGAAATCACCGGCCTGATCACAGCGGTTGCCCTTGTAAGGCCATCCCGTTCGCTCTATGATCTGCAGGCTTCTTCTGTCCGCAAGAAATGGAAAGACAAGTCCTTCGCGGCTGGCGCGGATCGGGATGTGATGACCCAGGGAGCCCAGGAATTTGGCGTGGATCTCTGGCAGCATGTTGATTTTGCAATCAAAGCTATGCGCATCATTGCCAAAGATCTGGACCTTGAAGGCACTCTTTCGCTGCAGGACGTGACCGACTAAGCTTTTTCCCAAAATTGAACGTAATCATCCAGGTTGGTAAAACCAATAATTTCGTCGTTTGCCTTAAGCGTGAAGATCGCCTGCCCACTTGAAGCCCGCTTGCGGCTGATGGCATTGGTGATCGTGAACACCTTGCTCGCGCTCTTTCGGAAGTGGCAAATGCCCCGGTCGGTCAGTTTACCCACTAAGGCCGCACTTACCTGGTCGTCCTTATCGAGCTTCCACGCAATTACGCCCTGCCCATACCTCCCCTGCAGAGGATATTCCGATCCCGCGGTGCGTTTCGCCAGACCCTTCTGGGTGAGCAGCGCAACCTCATCCCGGTCATCAATCGCCGCAGCTCCAACCACATAGTCCCCAGTCTTCAACTTGACCGCGTTTACTCCCGCAGCGACAAGCCCCATTGACCGCACTTCATTTTCATTGAACCGGATTGCCATCCCTGCGGCTGTGACCAGCAAAAGATCCTGATCGCCCCGAGTCAACAGAACTTCGAACAATTCATCATTGTCATTGACCTTCACTAATGTAAATGTACTGGCAGAAGCACCCGGGAGTTCAGATATCGCAGAACGTTTGATCATCCCCTGGCGGGTGACTGTGATGACATAGCGTTCTTTATCAGCTTCGCCGTTGATTGGAACGGCAAAAACGCCTTGCAAAATGTCATCTTTATGCAGCGGTGCCACCTTTGAGGCTGGCACGCCTTCTTCTTCAGCCTTCTGCACCGGAACCGAATAGGAAGAAATCGACGCAGCCTTTCCTTCAGTGGTCACCAGAAAAACGGTCTGATGTGTGTTTGTCCGGATCATGCTCCAGGGTGCGCCATCGCCACCCAACCGGTTCGGCTTATCCCCGTCTGTCCTCGAGAGCAGTCCGTTCTCGCTGACTTCGATCCAGAAGTTTTCNNATGATCTGAGTTCGTCGGGCATCCCCATATTTTTGTTTGATCGCCTTGAGTTCCTCGATCGCCACACTTCGCATCAATTTTGGTGACTTCAGCAAAGCCTTCAAGTCAGCGATGGTTTTGCTAACTTCTTTGTACTCATCCTCAATTTTCTGCCGCTCCAAGGAAGCCAAACGTCGTAAAGGCATTTCCAGGATGGCATTCGCTTGAATTTCGTCCAGCTTGTACTTGGTCATCAAGTTCGTGCGTGCTTCGTCGACTGACGCTGACTTGCGGATGATCCGAATAACTTCATCAATATGGTCAATCGCTATCTTCAAAGCTTCCAGGATGTGCAAGCGATCTTCGTTTTTCTTGAGCAGGTACTCGCTGCGCCTGCGGATAACCACCAACCGGTGCTCCGCGAATACTCGCAGAGCCTGTTTCAGCGTGAGCCGATGTGGGCTGCCATCCACCAGAGCAAGGATGTTGATGCCGAAGGTGTTATGCATTTGGGTGCGTTTGTAGAGCGTCGCGAGGATCTCTTCCGGGTCGGCGTTCTTGTTGAGGTCGATCACGATCCGCATCCCCTGCCGGTCAGATTCATCCCGCAGATCCGCCAGACCTTCCAGACCGCCTTCGCGGGAGATTTCAGCAATCCTCTCGATCAGGGCGGATTTGTTGACCATGTATGGCAATTCAGTCACGATGATGCGCAAGCGTCCTCGGGACATTTCTTCAATGCGTGTGCGTGCCCGGACTTTGATTGTGCCATTTCCGGAGCCGTAAATTGTCGTTAGTGGAATTGAGCCTTCATCTTGGATTAGTAAACCACCGGTCGGGAAATCCGGTCCCTTGATAAAGCGCATGATATCTTCTACGGTTATCTCTTCGATGCCATCCCAGTTTTCAAGCATCATCACCAGCGCATCCACAACTTCCCCCAGATTGTGAGGAGGGATGTTGGTGGCCATGCCCACGGCAATACCCGATGCGCCATTGACAAGCATATTTGGGATGGAAGAAGGCAGGACTTCCGGTTCCTTCAGGGTCCCATCAAAATTGTCAAGGTAATCGACCGTGTCCATGTCCAGCTGACGCAGGATCTCAATCGCCGGCGAAGAAAGCCTGGCTTCTGTGTAACGCATCGCGGCTGGCGGGTCGCCATCCACGCTGCCAAAGTTCCCCTGTCCATCCACCAGTAAATAACGTTCTGAGAAATCCTGAGCCATTCTTGCCATTGCGTCGTAGACCGCGGTATCGCCGTGGGGGTGGTACTTACCCAACACCTCACCTACAATACGGGCCGACTTTTTGTGCGGTGTGTCATCCCGGATACCCATGTCGTACATGGCATACAAAATTCGCCGCTGAACCGGCTTAAGTCCATCCCGAGCGTCAGGCAATGCTCGCGATACAATGACACTCATGGCATAATCCAGGTAGGATTGTTGCATTTCAGCGTTGATGTTGATCTTGTGGGAGACGGTTGTGCTCATGTTCCGCTCTTTCTCTGGCTCAGTCGTTGTTCTTTTCAATTTTCACCAACTATAGCATAAAAAGACCCGGAGTGACTGTCCACTCCGGGTCTTCAATTTCATTTTCTCCGCGTTGGACTACTCTTCATCGTCCGTCACTTCTTCATCATCTTCGAAGTCTTCATCATCGTAAAGATCAAAGCCGCTCGATTCGCCATCTTCCAGTTCATCGTACAAACCGTCAGTCTGATCAGATCCATCGCCAAAAATATCCAACTGTTCAACTGCGATATCCGGATTGCCAGGTTCTGCTTCCATTATCTGGTCTTCAAAACGCCCGGGAATAAAGCCTGTCCCAGCCGGGATCAACTTGCCGATGATGACGTTTTCCTTCAAGCCATACAGGGGATCTTCCTTGGAGGAGATTGCCGCACCAGCCAGCACCTTGATGGTGTGTTGGAAGGAGGAAGCTGACAGGAATGAATCCGTGCTCAGAGAAGCCTTCGAGACGCCGAGTAAAACGTTTAGGTAACGTGCAGGACGCAAACCGCGAGCCACTAAGTCTTCATTGATCTTGCGGATCTCAAGTCGGTCAACCAGATCCTGTGGCAGGAATTCAGAGTCACCGGGTCGGGTGATCTGCACCTTATTCAGCATCTTGCGAATGATGACTTCAAAATGCTTGTCGTTGATATTCTGACCCTGGGTGCGATAAACCTGCTGAATTTCTTTTAGCAAATACAGCTCAGTCGCATCGGTTCCATTGATCTTGAGGATGGTATGGGGGTTTAGGGAGCCCTCAGTTAATTGCTCACCAGCAATTACCTTCTGTCCCTCGGTGATCAACAGACGGGAAGTCGAAGGGATCTCGTAATCCTCGCTCAAGCGGTCCTCGTAAGAAACTACAACCTCGCCATCTTCGATCCGAACCTTTCCGGCATGTTCAGCGGTGATGCTTGTCTCTTCGTGGGTCGCCAGAACTGCATCCTTGTTGACTTCGTCTTCGTCGGCCACCTTGATTTCCCAGTCAGCAGGAATGGCATATCGTTGACCAACCATCTCGCTGCTTTCCACACGCACAGAGCGGATGTCTGGGTTCTTGTCTGAAACCATGATGTGGGCTTTACCGTTGATCTGGGTAATAACGGCTTCACCACGCGGCATACGGCGGGCTTCAAAAAGCTCTTCAACACGGGGAAGACCAGTCGTGATGTCACCACCACCAGCCACACCACCAGTGTGGAAGGTTCGCAGGGTCAGCTGCGTGCCAGGCTCACCGATGGACTGAGCTGCAACCACACCGACTGCCGAGCCAAGATTCACCATCTTGCCCCGACCGAGATCCATGCCATAACAGCGGGCACAAATGCCGTGCACAAGTTCACAGGTCAACGGGGAGCGTACTTTTACCTTTTTAATGCCCTTCTCGATCAATTTTGTGATTCGGAAGCTCAGCGCCTTATTGATCATATCATTTGGCTCGCCGATCACTTCTCCAGTCTCCGGATCGATCACACGCTCGGTCAGTAAGCGCCCATAAATGCGCTCATTAAAGGGCTGTCCGGCGATGTCGTCTTCAGAAGATACCCAAATGCCTTCGACAGTGCCGCAGTCTTCGTTATTGATGATCATGTCCTGCGCCACGTCCACCAAACGACGGGTCAGGTAACCTGCATCCGCAGTTCGGATGGCGGTATCAGCCAAACCCTTGCGGGTACCATGTGTGGAAATGAAATATTCCAGTGCAGACAAGCCTTCGCGGAAGTTAGAGCGAATAGGCATCGGAATGATGCGACCGGAGGGGTCAGCCATCAAACCGCGCATACCAGCCATCTGGGAAATAGGACTGAAACCGCCCTTGGTCGCCCCAGATACTGCCATCGTCGACAAGTTACCATTTGGATCAAGATGTTTTTTGACAGCATCACCGACCTTCTTGGTCGTTCCCTGCCATACTTCAATGATCAGGTCATTCTGTTCCTGCTCGGTCAGCAAACCTCGCCGGTATTCCTTCTGTACGCGCTCCACTTCAAGAAGGGCTTCTTGAATCATCTCTGCCTTTTCTGGCGGAACGGTGATGTCGGCAACGGCAAGTGTCGAACCAGACTGGGAGGCATAACGGAAACCTATATCTTTGATGTTATCAGCCACCTGGGTGGTAACCTCCTGACCGTCCAGATCGTAAATATCTGCAATCAGATCACGAACACCGCCTTTGTCGAGGGGGATGTTGGTGAATTGCATGGATTCTGGCAAAATGTCATTGAAAATAGCGCGACCAACTGTGGTGTCGATGATCCGAACTTCAGGTTGCTTTAGGCGTTCATTCTGATCGTTAAAAATCGTCTTAACCCGCAGTTTAATCTTTGAGTGCACTTGGACCTGTTTGAGCTGGTATGCCAACAGGACCTCGTTGATATCGCCAAAGACACGCCCTTCTCCCTTTTGTGGAAGGTTCTGATTCATGGTCAGGTAGTAAACACCTAAAACCATATCCTTTCCTGGGCTAATGATGGGCTCGCCACTGGCTGGTTTCAGAAGGTTCTTGCTTGCAAGCATCAATTCGCGAGCTTCTGCCACTGCTTTGGTCGAAAGCGGCACATGCACAGCCATCTGATCACCATCAAAGTCAGCGTTGAAAGCGGTGGTCACCAACGGGTGCAGTTGAATGGCACTGCCCTCAATCAGCACAGGCTCAAAAGCCTGAATGCCAAGGCGGTGCAGCGTTGGCGCACGGTTCAGGAGCACAGGGCGCTCCTTGATCACTTCTTCCAAAACTTCCCAAACCTCAGGTCGATTGCGCTCAATGTAGCGTTTTGCGCCTTTGATGTTGGAGGTGTAGCCGTGTTTGTCCAGACCGGCAATCACGAACGGGCGGAAGAGCTCCAAAGCCATCGATTTCGGCAAACCGCACTGATTCAACTTCAGATGTGGTCCAACCACGATTACGGAACGACCGGAATAGTCCACGCGCTTACCCAGAAGGTTACGGCGGAAGCGGCCTTTCTTGCCTTTCAGCATGTCTGAAAGCGAGCGTAATTCGCGGCGTCCGCGGCGTGAGAGCATGCGCCCTCTTTGGGAGTTGTCAATCAACGAGTCAACAGCTTCCTGGAGCATGCGCTTTTCGTTACGCACGATGACATCCGGAGCTCCGAGCTCGAGCAAACGCTTCAAACGATTGTTGCGATTGATGACACGGCGATAAAGATCATTTAGATCAGAAGTTGCGAAACGACCGCCATCCAGCTGCACCATTGGGCGCAGGTCCGGAGGAATAACAGGCAGAACGGTCAGGATCATCCACTCAGGCTTGTTGGTCGAGCGGCGGAAAGCTTCAACAACCTTAAGTCGGCTGGTCGCTTTCTTGCGTTTCTGTTTGCTTTTGGTCGTGCGGGCTTCTTGCCACAGGCGCTCAGAAAGCGCATCAAGGTCAAGCCGGCGCAGGATGTCATAAAACGCTTCCGCGCCCATATCGGCTTTGAAGATATTGCCCCAGCGGGATTTCAAGTCGCGGTAGCGGGCTTCACTCAGGAAGGTGAAGGGCTGCAGTTCATACAGCTCATCCCGATGCTGGGCATTTTGAGTCTTGGCGACCGCGTCCGGGTCATCCAACTGACCACGCAGATCTTCCATCACCAACTCTGCCTTGGCTCGGATTTCTTCTTTCTGAATTTTGTGTTGTTCAGTTTTTTCAGCGCGCTCTTTCTTCAGATCGGCTTCGAGGATCTCCATCCTCTCCTTTACGATCTTCTGCACACGGGAAATGTGTTTGGCTGCGACTTCCTCGCCTGCTTCCACAATGGTCTGATTGCCGCCATCCAGTTCAAAGCTGATCGCCTTGCGAATGGTTTTTCCAGATTTTTCTCGTAATTCCCGTTCCAGGGTCTGACCTTGCTCAATGACAGGCTCAAATAAGCTTGCAACTTTTTCGTCGTATTCCCGGTTGATTTGCTCAATCTGGGCTTCAAGGTCCTTCAACTCACGGTCGCGCTGCTTCTTGGTTTCAGCGATTTCGCCATTGACTTTGGCGATCAACTCACGCTCTGAAAGACTGATCTCGTCTTCCAGGCGCTTGAGAGCTTTCTGACGTCCATCATCATCCACGTAGGTGATGATGTATTGCGCGAAATACAACACCCGGTCCAGATTCCGGCGGGAGATGTCTAAAAGTAAACCAAGA
>MTKX01005705.1_pt1 | contig 22666 bp, 18 predicted proteins | sample 1042771 | NCBI WGS metagenome assembly MTKX01 (sample SAMN06212183, study PRJNA360534) | anaerobic digester metagenome | biome: Wastewater treatment plant; material: sludge; isolation source: anaerobic digester fed with sludge from wastewater treatment plant | place: Denmark: WWTP Randers ...
GACGTGGGCGGCGCCCATGACGTGGTCCTCGTAGCGCCGGTCGATGACAACGCCCGTCGTCATTTCGTCCCCGTTTTCTTATTTCTTCGGAAAGAACTTCTCCAGCTCTTCGGGCTTGGGCTTGGGGGTCAGCAGGCTGACGACGACCAGGGCCGCGAGCGAGGCGAAGAGCGAGGGGTAGATGATGGGGATGCCCCAGGCGTCGCCCTCGATGACCGGGATCCCCGGCAGCTTCGAAAGAATGAAGAAACCCAGGCAGACGACCGTGCCGGCGATGATCGAGGCCAGGCCGCCGGCCTTCGTGACCCGCTTCCAAGCCAGGGCCGCGATGAGGGCCGGAGTGATGGCCACGCCGTAGATGGTGTAGGCGAACAGGCTCATCTCCAGGACCGACTTGAGCTGGGTCGCCAGCAGGAAGGCCACGACGCCGATGGCGACGATGAGGACCTTCTGCAGGGCCACCAGGTTCTTGGGGTTGGCGTCCTTCTTCAGGAAGCGCTGGTAGATGTCGCGCATGATGGTCGTCGACGGCGACAGCAGGTAGTTCATGCCCGTCGAGATGACCACGGCGCAGGCCGCGCCGAGCAGGAGCACGCCGACCGGGAAGGGCACGAGCTGCTTGGCGGCCATGAGCACGACCTTGCCTCCCGCCTTGGGCACGCTGAGGTCGATCTGGCCCTGGAGCTTGCTGTAGGCGAAGACGGCGATGACGACCACGATGGTCTCGACGAAGATCGTCCCGACCGTCCACCAGGCCACGGCCTTCTTGGCGTCCTTGCCCGACTTGGCGCTGTAGAACTTCTGGTACATGCTCTGGACGCCGAGGAGCAGGAACATCGTCGACAGGAAGTAGCCGATGGCCTTGAGCCAGGGATAGGCGCCGAACTTGCTGTTGACGACCGCGAAATAGCCCGGGTCGAGGGCCGCCTTGGCCGCCGGCAGCCCGCCGGCCGCCGTGACGACGAAGGGCACGGCCAGCAGGCAGGCCAGGACGATGATGATGCCGTTCGGCAGGTCCGTGTAGGCGATGGCGACCATGCCGCCGAGGGCCGTGAACAGGATGACGAAGGCGGCCGCGATGAGCGTGCCCTGGGCCTCGGAGATCTTGCCGTCGGTGATGACGTTGAGGATGAAGCCGCCGGCGATGAACTGGTAGGAGACGATGGACACGAACGACAGGATCAGGGCCACGGCCCCGACCAGGCGGGCCGCGGGCCCGTAGCGGACCTCGAGGACGTCGCCGACCGTGTACTGGCCGAAGGTCTGGATCTTGGCGGCCAGGAAGTAGATGAGGATGATCCCGACCCAGGCGCCCGCCGCGAGCCAAAGGGCCGAGAAGCCGGCCTTGGAGGCGAACTCGGCGCCGCTGATGAAGGTGCCCGAGCCGATCCAGGTGCAGATCAGGGTGAAGACCATGACCTGCCATTTGAGGCTCCGCCCCGCCACCATGAACTGCTCCTGGCTCTTGATCCGCCGCGAGCGGACGAAGTTCAGGACCGTCAGGGCGATGAGGTAGGCGAGGATGATGACGAGATAGGTCGACATGCCGCCCTCCTTCGGCCGGAGTGACCGGCGCTATAGCGCGAGATCGGGCGGCGGTTCGCCGCCCTTGCGTTCGAGCTTCACGGAGAGGAGCCGGGTCATGTTCGGCTCGGCCATGGTCGTGCCGTAGATGTAGTCGGCGACTTCCATCGTCTTGTAGTTGTGGGTGATGATGATGAACTGGGTCTGGTGCTTGATCGTCTTCATCAGGTCGAGGAAGCGCGACAGGTTGACGTCGTCGAGGGCCGCGTCGACCTCGTCCAGGAAGCAGAAGGGCGAGGGCCGGTAGCGGAACAGGGCGAACAGGAAGGCCAGCGAGGTCAGCGACTTCTCGCCGCCCGACAGGAGCGACAGGTTCGAGACCCTTTTCCCCGGCGGCTGGGCGATGATCTCGACGCCGCTCTCGAGCGGGTTGTCGGGCTCGAGGAGCTTGACCTCGGCGTTGCCGCCCTTGAAGAGCGACCCGAACAGGTCCTGGAAGTTCTTGTTGACCTCGCCCAGGGCCTTGAGGAACTGGGTCTTGCTCTCCTCGTCGATCTTGCGGATGGCCTCCTCGGTCGAGGAGATGGACTCGCGCAGGTCCTGCCGCTGCCCGCTCAGGAACTCGAAGCGCGTCTTCTGCTCGGCGTACTCCTCCTCGGCCATCAGGTTGACGGCCTTGAAGCGGGCGATGGCCTCGCGGGTCTCCTCGAGCTCGGCCTCGACGTCGGCGTCGGTCATCTCGGCGAGCGGCCGCCACTTCTTGGCCAGTCGGCGCGGTTTGGGAGCGGGCGCGGGCGCGGCGCCGGGCTCGGCGGCGGCTTCGGCGCCTTCGCCGTCTGGGGCGGCGGCCGCCGGCTCCTCGCCGTTCTCCTCGCCTTCGCCTTCTTCCTCGGCCTCTTCCTCGGCCTCGGGCTCTTCGGCGGGGGCGGCCGAGGCCGCGGATTCCGCCGGAGCGGCTTCTTCAGCCGCCTTGGCCTCGGCCCGGAGCTCGGTCAGGGTCTTCTTGAGCTCCTGCCAGCACATCTCGTCGAGGTTGACCAGGTCGCGGTCGACCTCGGCCTTGTGGATCTCGTGCCGGACGCGCTCGTCCTTGGCCGCTTCCTCGTCCTTGCGGACGCTGATGACGGCCGCCTCGAGCTCCTCGAGGGCGGCGCGGGCGGCCCGCAGGGCGTCGTCCGTGGCGCTCAAGCCCGTCTCGGCCTGGGCCCGGTCCGCGGCCAGGGCCTTGGCGCTCTCGCGCAGGGCGGCGATCTCGCCGCGCAGGCGGACCTGGTCCTCCTCGCTCCGGCGGGCGTCGGCCTCCAGGGCCTCGATCTTGGCCGCAGCGGCCTCTTTGCGCTTTTCCGCGGCCCGCAACTGCTCGCCGAGGCCGTTGATCTTCTCCTGGACGAGGTCGAGCCCCGAGCGGGTCTCGAAGAAGCCGCGCTCGAGGTCGGCGGCCCGGGCGACGAACCCGGCCTGGGCCCGCTCCGTCTCCTCGATGCGGTCCTTGAGCGAACGGGCCTCGCCGTCGTGGAGGGCCAAGCTCTCCTCCGCGCCGCGGAGGGCCTCGCCGAGGCGCTCCTTTTCGCCGCGGAGGTTCTCGAGCTCGCGGCCCAGGACCGTCCGGGTCAGGCGGACCTTGTCGGCCTCGCCGAGCCCGTAGCGTCGATCGCGCTCGCGGTCCTCGATGACGCGCTCGGTCCGGTCGAGCTCGTCGCGGACGCCCTGGAGGTCGGCCTCGTGCGCGCCGATCGTCCGGATGCTCGCGTCGAGCTCGGCGACGAGCGGGGCGGTCTCGGCTTCGGCTTGGGCCACCTCGCCCTCGAGCCGGCGGATCTCGGCGGCCAGGGCCACGGCGCCCTCGGCCTTCTGCCCGACGCGGAGCAGGCCCGAGGCCAGCAGGAGGTCGCCCGCGGTGGTCAGGAAGTTCAGCCCGGGATGCTCGATCCAGGCCCGGACGGCCTCGGCCACGGACGAGACGATGACGGCGTCCTCGAGGCCGGCCAGCCGGTCGCGGAGCCTGTCGTCGGCCTCGATGAGCCCCTTGAGCTGCCCGACGACGCCGGGCCGCGCGAGGAGCTCGGCCGGGACGGCCGGACGGGCCGCGGCCGGGACGAGGAGATAGCTGCCCCGCAGGCCCTCGGGCACGCCGCCCAGGAACTCCTCGGCCGCGACGACCCGCGAGCGGGCCCCCTCGCGCCAGAAGGCGTCGAACAGGCGGGCGTTCTCGGGGCTCGTCCGGACGAGGTCGGCCAGGATGCCCAGGCCGCCGGGGACATCGTCGGCGCGGGCCTCTTCGCGGGCTTTCTCGTCGATGCGGCGCAGGGCCTGGAGGTGATAGGCGGACTCGTCGCGGCGGGCCTTGAGGGCCTCGAGCCGGCGCTGAGCGTCCTCGGCGGCGGCGCGGGCGGTGCCGAGGGCCGCCTTGATCTCTTCGGCGCGCCCGACGAGGCCCTGGCGGACCTCACGGCGCTCGCCGAGCTCTCTCTCCAGGGCCGCCGCGCGGACGTCGATATCGGCGAGAAGGCCGTCCTGCTCGACGAGCTGGGCGGCCAGCTTCTCTTCCTGGCGGACGAGGAGCTCCATCTCTTTGCCGGTCTTGGCGCTCTCGTTCTTGTTCTCGGTCAGGGCCTGCAGGGCCAGGAAGTAGCCGTCACGCAGGCGTTCGACCTCCTGGGCGCCGCCGAGCCGGGCTTGGACCGCCTCGTTCAAGGCGGCTTCGGCCGCGGCGGCCACGGTCCGCTTGGCCCCGAGATCCTCCTCGAAGGCGGCCAGACGGCCCTTGAGCTCCTCGATCTCGCGCGTCAGGACGAGGACGTCCCGGAGCAGCTCGTCGCGGTCGGCCTGGGCCCGTTTCTTGGTCTCCTCGAAGAACTCGACGCGCTTGGTCTCGCGCTCGATGTCGCTCTCGGCCCGGGCGGCCTGGGACTTGAGGGCGAAGACGCGCTCCTGGCCGTCCTTGAGGGCCTTCTCGAGGTCCCACAGCTGGTGGCGGCCGGACGCGGCGGCCTTCTCGGCCTCGCGCAGGCGGCCCGAGGCTTCCTGCTCGGCTTTCAAGCCGGCCTCGTGCCGGGCCGCGGCCTCGCTCTGGGCCGTCTCGAGGACGACGAGCTTGCGCTGGTAGTGGTGGGAGGTCAGCTCGCGGACGCGCTCGCGCAGGCGCCGGTAGCGGTTGGCCGCCTGGGCCTGGCGCTGGAGGGAGTTCTTGGCCTTCTCGACCTCGATGATGATGTCCTCGAGGCGGATGAGGTTCTGCTCGGTGCTGTCGAGCTTGGACTGGGCCTGGCGCTTCTTGTCCTTGTAGTAGGCCGTGCCGGCGGCTTCCTCGATGAACAGTCGCTTCTCGGTCGGCTTGGAGGTGACGAAGGTGCCGATGGCGCCCTGCTCGATGACGAAGTACTCCGAGCCGCCGATGGCGTGCTTCCAGAGCTCGTCCTGGATGTCCTTGAGCCGGACGGTCTTGCCGTTCATCCGGTATTCGCTCTCGCCGGAGCGGAAGGCGCGGTGGGAGATCGTCAGCTCCTGGTCCTCGCCCGTCAGGGTCAGGACGGAGTCGGCCATGCTCAGCGCGGGGCGCTTGGCGTTGCCCGAGAAGATGACCTCCTCGGTCCGGTCGCCGCGGACGGTCTTCTGGCGGTGGCCGCCGAGTGACCAGAGCATGGCGTCGACGAGGTTGCTCTTGCCGGTGCCGTTGGGGCCGACGATGGCCGTGATGCCGGGGTGGAAGGCGATCTTGGTCCGCTCGGCGAAGGACTTGAATCCTTGCAGCTCGAGCTTCTTGATGATCATGCTCATGATGACGGGGCGCTTTCGGTCGAACGTGTCCGCCCGCCTTGGCGGACAGAGCGGCTATTGTATGCGAATCGCCCGCCTTTTTAAAGGGGAAACGGAAGGGGAATTTACCTGCGGCTGGTTTGTATCCCATATGGAAGCGAAAGCTCCCGGGATCACGCCGAAAGGAGGCCGAGATGCTCCAAGACGCCTTGTTCTTCCCTGACAGGCAGACGAGGGTGCGGGCCGTGGCCCTGCCGGCGGCCATCGTCGCCCACGCCGTGGCCCTGGCCCTGTTGGCGGCTGCGCCGCTCCTGAGGATGGGGGAGCTGCCGGCGATCGACGTCTCGAACGTCATCGTCGTGCCCGCCCCGCCGGCGATGCCCCTGCCGCCGCCGNNTCGGGGCCAGGATCAAGGCCCGGCGGGCCCCCGTCGCGGCGGCCGACCCCTGGCGGCTCGCTCCCGTGGCCGTGCCCGAGGGCATCGCCGAGGAGGCGGGCTTCGGGGTCGACGGCATGCCCGGCGGCATCGACGGGGGAGTGGATTACGGCGCCGACGCCGGCATCCTGGCGGCCATCGCCGGGGACTCCTTCTTCGCCCCGGTCGGCGAGCCGGTCGAGCCCGTCGTGCGGGCCGCCGGCGACGTCAAGCCGCCGCGCCTGGTCAAGCGCGTCGAGCCGGATTACCCGGCCCTGGCCCGCGAAGCCCGCATCGAGGGCATCGTCATCCTCGAGGCCACGACCGACGTCTACGGCCGGGTCGTGAACGTCCGGGTCCTGCGGCCCGTGCCTTGGCTCGACGAGGCGGCCATCGCGGCCGTCCGGCAATGGGTCTATGAGCCCCTCGTGATCAACGGCCGGCCCCGGCCGGTGACCTTCACGGTGACCGTTCGGTTCGTGCTGAAGTGAGGTGCTCTTATTTGACTGAAATGCCCGTTTCGTTTATCTTAATCGGGCCTCCCGTAAGCCAGCGTAGCTCAGTCGGTAGAGCAGCTGATTCGTAATCAGCAGGTCGGAGGTTCGATCCCTCTCGCTGGCTCCAATGATTTTTATCCATCGGGACCCATAATTTCCTTCGAGCCTTCACCGGCAAACCGTGACAAAACGTGGACAAGCGGTTAGACAGGAAAGGGAAGTTACGCCCCGGTAGCCCGGCCTGTATTCGATCCCGGAAGCAAATGAGCCGACCGTTGACATCCCACCTTGGGTGGATTTATCTTGGGGCCGATAAGTTGCCGGGGCGCAGCAGGAGCAGAGGATGAAGTACTTCACTCGCGGCTGGCATAGCGGAGAGTATGACGAAGAAACGTGCGACCAGATGCGCGCGGCCTACTGGGACCGTATCAAATTCCTTCGTCCATCCATGCCCGGTTCCGTCAAGAAGCTGGCCACGGCCACCAGGCTTCACGATGCGCTGATCGACCGCATCTTGTGGGACGCGCGAAAGCGCAAACTGAAGATTGAGCTCGTGCTCGTACGCGATATTAACCGATCCGGAGGCCTTGGGGCGGTTCTCCTCTATAAGGGCGTTCAGATATCCGACCAGCAGATCGGCCAGCTTGCCGAGCGCGCCCGTGATCGGCGCACGGTAATCCTCTACGACGAGATCGATCTGGAAGAGAACGGCAATTGGGTTCACCGATTGTTGTTCTGGCCCGTAGGCGAGATATCCATCTGGTTCTCATCGCTGAAGCTCTCCCGCGTACGCGGAAATAACAGAGATATGGTCGGGTACGACCCGTTCTTCACAGCCGATTAAGGGAGAAACCCTCCACTCCGATGAGTCGGTCCTATCGGCTTGACTGAAGGCGCTGATATCAGCGAATCGGCCATTTCTGCGCCAATGACAGGCGCATGGCGACGCACTGCCACCATCCGACCTTCGTCATCAGCAGGTCGGAGGTTCGGTCCCTCTCGCTGGCTCCAGCATTCCCCGCCAGGATACAAGCACATTGACATATAGCCGTTTGTAAAAGTATTTTTAACTTCGCCATGGGGGATATTCGCCGATTTCGTCAGGGTGCCGGGGTCCGCTGGTGGTTCTTCGGAGGCTTCTTGACGGTCTTGTGCTATTACCTGTGGAGCTGGTTCAGAACGAGGAACGCCGACGGACACCTGGGGCCGTTTCCTTGGCTTAAGTTCGTGACCGCCGCGGGCCTCGCAGCTGCGGTGGTCGTGGTCTTTGTCCTGATAGACGAGATGTTCTTGTCGTCGAAGCAGGCGGTTCGGGAGCCGCCGGGTTCGTCCTATCCCTGCCCCTCATGCGGCTTCCTGGTCTTCAGCGAGCCGCCGGGAAGCTATGAGATCTGCAAGGTCTGCGGCTGGGAGGACGACGGTCTCCAGCTTGATGATCCCACATATGCCGGCGGCGCGAACGCGGACAGCTTGGCCAAGTCCCAAGACGCGATCCTGAAGTTCCACCCTCCGGAGATCGCTGAGGAAGAGGGCTTTCGGCGTGATCCGCGGTGGCGTCCGCTGCGTGTTGAGGATCTAAGGCGAAAGACCGATGAGGAACCGGATTACTACTGGCTTCGTGGTAATGGCTAAAATCTCTTCAGGGCGGTGACGAGGGCAGGAAGTCGCCCCGGCCGGCCCATAACGTGCCTGATTCTTAATCAGCAGGTCGGAGGTCCGATCCCTCTCGCTGGCTCCACGATTTTCCCCCAGATGCGGGAGGGGCCTCCGCGGGCGCGGCCATGGCGGCCCGCCCCTTACAAAAATACTCGCACTTCTTTGACGGGTTCTTGACAATTCCCTTCTGCCCGGCGGGGATAATGATCTCGCGAGAGACCCTGCAACCCCGAGGTTTTTGGATATTGCGAAGACCGCGGGCGTGTTGTAGAATCCACGCAACTGGGAACGCAGATCGGATCTCGAGGCGCGCATGAACTGTCGGAGGCCGCCAGAAACGGGGGATGAATTGCGCACGCAAGAACGCCGGGCTCGTCTTTTTCGGCTGGCCGTGCTCGCCTCACTGGCCGCGACCCTCGGCGCACCGCTCCAGGGAGCCGCGCAATACTACCGCTTCGCGGTCCCCGCCCCCTGGGTCGCCCCGCTCGAGCCCGATCTCGCGTCGGCGGTCCCGGCCGGCAGCGCGGACGCTTCCGCCTTCTACCTCCTTCTCGACCGCCAGATCGATATCGGGCCTGCGGGCGATGACTATTATCGCCACGTCGCCGTCAAGGTCCTGAACTCGACGGGGATCGACGAATACTCGCAGCTCGATCTCGTCGTCGACCCCGCCTTTCAGACGCTCCTTGTCCACCGACTCAGGATCGTCCGCGAAGGCGCCGTCATCGACCAGGAGAAGCTCGCCCGCATCACGGAGCTTCTCCAGGAGACGGAGCTCCGCTACAGGGTCTATAACGGCCGCTACAATATCGACATCGCGCTCGTCGACGTGCGGGCCGGAGACGTCATCGAGTACGCGTTCACCGTCCGCTCGCGCGACCGGTTCTTCCCGGGCCTCTATTATGCCCGGTTCGATACGGGCTGGAGCGACCCGGTCCGGCACCAGCGGATCCGGGTGCGTGCCCCGCTCGACCGCCAGATCGTCTGCCGGCCGAGCGATGGTTCGGCCGTGCCGGCGCCGGCCGCGGCCGGGGATCGCCGTGAGTTCGAATTCGAATGGCGCGACCTCGCCCCGATCCCGGCCCCGGGCTCGACGCCGGGCTGGTACTCTGCCTGGCCCTATCTCGAAGTCGGCGACAGGGGCAGTTGGGCGCACGTGGCGGAGATCGCCGAGCCCCTGTTCCGCGTGCCCTCCCAACTGGGGCCCCGGACCTCCGCCGCGCTCGAGGCGATCCGCCGTCCCGCCGGGGGTCCCTCTGTCCAGGCGTTGCGCGCTCTGCAATATGTCCAGGAAGAGATCCGTTACATGAGCCTGTCCATGGGTCGAGGGGGTTTCGAGCCGGCCTCTCCCGAGCTCGTCGTGGAGCGGCGCTTCGGCGACTGCAAGGACAAATCGCTGCTCCTTGCGACACTGCTCAACCGTCTCGGCATCGAGGCCCAGGTCGCCCTCGTGCATTCCTCCCGCGGCCGCGCCCTCGACGATTCACTGCCCTCCCCGTATGTCTTCGACCACGCCATCGTGCGCGCCGCGATCGAAGGCGGCGTCTATTGGCTCGACCCGACGGTCAGCACTCAATACGACCCGCTCTCGACCTCGCACCACCCGGACTTCGAGCGGGCCCTGCCCATCGGGACGGCCACACAGGGTCTCGAGACGATCCCGCCGCCGGCGCCCGACCTGCGACGCAAGGAGATCACCGCGACGCTCGATCTGAAGGGCGGGATGACGGCCCCCGGCACCCTCGAGATAGAGACGCGCTTCGAGGGGGCGCTCGCCGATGAGATGAGGCCCTCGCTCTCGGGGACCAGCGCGGAGCAGCGACGAACGAACTATGAAACTTATACGGCCCAGTACTATCCGAGCGCCCGGTCGATCGCGCCCGTGGACGTCGATGACGACCGGCTCCATGGCACGCTCACGCTGAAGGAGCACTACCGGCTGGACAGCCCGTTCGCCGCGGACGACGAGGGCGTCCTGAAGCTGACCCTGCACCCCGATGAGATCTATTCCTACGTGGAGCCGGTCGGCGCCGGCGCGAGGCAGGCGCCGCTGGCGATCGAATATCCCATCCAGATCCGCCAGCGCATCGTCGTGATGCTGCCGGAGGACTGGCCGTCGCAACCCGAGACCGTGTCCGTCGACAATGCCGCATTCCGTTATCGCTCCAAGGTCGACTATGCGGAACGCAGGCTGACTCTCGATTACGAATACCAATCGCTGGCGGCCTCCGTCGCTGCCAAGGACATCGGGCCATTCGAGGCAGACCGGGCCCGCGCCTACTCGGACCTGGGTTATGTTGTGTCTCACAAGGATCCCGCCTCCCTCGGCGGCCGCCCCCTGGCCGTCGCGCCGCTGCCTCTGCTGGTCCTGATCTTCACGTTCGCTATCGCCGTGTGGGCCGCGGTCCGCTGGGGGTACCGTTACGACCCGCCGGCGCGGGCGGCCCCGGAGAACTCCCCGTCCGGGATCGGCGGCTGGCTGATCCTGCCCGCTCTGTCGATGGTCGGCTGGCCGTTCGTCGCCGGTTGGATCGCCATCACCTGGTCGGGTTTTGTCGAGGCTGACGCCTGGCATGGATTTCCGGCGATCGTGGGGGGAGCCTACGCGGGCTCCGCGCACCTCGTCCTGCTTTTGATCCTGGCGCTCGCCGCGCTGCTGACCGTCGGGGCGGGGCTGACGACGGTGCTTTTCTTCTCCAAGCGTACCTCGGCGCCGCGCGTCTTGGTGGCTTTCACCTGGTTTTCCGTGCTCCTTCTCAATGCCGTGATCGTCTGGACCGGCGCCGCCGGGATCGGAGAGGCCGCGACGGCTTCGGGTCTGGGCGGCGGCTTCCTCCGGGACATTCTGACGGCCGGCCTGTGGACCGCATACTTGTTGACGTCGAAGCGCGTCCAAGCCACATTCATCCGTCGCCTCAAACGCCGCGTGCCGGCCGTCACGGCGGATACAGGCGGGCCTCTCACCCAGACCGAAGGGGAGAGGGGATGAAGGACGCCTGGATCTGGGTCCTTGTCGCCGTCGCCGCGATCGCGATCGGCTGGTTCGCGTACCGGCGGATCGCCTCGTCCCTCGGCCCTGAGCTCGATACAGCGCCGCTGCGGGCCGCCCCGTCCGCAGAAGCATCCATTTACCAGCTCATCAAGGAGCAGGTGGACGGCGATCCGGATGCGCCCCTAAGGTTCGAGTCGCTGCCCGTTCTCGAGATCACCGAAGGGGGGATCGGTTACGTGCCCGGTGCCATGGATTCCCTCTTCGGTTCCGGGGAAGCCGGAGACGACGATGACACCTGGAAGATCGTTCCCAAGGTCATTCGGGCCATCAACAAGGGACGGGTCGCCGACTGGCGCATCATCGAGAAGAACGTGAAGGATGTCGGCATCTCTTCCTGCGTCGATACCGTGCTCGGCAGCCTCTATGTCGCCGACGTGACCCCCGCTGTGAAGCGCCTTTTCTGGGAGGCCGCCAAGAATAGCCGGGACTACAATACGGTCAAGTGGGGCATCGCTATCGGCGGCCTGGACCTGTCGGAGCAGGAACTCCCCATCCTTCTCACGCTCGCCCGCCACGGCGAATTCACGCTCTATGCCGCGCATGTCCTCTTGAGGGAGTCGGAGAAGCAGCCGTCCCTCAAGCGGCACCTCGTCGGCCTCCTCCCCGTGAGCCGGCAGTGGGGTGTCATCAGGCTGATCGACATCATCGTGCTGGATAAGTCGCTCATCGAGGAGCCGGCCGTCCAGCGGGACGTGCTGATCTACGGGATGGAGAACAACGATGGCATCCCGATGGAAGTCGCCTTCACCATCGCCTCCGCAGTCAATCTGCCAACTCTCTTCGTAGCTGGGGAAGGGGATGAGCGCGTGTACCGAGCGGGGGTCCTGCTGATGGACACGCTGCTTCTCGAGCCGGCCCCCCTCGGGGGCCTCACCGATCTGAAGGATTGGCCGAGGGTGTACGACGGATTCCTTGTTTTGATCGAGAAGAGAACCGCCGACATCCCTATGTTAAGCGCGCTGGCCAGTCTGGAGACATGGCTCTCCGACAAGGACCTGACTTGGGAGCGCAAGAACGCCGAGCTCGGCCGCGTTCGTCGGCTGACGGAGGAAAGGCTGTCCGCCGAGATCGTGAGGCGCGGGCTCGAGAACGAGCGCGATCGCTGGAATGCCCTCAATTTGATCGGGAAGCACAAGCTTACGGTGTTGCTCCCCGCCGTTGAGGTGTTGTTCAAAACGAAGCCTGACTTTTCGACCATCTCGACCCTCTCGGCTCTCGGCGGGAGGGACCAACTGCAGCTGATGCTCGACACCATCCCCACGCTCGTCGACCTCGATGCCCGTGAGGGCAAGCCGATGAGTCACGAAAATATCAACACCCCCTGGCCGGAGGCGGAGAAGGGCATGCTGTACTCCCAGATCGTCCGGAGCCTCGGCCAGCTCGCCACGATGGAAGCGATCGCCCACATCAAGCGTGCCGGGACCGACTTCGACCCTGCCGTGCGCGCGGCCGCATGCGCGGCTATCGCCGGTCTTCCTGCCGATCTCGTCGACGATGACCTCCGCAGGATCGTCACGGAGCGCCTGACCGACGAACCGAAGTACGTTGCCGACTCGGCCAAGGAGGCCGCAGCGAAGCTCGGCCTAAAGTTTCCCTGATGTCATATGCCGGAGTAGGATCGAGCCGTTTTGAACCGGACGAAGGTCTGCTCGGCTGCCGGAATATCTTCATGATAGTGCTACCATGAATGACACCTGTCATTTCACGGGGACGATCCTATAGGCGAGGTTCGATCCCTCTCGCTGACTCCCGTTCTATTTGATCCGGAGGAGATCTTCGGCACTCTGAAGCGGGAAGGCCCGTTCCTCCCCGCCGTACTTCAGGAGGAAGTCCTGGAGCCCGGCTGTTGGAGCGGTGAGGACCAGCCATCCCTCGACCTCGACGTGGGCCAAGGAGATCCGGCCGTCCTTGACGGATTTTGTCAGCCAATCCTCGTCGAGGAAGACGATCCGCAACGCGTCCTTGTCCAGCCATACGCGGGCCAGGGTGTGGCCGGGGACCATCTGCGCGTTGTACAGGTCGTTGCGGACCGTGGGGTTGCCCTGGCCCGTGGGAATGAGGTCAAGAAAGAGGCCCGCTCCCAGCCGGCCGAGCCGGGCCTTGAAACGGGCCATGTCTCCGGCGACCTTTCTGGTCGGCGTCGCCGCGCCGGCGGGATTTTCCAGGTCGAATTCGGCTTGGCGTTGGGTGAGCAGATACTCCATGCTATCCGTCTTCTCGAAGGTCCAGGTGTCGGCACGGTCCGCGACCTTCCAGGTCCCGAGCAGACCGGGCACGGAGACGAGGTAGCCGTCGTCGAAGAGCGGCAGGAGCGAGACGACGCAGGATAGCGAGGCCGTCGCGGCGAGCGCCAGAACGCCCCATTTCAGGAACTTCATGTCGACACCTCCCTCTCACGCTGCGTCCGGGACCATTCTAGCGCGCCTCGGCCGCCGCGTCATAGGTTTTTGTGACTTCATGTCCTCTCTGGACGTTCAGTCGTCGATTTGTTAAATATGATCGCATCATGGATCGTCAAGTCCGGATGAAGATCCAATCGTCGTCGAGAGAGGGCCAATGCGCAAAGCCAAGGCTGTGATCGGCATCGGCATCGTGGCGATCCTCGTGATCTCGATCTGGATGGCCCTGGCCGTGAACCCCCTCAACGGGATCGCCGTCTTCTTCGTCCTGACGGGCCTGCTCTGGGCCATCGCCAGGATCAGGCACTGGATCTAGTTCCGGGCCCGAACGGAAGGCAGGCCCGGATGACGTTCCCTCCGGCCCTCGCCAGGGGGAACTTGACGCCATCTTGACAGTTCCCTAACAACTCGCCTCAGGCTTGCGGCCATATTGGTGTCGTCATGGACACCCCCGCGACCCGCGACGGCGACTTCGGCCGCATCCACGTCATCCTCAATCCCGCCTCCTCGGCCGGGCGGACGGGGCGCCGCCAGACCGAGATCTTGGCCGCCCTGGAGCGCCGCCTCGGCCCGGGCTTCTCGCTCCTGGTGACCCGGCGCCCGGACGACGCGACCGCCTCCGCCCGGGAGGCCTCCCTCGGGGGAACGGAGCTCATCGTCGTCGTCGGCGGGGACGGCACGATCCAGGAAGTCGTCAACGGCCTGATGATGGGCGGCAAGCCCCCGCTCGGGACGCCTCGGCTGGGCATCGTCAACGCCGGCACCGGCCACGGCTTCTGCCAGAGCCTTGGCCTGCCCGCCGGCCTCGACGCCCAGTGCGCCGCGATCGCCTCGGGCGATTCCCGGCGGATCGATGTCGGGCGGGTCGCCTTCACGGACGAGGGCGGACGGAGCCGCCTCCGTTACTTCGTCAACGAATGCCAGGCCGGCATCGGCGGCCGGGTCGTGCAGAAGGTCCGCGCTGGCTACAAGCGGCTCGGCGGCTCCCTCGGCTTCGGCTTGGCCACGCTCAAGGCCGCCCTGAGCTGGCCCAACCGGCTGATCCGCTTCTCGGTCGACGACGGGCCGTTCCGGGAAGGTCCCTTCGTCGGCATCGTGGCGGCCAACGGCGCCTCCATGGCCGGCGGCATGCGGCTGGCCCCCGCCGCCGAGGTCGACGACGGCCGCCTGGACGTCCTGTTCATGCACGGGCAGTCCCTGCCTGAACGGCTGAGGAACTTCCCCAAGATCTATTCGGGCCGGCACTTGGACTCGCCCAAGTTCGGCTGCCTGCGGGCGCGGAGCCTGTCCCTGGATTCGGCGGAGGCCGTCCCGTTCGAGGCCGACGGCGAGCCCCTCGGACGCCTGCCCTGCCGGATCGAGATCCTGCCGTCGGCCCTCGAGGTCAGGGCCGCTCGGGTTCCGAGGGGATGACCCATGAACGGACTCGCGCTGAAAGTCCGCAAGTTCGAGTTCGAGTACCGCATCTTCATCTCCTTCGGTCTGGTGATCCTGGTGGGCGCGCTGTCGCTCACCGTCTTCGCCGGCGTTCCCATCCTGTCCGTCGCCGTCGGCGGGCTCCTCGGCCTAGCCGCGCCCTCGGCCCGGTCCGTGGGCTACGCCGCGGCCGCGCTCTTCATGGCCGCCGCCTCGTTCCTCCGCATCTGGTCGGGGAGCGTCCTGACCTCGAAGCGGATGATGTCGTTCGCGGTCAAGACGGACGAGCTCCTGTCCGCCGGGCCCTACCGCCTCGTCCGCAACCCCATCTATCTCGCCGACCTGGTGGCTTTCGCCGGCTTCGTCCTCTGCCTGCCGCCCATCGGGCTCGTCCTCCCGGCGCTGCTGTTCCTCCATTACACCCAGCTCATCGGCTACGAGGAGGTCTCGCTGCGGAAGGAGTTCGGCCCGGCCTACGATGCCTACCGGAGCCGCGTGCCCCGGCTCATCCCGCGGTTCGCTTCCCTGCGGTCCCTGCGGGCCGCCCTTTCCGGCGTCGCGATCACGCGCGACGGCCTCCGGCACAATGCCCTCTACCTCCTGTTCATCCCCGGCTTCGCGCTCGCGGCGCTCACGGGCCGGCTGGCTTGGGCCCTGGCCGTCGGCCTGCCGGCCGTCCTCGATTGGGCCGTCGTCCACACCAAGATCGGCGTGGCCAAGGAAGGGGCCGGGACGGCCGTCAAGGCCAAGATGTACGAGGGCGTCCTGTACGCCAACTGCTGGGAGGACCCGCGGTCCGACCGGGCCGCCCTGGCCATCGGTCCCGGCGACGTCGTGCTGGCGATCACTTCGGGCGGCTGCAACGTCCTGGCTTTCCTCCTCGACGACCCGCGCAAAGTCATCGCTCTCGACGTCAATCCCCACCAGAACCATCTCCTCGAGCTCAAGATGGCCGCCTTCCGGGCCCTGACCCACGACGAGATGCTCGGCTTCCTCGGGGTCCGGCCCTTCGCGGGGCGCGTCTGGCTCTACCGGGGCAAGCTCCGTCCGTCCCTCACCCCGGACGCGGCCCGTTTCTGGGACGGCCGCCTCCGGTCGATCGCCCGCGGCATCGTCCACGCCGGGCGGTACGAACGGTACATGCGCCTGCTCCGCAAGACGGTCCTCGTGGGCCCTGTCCGGCGGCGGCTGATCCGGCGCCTGTTCGAGACGGACGACCCGGCCGCCCGGGAGAAGCTGTACCGCGAGAGATGGCGGGGCCCGTACTGGACACTCCTGACGGAGGTCATGCTCAGCAAACGGCTCAACACCCTGCTCTTCGACAAGGCCTTCTTCGCCTACCTCGACCGGGACTTTTCGTTCGGCCGCCACTTCGCCGAGAAGGCCGAGCGGGCCCTGACGCGGCTGCCGATGACGGAGAACTCGTTCCTCTCCTACATCCTGCGCGGCCGGTTCGGGGACGGGGAGGGGCTGCCGCTCTACCTGCGCCGCGAGAGCTTCCAGACCGTGCGCGAGCGGTTGGACCGGGTCGAGATCGTCACGGCGTCCTGCGGCGACTATTTCGCCGGGCTGCCGGACGGTACGATCTCGAAGTTCGACTTCTCCAACATCTTCGAATGGATGTCCCCGGACGCCTACGCCGCGCTCCTGAGGGAGACGGTCCGCGTGGCCCGCGACAAGGCCGTCCTGACCTACCGCAATCTCCTGGTGTTCCGCGAGCGGCCGCCGTTCCTGGGCGGCGTGCTGCGGCCGCGGAAGGACCTGGCCCGCCCGCTCCTCGGGGCCGACCTCTCGTTCATCTACGACAACTTCGTCGTCGAACAGGTCGAGAAGGGATAGGGCCATGTCCTACACGGTCGTTCCGGTCGCGAACAGGCGGGAGCTCGGCGATTTCCTGCGACTGCCCTTCCGCCTGTATCGCGGCGACCCGCTCTGGGTCCCGTCGGTCGCGGCCGAGGTCGGGCGCACGCTCGACCCGGGCCGCAACCCTTATTTCGCCGGGGCCGCGCTCCGGCTGTTCGTCTGCTACCGGGACGGCATACCCGTGGCCCGGCTCTCCGCCGTCGTCGATCCCGCCCACGAGCGGGCCTTCGGGGTCCGGGCGGGCTTCTTCGGCTTCTTCGAGTCGGAAAATGACGGCGAAGCCGCGCGGCGGGTGTTCGGCGAGGCCGAGGCCTTCTGCCGGGCCCGCGGCGCTTCGGTCCTCGAGGGGCCCTTCAATCCCCATCACTACTCCGAACTCGGCCTCCAGATGGACCGGTTCGGGACGGCGCCGACCTTCTTCCAGCCCTACAATCCCGCTCATTACCGCGGCCTCCTCGAAGGGGCTGGCTTCCGGGCCTCGGTCCACCTCCAGACGATGGCCAACGACGACGCCGCGGGCGACCTCGGGCGCCGCTTCGGGGCCCTGGCCGCTGCCAGCGTCAGGGACGGCTACGCGGTCCGTCCGTTCTCTCTCCGGGACCGGGCCCGCGACATGGAGGTCATGCGGGAGATCAACAACGAGGCCTTCGCCGAGAACTGGCCCTTCGTGCCCCTTAGCCGGGAGGAATACGCCTTCTCGGCCAAGCACATGGGCCTCGTGACCCGCCCGGGCCTCATCAAATTCGTCGAGCACCGCGGCCGTCCGGTGGCCGTCCTGCACTGCGTCCTCGACGTCAACCCGCTGCTCCGGCGTTGGCGGGGTTCGGCCGGGCCGCTCAAGCTGGCCCGCTTCATGTGGGGCCGGCGGACCGCCCGGACGATCGTCCTGTTCACGGTCGCCATCCGCAAGGACTATCGGCGCTCCTACGTCTCCCGACTGCTCCTGGCCGAGTTCTGCCGGATGGCCAGGCATTTCGAACGGGCCGAGACGACCTGGCTCTCGCCCGGCAATCGGCCGGCCCTGCGGTCGGCCGAGAGCCTGGGCATGCGGCCTGACAAGAGGTTCGCCGTCTTCGCCAAGGAGCTCGGGCCATGACCCGCGTCCCCGGACCGGGCGAATGGGGCTTGGAGGCCGACGCCGACGGCCGCCTCGCGGTCGGGGCGGTCCGGGCCGTCGACCTCGCCCGCGAGTTCGGGACGCCCCTCCACGTCCTCCACGAGGACCGCCTCGAGGCCACGGCCGCGCGGTTCCGGCGGATCTGGGAGGCGGCCTGCCCGGGCCCCGTGTCCGTCCACTACGCCTTCAAGTGCAACGCGGTCCCGGCCGTCGTCGCGGCGGTGCGCCGGGCGGGCCTCAAGGCCGAGATCATGAGCCCCTTCGAGCTCGACCTGGCCTTCCGCCTGGGGTACGGCGGCGGGGACATCGTCGTCAACGGCCCGGGCAAGACGGCGGCCTTCCTGCGCGAGGCCGTCGCCCGCGGCGTGCGCCTGATCAACGTCGATTCGCTGGCCGAGATCGCCCTCCTCGACGACATCGCCCGGGCCGCCGGCCGGCGGGCCGACATCCTCCTCCGGGTCAATCCCGACGTCGTCCCGCCCGGCATGAACGCGGGCTCGGCCACGGGCAGCCGGAAGGGCTGCGCCTTCGGGCTCGACCTGGAGGGCGGCGAGGTCGGCGAAGCCCTGCGGCTCGTCGCGACCAAGCCCGGCGTCCGCTTCCGGGGCTTCCATTTCCACATCGGGACGGGCATCCGCGACGCCGGGGTCTACGCCCGGGTCCTGGACCGGCTGGCCCCGTTCTTCCGGGCCGCGCGCGACGCCGGCTTCCGCGTCGACGTCCTCGACGTCGGCGGGGGATTCGCCTCGCCGGCGACGCGGGAGATGACCTCGCGCGAGCTGCTCGTCTACCAGGGCTTCGGGCGGCTGCCGGCCGCCGCGGACGTCTCCCGCTGCGCGACGTTCGAGGATTTCGCCGAGGCCGTCGGCCGGGCGGTCCGCCGGTCCTTCCCGGGCGCCGAGCCGCCCGAGCTCATCGCCGAGCCGGGGCGGTCGATCGCCGGTCCGAACCAGATCCTGCTGCTGACCGTCTCCCAAGTCAAGGTCCGGCCGAAGGTCCGGACCTGGGTCGTCACGGACGGCGGGCTGGGGACGGTCACCCTGCCGACGTTCTACGAGTGCCACGAGGTCCTGCTCGCCGACGACCTCCGCCGTCCCCGGGCGGAGAAGGTGACCATCGTCGGCCCGGTCTGCTTCGCCTCCGACATCGTCTACCGCAATATCCCCATGCCCGAGGTCCGGCCCGGCGAGGTCGTCGCCGTCATGGACAGCGGCGCCTACTTCATCGCCCAGGAATCGTCCTTCGGCTTCCCGCGGCCCGCCGTCGTCGCCGTCAGCGGCGGCCGCCCCCGCCTGGTGCGCCGGCGAGAGACCTTCGAGGACCTGACGGCCCGCGACGTCGTCGATCATCCCGGCCGCGACCGCGGCCCGATAGGAGGACAGCCATGAAATTCGCCGTCGTCAAGAAGGACCTGGACCCGGAACGCGACGCCATCGCAGCGGCCATCGAGCGGGCCTGCCTGGCCCACGGACACGAGCTCAGTTCGCCCGAGATCGGGGTCCGCTTCGTCCTCAACCTGACCGGCGCGGACGCCCCGCGGAGCTTCCGGCGCCGGGCCCAATCGGTCTTCGTCTTCTCGCTGGTGGCGCTGCGCTGGCCGCCGGAGTCGCCGCAGGCCCTGCGCTCGCTCTGCTATGCGACCCTGGTCCGGACCCTGTCGAACATCCTCCTCTGCGCCGTGCCCAAGGAGGGCCCGGCCGCGAACGGGACGGGGCCGGCCTACGAGATGTACTTCACGACGCCCGAAGCCGGCTTCTACCACCTCCCCTTCGATCCCGAGCGCGTCTACGAGCGCATCATCCCGATCGCGGGGGCCCGGTTCGCCATCGCCAACCGGTTCTCGGAGGACCTGCCCGAGCGGTTCTGGGGGACCTCGCCCGTCGTCGAGCGGATCAAGCGGGGCGGCAACGAGCTCGACGAGCTCGGCGTCCTGCCCTCGCCCTTCCGCCTGCAGGACGTCCTGTCCGAGGATTCCATCCGCCACATCTACAAGCTGTTCGAGATGAGGAGCCTCAGCTACGGCAACCTGAGCGCCCGGGAGCGCATCCCCGAGCTCGGCGACACGACCTTCTGGATGACCGCTCGGGGCGTCGACAAGGCCCATCTCTCGAAGGTGGGCTGGGACATCCTCCTCGTCAAGGGCTTCGACAACGAGGCCGTCCAGGCCCTCATCAGCGTGCCTCCCGACCACGACCCGCGGGCCCGGGTCTCGGTGGATGCCGTGGAGCACGAGCTCATCTACCGGACCTTCCCGGGCGTCGGGGCCATCGTCCACGTCCACGCCTGGCTGGACGGGGTCCTCTGCACCGGGCAGAACTATCCCTGCGGGACGATCGAGCTGGCCGAGGACGTCGTCCGCCTCCTGGCCCGGACCGGCCGCCCCGAGCGGACGGCCGTCGGCCTCCGGAACCACGGCCTGACCATCACCGGGCCGGACCTCGACGAGATCTTCGGGCGCATCCGCGGCCGTCTCCAGACCGAGGTCCGGATGATGGCCTAGGGGGGGCCGGGGAGAGCCGCCGTGGACATGTACGCGGTCCGCACGCTCCGGAGCCAGCCCCTGCGGCTGGCCCTGACGGTCGGCGGCATCGCGCTGTGCGTCGTGCTCATGCTCTTCCTGTTGGCGGTCTACCGGGGCGTCGCCGACGGCTCGGTGGAGTACGTCCGCCACAACCGGGCCGACCTCTGGATCCTCCAGGACCACGCCACGAACATCCTGCGGGGCTCGTCGCTCGTCACGGCGGAGCAGATCTTCGCCGTCGCCCGGGCGCCGGGGGTCCGGACGGCCGCGCCCGTGCTGTTCGTCCTCTCGACCATCCGCAAGGGCGACAAGGCCGGCACCGTCTTCCTGGCCGGCTACGAGCCCGGGACGGGACTCGGCGGACCGCCCCGGCTGGCATGGGGGAGGGGTCCGCTCGCCGACGACGAGATCGTCCTGGACCGGTCGCTGGCCTTGAAATACGGGTTCCGAGCCGGGGACGAGGTCGAGCTGCGGGGGCGCCGCCTGAAGCTCGTCGGCATCAGCCTCGGGACGAACGCTTTCGTCATCCAGTACGCGTTCGTCACGCTCCGCTTCGCCCGGCAGCTCATCGGCGTTCCCGGCCTGGCCACCTGCGTCCTGGTGGAGGCCGAGCCGGGGGCCGCCCTCGGGCCCATCCGGGAGGAGGTCGAGGGCGTCCTGTCCGGCCTGAAGGCCTACGACCACGAGACCTTCCTGGCCAACAACGTCCGCGAGATGAGATCCGGGTTCCTGCCCCTGCTCTACACGGTCGCCGTCATCGGCGCCGTCGTGCTCACGGTCATCCTCAGCCTGCTCCTGTCGGTCAACATCCTGGAGAGGCGGCGGGACTTCGCCATCCTCAAGACCCTGGGCTCGCCGCCGGCGTTCCTCTGGGGCCTGGTCGTCAAGCAGGCCTCGCTCATCGCCTCGGTCTCGTGCGCCGCCGCCCTGGCGCTGTTCTTCCCGCTGGTCCGGCTCATCGAACGGCTCTCGCCCGAGGTCACGACGCGGTCGACCGCCGGCCAGGTCGCCGGGGTCGCGGCCGCCGTCCTGCTGTTGAGCCTGGCCAGCTCGCTTGTCGCGATCCGCCGGCTGCGGCGCATCTACGTCCTGGAGGCCTTCTCGTGACCGGCTCCGTTCCGACCGCGCCCGTCGTCCGCCTCGAGGGCGTCACCAAGGTCTTCGACGGCTCCGGCCCTCCGACGACCGCCGTGCGCGGCGTCTCGCTCGAAGCGGATCCGGGCGAGATGGTCCTGCTCATGGGGCCGAGCGGGAGCGGCAAGACGACGCTCCTGACCCTCATCGCGGGCCTGGCCCGGCCGACGACCGGCCGGGTGCTCCTGTTCGGGCGGGGGGTCGAGGAGTATTCCGGCCGCGAGCTTCAGGCCCTCCGGGCCGGGCGGATCGGCTTCGTCTTCCAGACCTTCCTGCTCATCGACGCCTTGACGGCCGCCGAGAACGTCGAGATCGTGTTCCGGTTCGGGCGGACCCGGCGGGCCGAGCGGGCCGCCAAGGNNGGGCCGCCAAGGCCCGGGCCCTACTCGGCGAGTTGGGCGTCGGGCATCTCGCCGGCCGCTTTCCGGCCGGCTTGAGCCAGGGGGAGAAACAGAGGGTGGCCATCGCCCGGGCCCTGGCCAACGAGGCCGCGCTCATCATCGCCGACGAGCCGACAGGCAGCCTGGAGACGAGCCAGGCGGTCGGCATCGTCGAGCTGCTCCGCGAACAGGCCCGGAAGCGGCGCGCGGCCGTCGTCGTCGCCAGCCACGACCTCCGGCTGAAAGACCACGCGGACCGGACCCTGCACATCCGGGACGGGGCGCTGTCGGCTCAGGCCGCCGCGGGCACCGTCGGCTCGGCTACCACCGGCTTCGGGAAGACGTCGTAGTCCGGCCCGAACTGGGCCAGGAACTCCAAGCCGAAGGCCCGGTAGGCGTAAAGGGCCGGCAGGAGCACGACCGACGAGATGTAGGGGATGGCCAGCAGAAGGCCGCCGATGCAGCAGGTCCCCAGGACGAAGAAGATGACGGCCGCGACGAGGACGAGGACGAGCAGGAAGGTGATGAGGCCGAAGCCGATGAACGGCAGGGCGTTGGCCTTGAACAGGGCCAGGAAGCGCCGCCAGGCTTCCCCCGCCGAGATGCGGTGCTTGAACATCAGCGCGGCCACGAACTCCTTGAGGAAAAGAACGATGTAGCCCCAGACGAGCGCGACGCCCAGACCCACCAGTCCGAATCCGAGAATGAAGCTCCACGGCAGGTCGCGCGTCAGTCCGGTCTCGTAGAGGGCGCCGCCCTGGACGAAGAAGAAGGCCAGCAGCCCGCCGAAGAGGACGAACGAGAAGACGCCGAAGAGGACCCGCCAGACGAACAGGGAATTGCCCTCGGTCTGGTATTCCCGCCACGGCTTGGCTGACCTGCCCCCTAACATTGCACCAGCCCTAGAGTGAACGTTCCGACCACATGCGCCTCCGG
>MTKX01000029.1_pt4 | contig 22624 bp, 22 predicted proteins | sample 1042771 | NCBI WGS metagenome assembly MTKX01 (sample SAMN06212183, study PRJNA360534) | anaerobic digester metagenome | biome: Wastewater treatment plant; material: sludge; isolation source: anaerobic digester fed with sludge from wastewater treatment plant | place: Denmark: WWTP Randers ...
GTGGACCGGGGCAGCAATCTCCTGCAGATCCGGCCCAGCTGCGGCTGCAACCTGAGCTGCCCCTTCTGCTCGGTGGATGCTGGTCCGGGCTCGCGCTCGCGGGTGACGGACTACCAGGTAGAGCTGGACTATCTCATGGAGGCGGTGGAGGAGATCGCCCCCTTCAAAGGCCCTGGCGTGGAGTGCCACATCGACTCCCCAGGCGAGCCCATGCTCTATCCGGATATTGTGGAACTGGTCCGCCGTTTAAAGCAGATAAAAGAGGTCTCGGTGGTCTCTATGCAGAGCAACGGCAGCCTCCTCTCGGAGAAAAAGATAGAGCAGCTGGAAGAAGCCGGCCTGGATCGAATCAACCTCTCCATTCACTCCCTGGACCCGGAGAAAGCCGCCTATCTCGCCGGAGCGCCCGGCTTTGATATCGAGAAGATCAAGGAGGCAGCTGAAAAAATAGCCAAGAGCAAGATCGACCTGCTCATAGCGCCAGTTTACATACCGGGAATCAATGACCCGGATATCCCGGAGCTGATCCGCTTCGCCCTTGATATCGGCGCGGGAAAGCGCTGGCCCCCCTTGGGCATACAGAAGTTCGAGCACTACCGGCTGGGCAGAAGCCCGGGCAAGGTCCGGGCTCAGAGCTGGTGGCAGTTCTACAACCGCAGCATGGCCGACTGGGAGAAGCAGCTCTCCATTCCCCTGCGCCTGCGCCCCCAGGACTTCGCCATAGAGAAGCGGCCCATGATTCCCACCGTCCTGGAGAGAAAGGAGAAGACCTGGGTGGATATCCGGGCTCCGGGCTGGGTGCGGGGAGAGATCTTGGGAGTGGCCAAAAACCGGGTGGTCTCGGTNNCGCAAGGCCGGGTGCGGGTGCAGATTGTGAGCAACAAGCACAACATCTACGTGGCTGTGCCTTGCTGATATTGGAAGATGGATTTGCAGGGTATCTGGAGCAGATCGATTAGGCCGGGCTCAAGACCCTAGGCTGCGCCAGTTGATGGAGAGAAATATGTTGGGGAAAAGCTTAACAGATCAAGCAACAACGCATCAGAGCGTGCCCGATGTCAGCCTGATCATTCCCACCAGAAATGAAGCCGCGACCATCTGCGAGTGCATAGAGAGAGCCAAGCAGGTCTTCCTCAAGATGGGTCTGGAGGGAGAGATCCTGGTCTCGGACAGCTCCACCGATGATACTCCCAATCTGGCCCGCTCCTGCGGGGCAAGGGTGATAAAGCCGGATAAGCTTGGCTATGGAAACGCCTACCTGGCCGGCTTTGATCAGGCCCGGGGAGAGTATATCGTCATGATGGATGGAGATCTGACCTATGATCCCGGGGACATGGAGAGCATGATCTCCCTGCTGCAAGGAGGCCGGTGCGACCTGGTCATGGGCTCAAGGCTTAGAGGCAGGATTCTCCCCGGGGCCATGCCCGCCCTTCATCGCTATATCGGCAATCCGGTCCTGACCTGGATACTGAATATGCTCTTCTCTGCAGGCATATCCGATGCCCATTGCGGCCTGCGGGCCATAACCAGGCCAGCTTTAAAGAGCCTGGGCCTCAGATCGGGAGGAATGGAATTTGCCTCCGAGATGCTGATTGAGGCAGCGGGATCGAACTTGCGGATCTGTGAGGTGCCCATAGTCTATTATCCTCGCCAAGGCGCTTCCAAGCTCAATTCATTCACCGATGGCTGGAGACATCTTCGATTTATGATGCTCTACCGCCCGGCTCCGTTTCTCCTCTTTCCCGGCCTGCTGGCCATAATTCTCGGACTGCTCCTGGCAGTAGAGGTCTACCTGAGCGACGGCTCCAGAATGCATTCCTTGATCCTGGGCGGCCTGCTGGTGATCATAGGCTATCAGATGCTCTTGGGGGGGCTGTACTTCAGAGCATTTGCTGCCTTTTACAGGCAATCCCACTCGGGAAGAATAAAGCGCCTGACCAGCTACCATTCCCTGGAAAAGGAGCTGCTCCTGGGATTGCTATTGCTGGCCGGCGGAGTTGCCGTGGGGGGACAGGTTCTCCTGAGCTGGGGCGCATCCGGCTTCGGAGCCCTCTATGCCGCCCAGAACGCCATGATGGCCATGATCTTATGCATACTGGGAATTCAAACCCTGTTCTCCGGGACATTTATAAGCCTGCTATTGCTCCAGAGCAGCCAGCAGGATTAGCCGAAAAGTAAGCCTAATAGAGCCCTTCCGGCACCCGCCAGAAGAGCAGATTTATCAGGAATTAAACGCCTTTGGTCACAGGAAGCCTGATCTTGGGCCTCAGCCGTGCTTTTTCCCCGGCTCCAGCAGCCAGTCATAGGGTATCAGATCGCTGTCTGGAGAGAGGCGAAACTCATCCGGCTCCCGGTAATCGTAGGGATGGGTGGGCACGCTGAGGAAGTAGGCCGTCTCCTGGCCCAGGGCCTTGAAGCCGTGATATACCATGGGAGGCACGCTAATAAGCAGGGGATTTCTCTCTCCCACAAAAAACTCATTTACCTCTCCCCGGGTAGCCGATCCCTCTCTGCCGTCATAGAGAGCCACTTTCATCATCCCTTTTATGCAGGTGAAGTTGTCCGTCTGCTTTTTATGGTAGTGCCAGGCCTTGACCACCCCGGGATAGGCGGTGGTCAGATACACCTGGCCGAAGCGGCTGAAGATCTCATCATCGCAGCGCAGGATCTCCATCAGCCAGCCGCGCTCATCAGGGATTACCCTCAGATTTTTTGTCTTTACCCCATCGATCATATTCTCACCACTGATCCGTGTGACACGCAAAGCAGCAACCCTTTCGCTTCCTGTTCACTGCCTTCTCCCAGTTCAAGCCTCTGCCCGATGAAGGACAGAGCAGCCCGATACTGAGAGGATGGGAATGATGATATTGATTTTAGGCTGCTCTGCGGTCCCTTGTTGATAGATAATAATTGAGCTGGTCGGAGATTATGCGTCTCAAATCTGATTTGACGCTGTAGCCAATGCCTCTGATCTTTGCCACGTTTGATAGCAGTATGGGAACCTCAGCCGGCCGGAATCTCTTGGCATCGAAATTGACTTTGATCTCCCCCTTTTGGGTGTGAATGATTATTCCGGCATCATTCAGCACAAACTCCAACTCCTCGCGCAACATCATCTCATCAAGCCTGGTTTTCTCAAAATTCATTCCGAAGAGGCTGGACTTCTCCCTGATAAGCGGATCAGTCACAGCTTTGTCTCTGGAGAATGTCTCGATCTTATTTATCTCATATCCGGCCCCTTCCAGACTCAACAGCAGAAAGCTGATCACCGAGTTGGTCCTTTCCGACCCCTGGTTGTAAACGGCTCCGTATTCTCCCTTCTCAGCCAGAAGGATATAGCCATCGATTATATCCGAGACATGGCTCCAATCCCGGAAGGCATTGACATTTCCGATGCTCAGGGAGTCGATCTCCCCAAACTTCAGCTTCATGACCTGGCTGGTTATGGCTGAGGTTACAAACATGGCTCCCCTTCCCGCACCTTCATGATTGAATGCTCTGGAAACTACCGCCTTGATGCCATATGAGTGCCAGTAATTTCTCATCAGATAGTCGCCGTAGACCTTGCTCACGGCATAGGGAGACATCGGTCGGAGGGGATTTTCTTCATTTATTGGAATCTCAGGGATCTTGCGAGGCTCCGGGAACACTGCTCCATAGCGGCCCATTGCCCGGTCATATTGCTGAGAGGAGGATATGACCAGTCCGTATTCCTCGCTGCTCCCGGCAAAGACCACAACCGGATCAGCGTCTTTAAGCCTGATGGCCTCCAGGAGATTGGCCGTGCCGCAGCAATTGGCACCCATTGTCTCCAGAGGATCCGAGAATGACCTGGGAATAAAGGACTGCGCCCCGAAATGAAATATTATATCCGGAGAGCTTACTGTAATTGCATTCCCCAGGCTGGAGATGCTCTCAAGGTCTCCCTCAATCAGATTGATGCCCTTCTCGATCTTTAGTCTCTGGATATTGTATGGAATCTGCCCGTCGGAACGTCTTCTAACCAGACCATAGACATTGGCGCCTGTATCCATCAGCTCTCTGGCCAGAAGGGATCCTACAAATCCACTGATCCCGGTTATCAGGATATTATTATTTTTGCAGCCCATGTGAATTCAATCCTGTTTATAATAAAGTGGATGCTATGGTTGATGAGATCAAGATAGTTCCACCTTAAACCATACAGCATATTATCGCTATCCCACGCGGAAACAGGATTTAAAGCTAACCCCTACGGGCTCGGCTGTCAATCCTTCTGCCCATCGATTGTCCATAAGAGCAGTTTATAAATAATCCTGCATATGAGCAGACAACTCAAGAATTATATGAGCCGGGCGGGGCAGGAAGATTTATGGAAAAGGAATTGATGGATGAGACATAAAGAGAATGGAATGCCAGCGGGGAACGACCAGATCTATGGTAGCTAATGCTGCAATGAAGATACTGCATACCCCAGTCCGGCTTTATGCTACAGGTGGTGTAGAGAGCTATGTGCTCAACCTCACCAGATCGCTGGCCGACCTGGGCCATGAGGTCAAAGTCATCTGTTCTGAATCTAACCGGGATACGGACAGCGATCCGAGGGTATCAGTCAAGGCTCTCCCAAGCTGGGGCCGGATCGCCAATACCAATATCACACCAGGGCTTCCTCTGGCGCTGATGGAAGAGAAGTTCGATGTCATGCACACTCATCTGCCCACGCCCTGGAGCGCTGACTGGAGCCTGCTCGCCTGCCTGGCTAAAAAGAAGCCCTTGATCTTGACCTATCACAACGACATTGTAGGATCGGGCATAGCCGGGCATCTGGCCCGCCTTTATAACGCCACAGCACTCAATCTGCTGCTCAAGAGATCGGCCAGAATTCTGGTAGCCAGGCCCAGGCATGTCTCTTTCCGTCTAAAGCCCTTTATGGATAAGGTGGAATTCGTGCCGGTGGGTGTGGATATAAAGCAGTTCCACCCCCGGCAGACGAAGCCCGAAGGTGACATATTCTTTTTGAGCGTCCTTGATGCCTTCCACAGCTACAAGGGGCTGGATGTGCTGCTGGCAGCACTGAAGGGGGTAAAAGAACAGATCCCCCAGGTCATGCTGGTGGTGGGTGGGGGAGGAGAGCTTCTGGAGCATTACCGGCAGAAGGCCAGGGAACTGGGCCTGGAGGGAAATGTCAGATTTGAGGGACGGATTTCCCAGGAGAGGCTCCTCCAGATATACAATGGCTGCAAGCTCTTTGTGCTCCCTTCCCTCTCCGCCGAGCAGGAGGGATTTGGCATTGTCCCTCTGGAGGCCATGGCTTGTGGCCGACCAGTGGTGGTCACCGATATTGTGGGAGTGGCAGAGGATGTTGGCAAAACGGGAGCGGGAATGGTTATAAGGCCGGCTGATGAAGATGCCCTCTCCCGGGCCATGTTCTCAATCATCGCTGATGAAAAGAGAGCAGCCAGGATGGGACAGGCAGGAAGAGCTTTGGTGGAGGACAAATACAGCTGGGAAAAGGTGGCTCTGCAGGTGGAGCGTATTTATCGGGAGGCAGAGGATGGCCAAAATTAGCGTTGTTGTGGTCAATTTCAATGGCAAGAGGTTTCTGGATGACTGCCTCAACTCTCTTGCCGCCCAGACCTATGGGGATTATGAGGTAATAGTGGTGGACAATGCCTCCCAGGATGGAAGCCTGGAGCACGTCAGATCCCGCTTCCCCTGGGCCAGGATAGTGGAAAATAAAGTCAACCTGGGCTCAACCGGGGGCAACAACTCCGGCATTCGCGAGGCGGAGGGGGAGTTCATCGTCACCCTCAATAACGACACGCGGGTGGAAAAGGATTTCCTGGAGATTTTGGCCAGGCCCATGTCCGATCCCAGCATAGGAATGTGCGGCAGCAAGATGGTGTACCCCAATGGGAAAATCAACTCCACCGCTCTATGTCTCTCCCGGAGCGGCGCTTCCTGGGACCGGGGAGCATCAGAGGAGGATCAGGGGCAGTACGACCGGCAGGAGGAGATCTTCGGAGCCTGCGCCGGAGCAGCTCTCTACCGCAAGAAGATGCTGGAAGAGATTGGTCTATTCGACGAGGACTTTTTCATATTCATGGAGGATATCGATCTGACCCTGCGGGCCCGCTGTGCCGGATGGAGATGCATATATGTCCCAGAGGCAATCGCCCATCATCTGCATGGTGCCACCGCCGGGGTGGGATCGGATCTGACAGTATATTACGGCAACAGAAACATCATGTGGCTGCCGGCCAAGAACTATCCTCTGCCCTTTTTGATCACCTGCCTCCCCTGGATTCTGGGCAGAAACCTCATGGCTCTGGCCTATTACATCATGAAAGGCAGGGGCAGGGTGGCATTCAAGGCCAAATGGGATGGCCTACTGGGGCTACCAAAGATGATGGCCAAGAGAAAGACCATTCTTAGAAAGGTCCCCTGGAGCGAGGTCGAAAAATATATCAGCACCTGGGCAGGCTCCAGACGGAGCTGATAGGGATTTGCGGGATAATGCAGGAATTTAAGCTCTTTTCGCTGCGCTTAAAAGATGGCTATTAGCAGCAGGGTCAACAGCCCCATGGTGATGCAGAATAGAGAGAAGTTCACCTTTTTTGCATATGCTATCATCAGGTCCATGGTCAGATATCCTGCTACAAAAGAGGCCAGCAGGGCCAAGCCGGCTGAGGCTAGGGGCATCTCAGCCAGAGAAAAGGAATGATTTAGAGCCAATGCGCCTATCACCGCCGGCACGCTGATTATGAAGGATATGGCCAGAGCCTCATCCTGTTTCAAGTTCCTCATGAGAAGAACGGCCAATGTGGTTCCGGATCGGGAGATGCCGGGCAAAATCGAGAAGCCCTGCGCCAGCCCCAGAATGATCATGTCTAATGCATTCATGTCCTGAATGCGGCGGGCTCCCGTTCCTCTGAGCCGGAGCAGCAGCCCGGTCAGTATCAGCAGAGCACCTATGAGCACAGTGGCCTCTGTACCTCCTTTAAAACCTTCCCTGAAGAGAAGATAGAGGGGAATCCCGGTGATGCCGGTTCCAATTGCAGAGATGATCATCACTCTTGCCATTTGACTGCTGGGATTCCTTAGAGCTTTGAGGAATTCATCCTTGAACCGGATTAAAACTGCGGACATGGTGCCCAGATGAAGCATTATGGAATAGGAAAAGGCATCGTTTGGCGAGATTCCAAGCCATCCCATCATAAACAACATGCTCTGACCCTGGCTGCTTATGGGCAGCCATTCTGCGATTCCCTGCAGAATGCCAAGAAGGATGGCCTGGAATGGCTCAATCATCATGCCAAGATAATTTGAAGCATTATTTGAGGGTATCCAGCCTTAAGGCTTTTTCTCTTTCATCTCAGTATGCTCTTCCACGCCACCTATTTTAATGCAGGCGGGATATATTTTTTGAGCAGCAGTGATAGGGATATTACAGTTACTGAGCTTGCCGCCATGGCCATGCCGGCCAGCTCGGGGCGGAAGGTTATCCCGAAGGCGGGGTATAGGGCACCAGCGGCCACCGGAACCAGCAGAGCATTATAGGCAAAAGCCCAGAAGATATTCTGCTTGATGCGGGAGATCACCTTGCGGCTGAGCTGAATTGCCGCCACGGCATCCAGAAGATCGTCCTTCATTAATACTATGTCTCCGGTCTCAATGGCCACGTCGGTCCCACTGCCGATGGCTATTCCCACATCGGCCTGAGCCAGGGCAGGAGCATCATTGATTCCGTCGCCCACAAAAGCCACCCTGCTGCCTGCATCCTGCATTCTCTTTATCTCTTCGGACTTATCTTCCGGCAGCACCTGGGAAAGAGTCCTCTCTATGCCCAGCTGATCGGCTATGGCGGCAGCGCTCTGGGCATTGTCTCCTGTGATCATGACTACGGATAGATCCATTTTCTGCAGCTGGGAGACGGCATCTTCAGCCATAGACTTGAGCTGGTCGGATATGGCAAATGCCGCACACAGCTGACTGTCCAGGGCCAGCAGCACTGCCGTCCTTCCCTGCGACTCATAGAGTGAAGCCTTTTCCACAATGCCTGAGCCCAAAGCTATGCCCTCGTCGGCAAAGAGCATGCGGTTCCCGGCTACCACTTTGTGCCCCTCCACCACGGCCAGAACGCCCTTGCCCGGCCGGGCCTGGAAGCCCTCCGCCTGGGCCAGATCCAGGCCCATCTGCCGCGCCTTGCGCACCAAGGCCTCCGCCAGAGGATGCTCGGATGGAATCTGGGCTGAAGCAGCCAGACGCAGCGCCTCCACCTCACTTACCCCGAAGGCGGCCATATCTGCGACCTCCGGCCTGCCCACAGTGAGGGTTCCGGTTTTGTCGAAAGCCACCACATCCAGCCTCTCTGAGGCTTCCAGGGCTTCGCCGCTTTTGATCAGAATTCCCAGCTCAGCGCCCCTCCCGATGCCCACAGTGATGGCTGTGGGAGTGGCCAGCCCCAGAGCGCAGGGGCAGGCTACCACCAGCACCGATATGAGGGCAGTGAGGGAAAAGAGCAGGCTATTGTGGGCCACAAAATACCAGTAGATGAATGAGGCCAGGGCTATGGAGATGATGGTGGGGATGAAGTAAGATACAGCCCTATCGGCTATTCTCTGTACCGCTGGCCGGGAGACCTGTGCCGTTTCTACCAGCGAGATGATCCTGGCTAAGGCAGTGTCTTTTCCCACCCTGGTGGCCCTGATGTGAAGAAAGCCGTTCTTATTCAGTGTACCGCCCACAACAGAGCTACCAGGCTTTTTCAAGATGGGAATGCTCTCTCCAGTGATCATGGACTGGTCCACATAGCTCTCACCACCCGCCACCACTCCGTCAGATGGAATCTTCTCACCTGGCCGGACCAGGAGCAGATCGCCCACCAGGATCTCCTCGGCATAGATCTCCTTTTCCTTTCCATCTTTGAGGATGACCGCTTTTCTGGGCTGCAAGCCCACCAGCTTGACTATGGCCTCGGAGGTCCGGCCTTTGGCCCTGACCTCAAGATAGCGTCCCAGGGTGAGGAAGGTGGCCAGCATGACCGCAGTCTCATAGAACATGAAATCAGGTGTGAGCACCACTTTAAAGGTTCCCAGAATGCTGGAGAGATAAGCCACACCTATGCCCATGCCGTACATAACATCCATATCCAGAANNCAAGCATGATCAGCCCCATGGTATCGGGAGCTCTTTGATGAGTCATGGGAAGGATCTGGTGCAGGGGCAGGTACATCAGTATCATCAGCAGAAAGCTGGCGACAGCGCCGATGATGATGCGCTTCTTCTTTTCATAGAGGTCCCTTTCCCTTGCCTCTTTTTCCCTGTCAGCGGCTTCCTCCTCTCCCGCCAGTCCCAGGAATTGGTAGCCGGCATCCACAACCGCCTTTTTCATCTCTGCCAGGCCCACCAGGCGGGGATTGTATATGACATAGGCCTTCTCCGAGGCCAGGTTCACCCGCGCCTCCGCCACGCCATCCAATTTCAGCAGAGCCGCTTCCAGCGCAGCCACACACATGGCGCAGGCCATGCCCCCTATCTTGAGCACAGCCTCATCATCCACCACGGCATAGCCTGCATCTTTTATGGCCTTCTCCAGATCGGCCAGCCCAAGCCGTTCCGGATCGTACTCAATCGATGCCATCTCTGCTGCCAGGTTGACTGCAGCAGAAATAACTCCGTCCAGGTTTTGCAGAGATCTCTCTACTGCCGCACTGCAAGCGGCACAGGCCATGCCAGACACCTTGATCTCAACCTTCTTATTTGCGGCCATAAAACATCCTCGAGAATCGATCCCATAATCCAGACATCTTATGCCAATCCCCTTAAGGTTAGACTCCGACTCTGATCAGCACTTTGACATCACCAGGGATAGACATCTTGAGAGCAATTATGATCCCTGGAAATAATAATTTTTCCTGATCTCGCTCTCTGTTCAGTCTGGCTTGTTATACATCACCATCTTTTCCTCTGGCAAAGATGTTCCCGCTTGTGGAAGGCAGGAAGCTGGCGGCCATCGAGAGCATTGGGCCGATGATAAGGCCCGAGCCGGCCAGAAGGGCTAGGGTTCCCAGAACGGCCAGAAGGGCTCTTTGCAGAATGCCTGCCTCTCCCCGGGCCAGGCGAATTGCAGCCACTCCCAGGAGAGCATGAAATATCCCTATGGCTAGGGTGATATAGACCTCTGGGCCCAGTGGGGCTCGGGTAAGGGAGAAGACCATCTGGTTGAAGACCGAGGCGCTGGTGGCCAGGAAGAGAAATCCAGCCAGGAGACCGGCCAGGCAGAAGGAGGTGCGACGCGATCCCCGCCAGAAGAATAGGAGAGCAATAATCCCGGCCAGAAGATAGGGAATCATGATCATGCCCAGGCTCTGCCCCTCCCAGAGGTAGACCGACATCAGTCGCAGGGGAGAGAGGAAGCGGTCGGTAAAGCTGAACTCTTCTTTATAGCCTACGGCCAGGCCATAGTGGACGCCGCTCTTGGAAGTATGTGAGCTACTGTTGCCGATCGACTCTGATGGGCTGCCATATACCCCGGCGTAATAGGTACCGGCCTCTGGCGCAGTGATGTCTATCTCTGCCAGCTCGATATAGCTGCTGGGGCCAAAGGGCTCATAAGTGGCAGCGGCGGCCGTCTTGTTCTCTGCCCGGAGCAGCTTGAGCTGCAACGCTCCAGGCGGCAGTGAAGGCTGATGATCCGGATTTATATCTTCCTCTAATCCCGGCCCCATAAGCAGGAGCGAGGGATTAGATCTCTTCTCACCTGGATCGGCGGTCTTGAAGAGAGACAGATAGATCCTCTCCCCTTCCTTTCGGTCCAGGCTGTAGTAGTGCGCCGTCTGCTCTGGCAGCAGTCCATAGACCGCCCAGGACCTGTCCGCATGGGATATGTGCATGGCCTGGGAGATGTTATCATTGTCACCGGCCATCAGGGGAACATGAGAGAAGGCGGGAGCGGACAGAAGAAGAAGGCTCATCAGAAGCATTGCAAGATCATGTGCGGAACGGCAAGCTTTCACGAATAGTGCCAGGCTTGTATCAGTATTCAAGATTTCGCCTTAATCTCAGATTGGCAGCCATTCAGATGATGAACATAATATTTTAAAAAATCTCTATATCGCTCATCAGGTTCCCTGATCCAGCTCAGGAGTATTCTTTTCTGGCCTTGTAGGCAGAAATTCAAGCTCTCCTTCCCTGGGGGTATGCTCCCATTCGACATGCTTTCTGCTAATAACATCTGAAATTGCAAGCATCACAGGTATAAACCACAGCATGCTATAAAATAGGGTTGTAATAGGATTTACGCGGGCATAAAACAACAGTTTTTCTCTCTTGCTATCGAATGTATATACTTTATTTGTTGAATTTATAAGATAATATGATCCATATAACCAGTGAAGCAAGTTAAAGATGGTAATAGTCATCATAGCAAGTCCTAAATTATGGGCATTTCCAGTAATGGTCAAAATTAATTGATAGATTCCCGATGGTACGCCAATTATGCTAATAATGGACATAAGTTGGGAATTTAGAGAGTAAGTCCAAAAATTTAGCCTGTTTTTTAAGGTTATAAATTTAGTATTTCCAGATAGGTACTCGCTGGTCATGGCCTTCTGATGTCCTCTGGCCCAGCGCCTTCTCTGCTTGAACCATGATCCAATTGTCTCCACACCAAGCTCAGAAGTATAAACATCAAGTAGTGCTATTCGCTTTCCCAAAGACCATGCCTTAAAGCCAAAGTCAACATCCTCGGAGGTGGTAAACGGACTCCATCCGCCGATTTCTGCCGGCAAGCTGGTTTTAAAAAAGTATGCCGGGCCTAAAACCTGGAATGGCACATCAGGATGTGATGTATGCGGATATATAAGATTCGACCATATTACCGGCTCGGAAGCTTCCAGAGCGGTTAATAAACTCTTTGATCCATTGCGATATTTTATTTTTCCTTGAATTATATCGTAGCCATCTTCTAAGCCAGCTATTGCATACTTAAAAAGACAAGGATCAACGATGTCTTCTGCATCGAATACAGAAATAGCTTCTGCTTTTCTCACTTCGCTTAGCTCTGAATAGTATGTATATAAAAGAGCCCGACCTTTGCCGAAAGGAAGATCATTTACGGTGTTATTCTTCCATTTTTTAAGCACTTCAGGCCAGTCTTTTTCGCCATTTTTGGGCACCACTACCACATGTACATTCTTAAATTCCTTGCTTATATTATGAGCATTATTTATAGTTAATTTATCCTCTTGTTCTACTATTAAATATATTTTTATTTTTTTCTATGGGATAATCCATGTTTAATAAACTCATCACGTTATTTCTAATGATATTGATGGGCTCATGATACAGGCAAATCAAAGATGCTATTTGAATGGGAGTGTTTGGCTCCCTCTTTTGGATAACTGATGGTTTTTTGATCAGCAAAGTATCGTAGCCAATATTGGCGATGGCATACAAAATTTGCGAGATATAAAATAAATCCATTTTAATTCCTTTTTTTAATTCATCATATTATTATATAGAGAACCCCATATATCCACATATTCAAACAACATAAGGGCAATTAGGACTTTTTCATGGTATATAAACCCATCCTCGGGCTTTAACTAAGATAGGACTTTTATGGTGAGGCCTTTTCTCTCAACTCTTTTACCAAGATTGTCGATGATGCTGACAGGCCCATAGTCTAATTAACTGTATAAGCTTTAATATAAAAATATTTAAAATAATCTCTTGAGATAATCAGTGAGACCGCAAAAGGCAGGAGAATCTGCTCCGCTCTAAGGCTCTAAGGCAAAGGTTTATATTCGACTTGTGCCGTACAACGTTAAATGCCGTAAATACAGCGGCAGTCGAGGTAGAGGAGTGGGGGCACTCTCCATCGGCATCTATAGCGGAAGAAAGCGGCCCTGACCCTCCCTGGGCCGCTATTCTCCGTCGATTTCGCAGTGGATATTGAGTTTATTATCTAGCATACACATCCCAGATCGTCACCGCTCTTTGCCGAAGTCTCATTCCAGGATAATTTTCCGAGAAGGTTTTCATCGCACGGACACCAATCTTGCCAGGCTGTAGGGGTTATGCTATAGACGGTCTTGCCTACCATAACCGGAGCGATGGCCTGGGAAGATGCCACTTCCCTTCCGTCATCACTGGATATAGCTGTGATGCTGGCATTGCTAAGGTAGAATCCGTCATCCTCCGCTTTAGCCATGAAGCTTACGGATCTTCTCTTTCCCGCATTCAATTTATCTATGGTCCAGAAGAATGTATCTTCAGCAAGCGGCTCATATTGGGAAGTTGAGTTAATAAATTTCATGGCATCGGGAAGCCTTACGGTAATATTTGCTCTCAGATTCTCATCGGCAAGGTTCTCCACCAACAGCCGATAGTTGATGATCTTGGGATTCTTTGAATCGGGGGTAGCGGAATAGGCCACAGATATAGTCTGCTTGCCGCACTCACTCCAGTTCGCATCAAGCAACGAGGAATTGCTGGCGCTGAGCCTCCTGTCAGAACTTATATTTCCGCGGATAACCTGGTAAACGGTTATGGCCCTGGAACTGCTTGCATAGCTCTCCTTTATCTTTGTGATCTGAAGATTCAGGTTGATGTTATAGGACTCCCCAACGCTGAGATATGAAACAGACCAATTGGCATACCTGGGGGTGAGCTCAAATGGGCTGATAGAGGCATTGAGGAAACTGGTTCCTGAGGGAAATGAGGTTCTGACAAAGATCGGCCCTAATGGCCTGTTGCCGTCATTGGTCAGTGTTATGGTGTACTTGAGTATGCTGCAATCCTGAGGATCTACCAGGCCCCGGCTTGTTATGGATATGTGGGGAACGCTGTATCTCGGATAAACTCTGTAGCCCCTGCTAATGCTGAAATTTCCAGCGTATTCCTCAGCTATAAAAACAAATCCATGGTCAGGATCAGTGGTATTAATGTATCCGGCATTCAATCTCGCCCTTCCGGAGAATTTGGCCGACGCTCTGCCCTCTCCCGAGGAGATGATGGCAGTTTCGGACTCAAGCTCATTGATATCTGAGAAATTTGAGGTCATAAAGGCCTGATCTGTGAAGTGAGATCCAGTCCCCTCCCTCCAGACAATGGACATGGGTCTCTGGGCAATTCCGGCCTGGGAATAGTTGGTCGGCGAATGGTGCAAGCTGATGCTCTTGGCCAGAAAGACGGAGCCCTTAACCGGTGGATAGATACGGCTGATGTTAAGGCTGGATATATCGCTGGATTGAATGATCTCTTCTGAGCGGAAGGAGCCGGTGCCCGTCTCATAGGAGCAGGCCTTATCACCAACCTTCTTGTCAGTGCTAACGAATCCTTCTACTTCCACAGATAATTTTATTTTATTAGATATATTTTCATGATAGGTGTTGAGAACCTTGAAGCTTCCTCTATATTCCTCCGAAGCCCTGAAATTGTCCAGATTTGATTTTATCCTGGCAATTCCCTCGAAATCAGATGCTAGGCTTACCTCAAGATCGTAGTTCTTGTCGGAGATAGATGCATCCGAATCCAGACGGCTTGCGGAAGAATGCGACTCATATAAGCTGGGAGATTCCTGGTCCCTCGAATCCATATCGTCGTAGGCGATAGATGATTCAAACCATTTTGTGTCGTAATCAACTTATCGCCCCGGCGATACAATTAAAGCTGGTCTTAGAATATCTGGCCGATAGATTGCTCTTGCTAAGATCCATCTCGTAGGCACTGCTGCTCTGATCTGCATTATAATGTGAAGCTTCTTCAGACTGGTAGAAGCCTGAGCTGAATTCATGAGTTTTAAAACGCCTCGACCTGGCTAAACAACGGAGACGGCAGCCCGGGACTAAAACCACAAGACTATAAATAGTTACGAATTCCATCAGTTCCCATAGCCATTGCGCCCAGGATAGAGGCGCACTATCTATTGGCAATTAGGGGAGTCTAATATGGGTTTTTTAGATCGCATGAGCACAGTGGTGCAGGCAAAGATGGAAAAGATCATGGGCCGGATGGAAGACCCCCGTGAGACCCTGGACCTGTCCTATGAAAAGCAGCTCAAACTGCTGCAGGATGTCAAGAGAGGCGTGGCCGAGGTCACCACCTCCAAGAAGAGGATGGAGATGCAGAAGGCCAAGTTGCAGATGAACCTGGACAAGCTGGACTCTCAGGCCAGAGACGCCCTGCAGGCGGGAAGAGAGGATCTGGCTAAAAAAGCCCTGGAGAGCAAGGCGGCTCTTCAGGGTCAATCGGAGCATCTTGACCGGCAGATAGCCGACCTGACTGAGCAGCAACAGAAGCTGGTGACAGCCGAGAGCCGCCTGGCCACCAAGGTGGAGAGCTTCCGAACTCAAAAGGAGTCCATAAAAGCCCAGTACTCCGCGGCAGAGGCTCAGGTCAGGATTACAGAATCGGTAACGGGCATCAGCGAAGAGATGGCCGACGTGGGCATGGCGGTGCAGAAGGCAGAGGAAAAGACGGAGAACATGAAAGCCCGTTCCGCCGCACTGGACGATCTTCTTGAATCCGGGTCGCTCACCGACTACACCGGAGGCGATGAGCTTGGCCGGGAGATAGCCCAGGCTAAGGCTAAGAGCAGCGTCGATGATGAGCTAGCCAGAATGAAGGCAGAGATGAATATAGAGATCAAGGAGCTGAAATAGATGATAATTAGAATCCTGGGCATCGGCCAGTTCAAGCTTGACGACCGGCATATAGATGGCCTCAACAAGATCGACAACAAAATCGTTGAGGATGTATCAAAGGGTAGAGAAAAGGAGTTCCGCAAGGACCTGGCCAAGATCATCTCCATGATCCAGGAGAAGGGCGAAGCAATCGATCCCGCCGAGATAGTCTCCTCCGATATCATCGTCCCTCCCGCGGATATGACAATAGAAGAGGCCAAGCAGGTATTCTCCGGTGAGGGATTGATCAAAGGCTGATGCCTTAAGCCTTTCAAGCAAGATCATTTAAAAACGTCCTTAACCTGTCACCTGAAGCCGTGGCAGGCATTTTTATTGTTTCATCAAATGCTCACTGATAAGACTTTTATCCTGCCTGAAGCAAATCACCCCAGCATGCCATCCCTTTCCATTCATGCCGGCGGGCTGGACCTGGCCAATCCCGTCCTTTTGGCAGCAGGCATTCTGGGGACCACGGGAGCCTCCCTCAGCCGAGCGGCCAGGGCCGGAGCCGGTGGCGTGGTCACCAAGTCGGTAGGCTCCATCCCTCGTGAGGGCCACCCCGGCCCCTGCATCGTGTCCGTTCAGGGCGGCCTGCTCAATGCCATGGGCCTGCCCAATCCCTCCTATCGCAACTTTCAGGAGGAGATCGATGCCGGACGCCGTTCAGGAGTGCCGGTCATAGCCAGCATCTTCGGCTCTTCACCCGCCGAGTTCGCCCAGATCGCCAGATCTCTCCAGGCCGATGCCTTCGAGCTCAACCTATCCTGTCCCCATGCCGAGAAATACGGCTCGGAGCTGGGCCGCTATCCCGATATGGTGGAATCGGTTACAGGCGCAGTCAAGGCCGCAGCGGACGTGCCGGTATGGGTCAAGCTCACCCCCAACACCGCCGACATATTAGAGCTGGGCCTGGCGGCTCAGAGGGCAGGCGCAAACGCAGTGGTGGCCATAAACACATTAAAGGCCATGGCCATAGACATCGAGACCGGCTATCCCATCCTGGGAAACCGCTTCGGAGGGCTTTCCGGCCCGGCCATCAAGCCGGTGGCTGTGCGCTGCGTCTATGACCTGGCCTCTCAGCTGGAGATACCAGTAATAGGAGTGGGCGGCATCTCCTGCTGGGAGGATGCAGCAGAGATGATCATGGCCGGGGCAAAGGCAGTGCAGGTGGGAACGGCACTGCAGGAGGGATACGGCATCTTTGAGAAGATCGCCATCGGCCTGCAAAATTATCTGGAGAGAAAATCAATGACCCTAGAAGATCTCTGCGGTCTGGCCTGGAGGATGCAGCATTGAGGCCCATCAGCGGCATTATAGAGGAGGTGCGACCCGAGGCCAGGCTTATCCGTACCTTCCGTCTGGACAGGGATCTGGGCCCCAAGCCAGGCCAGTATCTCATGCTCTGGATCAGAGGAGTGGACGAGATTCCCATGAGCTTCTCCGGTCCGGACTGCATAACCGTCCAGTCTGTGGGCCAGGCAACAGAGGCCCTCTTTAAGATGGGAGCAGGTGCCAGCGTGGGCCTGAGGGGTCCTCTGGGAAACGGCTTTTCCTTGCGAGGCAAGAGAATTCTGCTTATCGGCGGAGGAGTGGGATCGGCACCCCTCGCCTTTCTGGGCGAAAGAGCCAGATCAAATGGCATTGCAGTCACATCTCTCCTAGGATTTCGCTCTAAAGAGGAGATCATCTTCCAGGAGAGGTTCGAGGCCCTGGGCCAGCTCATAATCACTACAGACGACAGCTCATACGGTATAGCCGGCAGGGCTTCCGCCGGCCTCAAAGAGCTGTCTTTATTCGACTACGATCAGATCTACCTCTGCGGCCCGGAGATGATGATGTGGGATGTGATCTCCCGAACCCGGGAACATGCATCAAAGACCCAGGCCTGCATCAATCGCTACTTTAAATGCGCAGCGGGCATATGCGGCTCCTGCTGCCTGGATCCGGATGGAACCAGGATCTGCGTTGAGGGGCCGGTGATAACTGCGGACAGGCTGCTGGAGAGCGAATTTGGCAGATACAGGAGAGGGCCCACGGGAGAAAAAGGCCCCTGTCGGGGATGAGGAAGAGAAATGAATAAGAGGGCATTTTTAGGAGGCGAAGACGAAGGATGATAGTCAGATTTCTGCAAAACGGTGTAGCCAGAGGGGGATGGTACAGCCTTGACCACGGCATAATCTCCGGAGGGGAGACCTTCCCGTTGGAGGATGTGACCCTCCTGCCCCCCTGCCTGCCCAGCAAGATAGTCTGCGTGGGCCTCAACTATGTCCAGCATGCCCAGGAGCTGAAGATGCCCCTTCCGGAGGAGCCCATACTCTTCCTCAAGCCCCCTTCCGCCATCCTGCCTCCCGGCGGCCAGATCATCTATCCCCCCTCCAGCCACCAGATGGACTACGAGGGCGAGCTAGGCGTGGTTATAGGCAAAAGCTGCCGGGATGTGCCGGCAGAAGAGGCGGAGAGCTATATCCTGGGCTATACCTGCTTTAATGATGTCACCGCCCGGGACCTTCAGAGAAAGGACGGCCAGTGGACCCGAGCCAAGAGCTTTGATACCTTCGCCCCCTTCGGTCCGGGCATAGCCAGGATAGACCCCTCCCATGCCCGAATCACCACCAGAGTCAATGGGCAAACCGTACAGGATTCCAACACATCCGACCTGATTTTCAGCGTGGCTCAGTTGGTTCATTTCATATCCGCCGTGATGACCCTGGAGCAGGGCGATGTGATCGCCACCGGCACGCCTCCAGGAGTGGGGCCATTGCAGAGGGGAGACAGGGTTGAGGTGGAGATAGAGGGAATAGGTGCTCTCCAGAACTCTGTGGGATAGGAACAAAAGAAACAGAAAAGATCTTTTCCAGATCTGAAACAAGAAAAGAGGCCGGCTGACTTTCAGCCGGCATATCCGAGGCCCTTGGCTTTGGCCAGGACCTCTTCCGCCTCTGCCGCCTGGCCCAGCGATTGCAGAAAGGCCGATTTCATAGCCCAGGTCTGAGCATTCTGGTCATTGATGACCAGGGCCTGATCCAGAGATTGCAGAGCCTCCTCCATCCTTCCGCTCTGGTTCAGGGCTAAAGCCTTGCTATACCAGGCCTGTTCCAGCTGCGGATCGATCTCTATAGCCTGATCCAGGGCCTCCAGCGAGTCATTGAAGCGCCCCAGGATCGCCAGACACATGCCTTTGTCCGACCAGGCCGGGGCAAAATCGGGATTGATCCTTAGGCTTTGCTCATATGAGGAGATGGCTTCTTCATATCTTCCCAGGTCGGCCAATGTAGAGCCCTTATTGTACCAGGCCTGAGCCATATTCGGATCTATTTGCAGCGATTTATTATAAGCCTGAACCGCCTCATCAAATCGGCCCGTATAGCTAAGAGTAACTCCTTTATTAAGCCAGGTCACAGCCGCCTCGGAGATCTCCAGGGCGCGATCGTAGGCGGAGATGGCATCATCCCATCGGCCCAGCCCGGTCAGAGCATCTCCTTTGGCACTCCAGGCTAGGGCATATTGGGGATTGATCTCAATAGCCTGATCGCAGAGATCCAAGGCCTCCTGAAATTGGCCCATAAGGCTCAGGGCGGCCGCCTTATTGGAGAGAGCAGCAACATTCCTGGAATCATTGAGCAGGAAGAGATCATAAGCAGCAACTGCATCCTCCAGATTGCCCTGCAGCAATAGCTCATTGCCTTTTGCGAATAAGTCCTCTGAGGCGTTGCCACCATCCGCCAGGGCGGATGGGCTCAGACACAATAATGCTATCATAGCAATTAGTACCCTTGGCAAAAGAATCATCCTCGAGCATGAATAATCAGCCAATAATATTTAAGCTCATTCCCGGAGCATCCTCTGCATCCGGCTCATTGCGGCCGCATGCCGTCCTTATTCTTGATCTTCCAGGAAGGGGATAGAAGTGAAGAAGCTGAAAAGGGCTATTTTCTCCTTCCGTCGGATGTCTCTACCTTAATATACCCGAACCGGCCCTACTTTTTATTATGCGAGCCGCCTGCCTGCAGCAAAGCATATCTCCCTGCCAGCCGGAGGAGAATCTCAAAAGGGCACTATATCTTGCAGGCTCGGCCCTGGCCGATGGAGCCAGGATCCTGGTCTTTCCAGAGCTCTTCCTGACCGGCTTCTGCTATGAGCCGGCCCTCCAGGCCAGCCCATCAGCCCAGGACATGCCCTCTTACCACTCCCTGGATCCCTTCCGGCTTCTGGCAGAGGAGCACAATTGCCTGATCATCGGCTCCATCCGCTCCGGCAGACAGAATCTGGGATTCTGTTTGGATCGGGAGGGGCTACAGCTCCGGCCCAAGATCCATCCCTTTGGAGAGGAGAGGGGGCATTTCTCGGGAGGCGAGTCCATCACACCTGCGGATACCGCATATGGTCGGATGGGGATTCAGATCTGCTATGACCTGCGCTTTCCCGAGGTGGCCCGATCCCTGGCCTTGCAGGAAGCCGACTTCCTGGTGACCCCGGCCCAGTTTCCTGCCCCGCGCCGCCGCCAGTGGCGGGCCCTGGCCATAGCCCGGGCCATAGAAAACCAGATGCCTCACCTGGCCTGCAACTGGGCGGAGGGAGGCGGCTCATTGATGGTGGAAGCGGACGGGGAGGTACTGGCCGAGGCGGGGTCAGGCCAGACGATGATATGCGCCGATATCGACCTCTCCCGCCGGGATCTCTTTCGCCGGGAGATCCCCTGCTTCTCCCACCGCCGGCCGGATGTCTACGGAAGGTGGTGAGTTTGAACGCCCTCACCGAAAACCTCCTGGTCTCCCGCTTTCGCAGCTACTACCTAGAGTCCTCCTTGGAGCCGCCCCCCGGGCTCGAATCCCGGGAGTGGGGCTTTCTTTTCTTCGACGACTCCGGTATGCGCCGGCATAAGTCCTTCTTCTCGCGCGGCGAGCTGGTGGACTATGTGCGGGCCATGGTGCCCCGGCATGTTTACCACTCCGCCGCCTATTACCAGCGGCCGGGGGCTCCTACCATGAAAGAAAAGATCTGGCAGGGGGCAGACCTCATCTTCGATCTGGATGCCGATCACCTCCAAAACGCACCTAAAAATTATGGAGGTATGCTGGAGACAGTCAAGAAGGAGACGGAGAAGCTTCTGGCCTTTCTATTGTCCGACTTCGGATTCAGTGAGAGCAGATTGGCCGCGGTCTTTTCAGGAGGGCGGGGCTACCATATCCATGTCCGGGACCAGCGCGTACTCTCCCTGGGCAGCGATGAACGAAGGGAGATTGTGGACTATATGGCGGGAAGGGGCTTGGAGATGGATCGATTTATTCTTATGGCCCCTATGAACGGAGAATGGGGAAAGGATAGAGCCTTTCGGTTGCATGCCCCCACCGCCGAGGCCCCTGGCTGGGGGAAAAGAATCAACCGCTCCATAATCTCCTTTGTTCATTCCCTCCGCCAACGGAGCGAGGCTGATGCTATTGCTCTACTATCCAAGAGGAAGGGCATAGGACCCAAGAGAGCTTCCAGCTTTTACCAAAGCCTTCAGAAGGAAAATGTGCTCGAGGAGATCGAGGGTGGCAACCTGGACCTCTTCCGTGGCAGCGCTCCCATCTGGAAGATTCTGCTGGAGGAATTCCTGGATGAAGAGGGGGTCAAGGTGGGCTTTGATCTGGACAGCGAGCGGGGCAAGACCGACGAGCCGGTGACGGCAGACGTTCGCCGGCTGATCCGCTGCCCCGGCAGCCTGCACGGCGGCTCCGGGCTGAGAGTGACGCCCCTTTCCCTCTCCGATCTGGAGGAATTCGATCCCCTCCACGATGCTCTGGTCTTCGGCGATGAGCCCATCCCGGTGCAGATCACCAAGCCCTTCCGCACGGAGATGAAGGGACAAGCCTACCATCTCGTCGAGGGCAGAGAAGAGCTGCCTGCTCATGTTGCCATCTTTCTCATGTGCCGGGGGGTGGCGGAGGCGCTCTCGGCCAGAGAGAGGGCAAAAAAATTGGCCCAATGAAGCTCTCCCAGAAGACTAGCGGAGATGATAAGTCTATATATTATTTGATCCCAGAAAGGCAAGCCTGCTTTAGGGCTAGGCGGGAAGAGAATTGGATCTGGCCAATGCGCTGCGGCAAGAGCGCAAATCAGCAGAGCTCCAGCATCTGGATAAGGATTTTTATCAGCAGGTCGGCATCTACCTGGCCGGCCTGAGCCAGGAGCTATCATCGCTGCAAGACCCCTTCAGCGTAGAAGCTCAGATCCTCCAGGACACCCTCAAGAGCGAGAAGAACAGCGTCAATAAGCTCATAGACCAGAGGATAAAAAAGATCGTGCGAAGGGCACTGAGAAGCGCCAGATCCGCCTCCAGGGAGGAGAGCCTGGCAGGCATGACAGAAGAGGAGGAGGAGATCTACCGGCAGGCCCTCTCCGCCATAGCCACCGGCCAGGAGGCCATACTGGCTCATGTATCTCGCACCGAAAGGCCTTTAATGGGCAAAAAAGATATATGCCGGGAATACGAGGTTGTGCGGCTGCTGGATAGTGTTCCTCTGTTCGTGGGCGTAGACGGGAGAAATTACCTCCTCCGAAAGGACGATGTAGCTATGATCCCGGCGGTTCACGCCAGAAATCTGCACCATAAAAATTTAGCTTGCATAGTGAAGTTTGAGAGATGATAAAAAGTGAAGATGCCAAAAAAGCTTAACGCTTACTGTCCGTTCTGCAAAAAGCATACCCCCCAGACTGTGGAGCGGGTGAGAAAGGGCAGGGAATCCTCCCTGAACCATATCCGAAGACAGAGATACTTCCGAGCCAATGGAATAGGAAACCAGGGCAAGTTCTCCAAGGTCCCCGGCGGAGACAAGCCGGTCAAGAGGCTTAACCTGCGCTACCGCTGCAACACCTGCAAGAAGGCCCATAACCGGCCGGGCTTCCGGGCGGGCAAGTTCGATCTGGTGGAGGGATAAGTCTGCCATCCAAGTTCGTCAAGGTCAAGTGCAACG
>MTKX01000280.1_pt3 | contig 22564 bp, 19 predicted proteins | sample 1042771 | NCBI WGS metagenome assembly MTKX01 (sample SAMN06212183, study PRJNA360534) | anaerobic digester metagenome | biome: Wastewater treatment plant; material: sludge; isolation source: anaerobic digester fed with sludge from wastewater treatment plant | place: Denmark: WWTP Randers ...
AAATAAGTTAGTTAGTCTACCTTCCGTAAATATGAACGGGTTTTGCTAAAATAGGCAAGCGGGCAAGAGGAGGCAAGAAGAAAAGTTCTCTTTTATCAACATACATATTAACTTTTATGAACTTTGCGGATGCTATCTGTCCATGTCCCGCAAACTGCTCTTCATGCCCGCCAACCTGACCTCCGGCCAGTAAAAACGCCTGGCACGCTGATAAAAAAGAAGCTGCCTCGCTTTAAGGCAGCCCCTTTTATTATCTCTCACACGCAACTTATGCTGCGTGTAACACTACTTATATTACAAAGCTTCTTATTACTTACTTCGAACTAACGTGGCTGAAATAAATACTGTTTGAAAGCTGCGGTGATCCGCCATAAGATCCCTTCCGTGCAATAACCGTCAGTTGGTCTCCCACTTTAAGGCCTTTGTCAGCTACCACGAATTTCCTGGCGTCGCCGGTTGCACCCCAACCCGGATAACAGCCATACACGTAGATTTCACTGTCGCCGTCAATCTCTTTCAAATTAAGATTACCATAATCCGCATTTACAATCGATGTGATTTCGCCGGTTACCATGAAGTATGTATTGGGATCGTCAGGCTTGGTCAGCACCTCTGCAATGGTAGCCGTTGTTACAGGAATAGAACTTTCCAGAACGGCAGAACCAACCTGAGGAGTACCCTGGTATGCGGCACGTTTTCCGACAATTGTGATGATGTCACCCACTTTTAAACCTTTGGTACTGTAATCCTGAATACCATATACATATATCTCACCCGAGAAATCTCTCAGGTTTAATCTGCCGGATGTGGCATTGGTAACACTGGTTATCACACCTGTCAGGCGATACGGAATGTCATTAACTTCAGCCGCAATAAACTGGGCAACAGTTGCATTCACAATCGCTCCTTTTTGGATAAGTTTTGTTTGTGAAGTATAGTCTTTGGTCCCGTCAGTGGTATGGAATGTGATTGTGGTTCCGCGGTCTCCGCCTGTATTGGCAGCAGCTCTGAAATTTACAACAGCATACGTTCCTTCTGATTGGATGGAGGAAATAGACAACCATGATTCGGCATCTTCAGGAACTTCCACCGATACGCCCTGTCCTTTGCAGGTGAGGTATGCAATAAATTCACCACCTTCGAACGGAAGCGTTGCGTTCTCTACCGAATCAACTTTAATCAGTGATTTGTTGATTTTGATAACCGTTACATCTACCAATTCCACCGTTGATCCGTAGGTGGTTTTTGGTCCCTGAACAGTTACTTCATCACCCACTTCAAGTCCTAAACTTAGAAAGTTTTTCGTAGCGCCCTTCGCATCAAGAGTACCATAGATATAGATAGAACCTGTGGCATCCTGCAAATACCAGTTTCCATATTGTGTGTTGGCTATTGACGTACAAATCCCGGTTACCTTATAGGTCTTGCTGTCGGGTCCGGCAATTACATCCGCACAGGTGGCGGTTGCAACTACTGCCAGGCCCTGGATGACGTTTATTCTCTGGGTTTTGTCTCCACACAGGATTTTTACCTCTCCGGTGCGACCATCCAGGGTAGATGAAGCTGAAAATGTAAGCGTTGATTCTCCTGCACTGCCGGAGGTTGAAGAGATAATCAGCCATGGTATACTGCTTGCTACTGTCCAGTTATCATTAGCTGTTACGGTAATGGATGCAGAACCACCCGCTACCGGGATAGACACGTAAGACGACGATACCTGAATTTCATCAAGCAACGTCGCAGAGAATTCATCGTCACAGCTTACCATCAAGGCAACTGCCGCGATGAACAATGGGAATAAGTATTTCAGTTTCATATCGTCTGTACTTTTTATTAGTTGAAAATATATTTGACGCCGATCAGGGCATACCAGCACTGACCCAATGAGTAGCTTGGTGTGAATGTTTTGACATCACCATTGATTGAAGAGGGTGTGGAGAATGTAGCCACACCATCAGCATCCACACCTTCATATTTGAGGATACGGGCTTCCGAACCGATTGCCGGATTCAGATATTTGGCTACGCCCCACTCAGAATTAAACATGTTCAGGATGTTTTTGAGATCGAGGCTAAGTTGCAGCGTATGCTTGGCATTGTCTCCATTAAGAACAAAATCGTGTTTGTAGCCAAAGTCTATGCGATGTACCCAGGGTGAGTAAACGCTATAGGGCTCTGCATATTTCCCCTGTTGATTTTTCAGATAACTGTTGGCATGAACATAGTCCATAAAGCGGGTTTTGTCGTCTGCCGAAACAAACCGGAATTGATTGCTTTCAACATCAGCGTCGGTGGGAACATAGATTGCATCGTAGTTGTAACCGTCACTGTTGATATCGTTAAGCATCATGTATGAGTAGTTTGCTCCGCCAAGCCATGCCTCATAGATAAGGCTATAGTGATTACCGCTGTTGTCGCGGGCAGTAAGCGAACCCACCAGACGATCGGGTGTGTTGTACTGTGAATTATGCAGTCTGATGTAGTTGGGGCCTTCCACCGTGGGCACGTATGTAAATGCAGATTCTGCAGCCGATCCGGGCATACCGGTAACATCCTTGGCAACCGTGTGAGCATAGGCAGCCATCAAATTGAGCCATTCTGCCGGTTGAGCATTGACAGTGATGTTGCCTGACCAGCCATAACCGAGGCTTGTGTTTTCCAGCACAAAGGCTTTTGTGTTGGTACGATAACCGGAAGGATAAATCGGACGATTGTCAACACCGTTGAAACGGGCGAAACCACCAACATTTGGAATACTCCAGTCAGAGATAGAAACACCGTTGATTGTTTTGTTGTAAATTCCTTCTACCGTTACAGACAATGGGAAAGAAGTTTTGAATGTATAATCAACAGCAAGTGAACTTTTCCATACTTGCGGCATTTTGAAATTTGGATCTACACCGTTAACAGCAGAAGGAACTGTCCCATCTTCGGGAGAAATCGTTGAAGGATATCCCAGTTCTGTTAACTTGTTATAAAGTGCGGCAATACTGGCATTTCCGTCAGCATCAGTTACAAGACCACCGGCAAATTCATCCATTGTGAAACCTTTTTTTGCTGCGTTCGCTGCATTAATCTGTGCCTGATACTGTACCATTCCACCGTTGGTAGGCATATTGGTGAAGAATACAAGCGGTAAATTACCCGCGAAAAGACCGGTACCTCCACGGACTTTCAGGCTCTTGTCGCCAAATGTATCCCACACAAAACCTATGCGGGGAGAAACTATGAGATTTGCAGTAGGCCATTTCCCTGTATCGATATGACGACCGGAATAATCAAGGTCCAAAATAGCCTGGTTTGTCATCAGATCATTATTATCGAAGAAAAGCCCGTCGATACGAAGTCCATACGAGAGTTTGAAGTTTCCGGTAACCCTCCAATCATCTTGCCCGTATACTCCAATTTTGTTTGTTCTTATGCGGGCGGCAGGATTGCTCTCTCCGTCATAACCATAAGTTAAGTTTACAACTTCAGGTGTTCCTTCGTTTAAGAAGTCGGCAAGGCTTGAGTAGCGATAGTATCCAGTACCGTTACGCATATAGGCATTATCTGCCATTTTATATTCGTAAGCTATTCCACCTATGATTTTATGATTGCCCAGATAGCGTGTCAGTTCGTCTTTGATATTCCAGACGTTGTTGTGAACTGCATTGTTCCAGGTGAAAAGTTCATATCCCAAAGACATATAGGCTTGTCCGTCTTTCAAAATATCGATGAAAGGGAATTCATCGGAAGTAGAACCGCGGAGATCGTCAAGTTTCGAGAATGTTGCCAGAAACTGGTTGGATAAGTTATCTGACAATCGGCTGTTTAAGTCAAGAGAGAATGAATGAACAAGGTTGTTCATAGAATACATCGAGTTTGCAAACGACATTGAGGCCTGTGACATTCTTGCCTCAGACATACGGGTACCTCCGTCCATTGATGAAGCATTCGGAGAGCTCCAGTAAAGGTTTTTTGTGTAGTTATAACGCAGGGCCAGACGATGTTTGTCTGTGATATTCCAATCCAAACGCGCAAGAAGTTTGTAGTTGTTTTCGTCAGCAGGAAAATCTGTATATGATCCTGTATCATAACCATACTTACTTTTAACATAATCAGAAACCGCTTTAAGATCGCTTACTGTTGTGCGGGAAATATAATTGTCGGCATCGGCGTTACCATCCGTTGAAGCTCTCCAACGATTGACAATGGTTGGTGTTTTAGCCATTTCACCGTTTACAAATAAGAACAATTTGTTTTTGACAATAGGTCCGCCAAAAGTAAAGCCATAAGATGTATTGCGGTCAATATCACGCGCTCCTGCGATTTGCCTGCCATTAACAGCATCACCGCGCATGTTTTCATTTCTGTGATAGGAATAGAGACTGCCTTTAAAGGTATTCGTACCGGATTTTGTAATAGCGTTCACACCACCACCTATAAAGTTAGTCTGACGAACATCATATGGAGCGATTACAACCTGTAATTCTTCGATAGATTCAATAGAAATCGGGCTGCCTCCACCGGGCAGGGCAGAACTCAAACCGAAGTTGTTGTTGAAATTCGCTCCATCCACTGTAAAGTTAGCCGTACGACCATCTGTGCCTACAAAGCTCATCCCATTCCCTCCGTAAGGTGAGAGGCGGGTAACATCGATAATACTGCGGCTGACTGAAGGCATATTAGCTATCTGGTTATTTGTGATATTCGTCACGGCACCGGTTTGAGTGGTATTGAATCTTGATGTAGCGTAACCAATCACGGTAACCTCTGTCATCTCGGTCGTGGTTGGTGCCAGGGTCGAGTTCAGGGTTGTATTTTCTCCGAGCGCCAGGGTAATCTCAGTGTAACTCTGGGTTGTGTAGCCGATGAAAGTTACATTGACCGTATAGGGGCCTCCGGGACGCATACCCTGGATTGAATACAAACCCTGGGTATTTGCGGTGGCACCATAAACGGTACCGGAAGGCACATGGGTTGCAATTATCGTGGCACCCGGCAACGACTGACCGTCGGACTCCGTAATCTTGCCACTGAGAGTTGAAGTTGTCACCTGGCCAATCATGGTGGCTGTTCCAATGAACAGGGACAACAGCATGAGAGTAAATTTTAGTTTTCGCATAGTTGAGTAAGTTATGAAAGTTATGGTTGTAGTTTAAATATATTAAATGTATTGAAAGTCAGCTGGTTCAGGTAAAGCCTCAGTTGTTCTTGGGCAGATGGTTAAATTACAGTTACGGGCACAATAAGTCAGAAATGACATTTCGGAATTATTAACAACTTTTTAACGCTTTTTGAATAAGTTTTCAGCATTCTGGTTTTCAAATATTTCTTTATATACCTTATCTGTAGATCCTTTATTTTCAGATATATAGATAGCACTGGCATTCCCGGCTGCCTCAAGCGCCACCGGATCTGAGAGATACTTTTCAACAACTGATGTAAATGTCTCAAAATTGTCAAACGAGACGGCTCCCCCTCTCTCCTTTAGCTGCACTGCCTCACGGAACTTCAGGTGGTGCGGGCCGAAGAGCACCGGTATGCCCCAGCATGCAGGCTCGAGTATGTTGTGTATCCCCCTTCCGAACCCTCCCCCCACGGCGGCAATGGAAGCATAACGGTAGACCGATGACAGCATGCCGATATTGTCAATGATCATTACCCGGCAAGATTTGGCTCCCTCAACGTATCGCGAATAGCGGACGCTTTCGGGGGTAAGCCTCTTCTCTATACGGCACAGGTGAGCCTCGTCTATCTCATGCGGAGCGATGACCCATTTCATTGCGCCGCTGTTTGAATTTATGTACCTGACAATTATCTCTTCGTCTTCATCCCAGCTTGAGCCTGCAACGAAAAGTGACTCCTTGCCCCGGAACTTTTCAATTACCGGAAGGTCCTTCGCGGCAGCGGCAATCTGGCTTACCCTGTCAAAACGGGTGTCACCGGTCACACTGTAACGGTGATATCCTATGCTTTCAAGAAGACGGCCTGACTGCTCATCCTGGAGAAAAATGCGGTTGAACACCTGAAACACACCTCTTGCGAAGCTGCCGTACCACCTGAAGAAGTACTGGTCAGGCCTGAAGATTCCGGAGACGAGATAGGTCGGGATATTTCTCCTCTTGAGCTCGCTGAGGTAATTGTACCAGAACTCGTACTTGACAAACAGCGCAAGATCAGGTTTTATATGGTCAAGAAAAAACCTGACATTGGCAGGCAGATCCGTCGGGAGGTACATGACCATGTCAGCTCCTCTGTAATCCTTCCTGATTTCATACCCGGAGGGAGAGAAAAAGGTTACAACCACTTTCCAGTCCGGATGGTCCCTCCTTATCTTTTCAATAACAGGCCTGCCCTGTTCAAACTCACCGAGAGATGCACAATGGACCCAGGCCACTTTCCCTTCTCCCCTGCTGAATGAACTGAGCCGTTCCCTCCATCCGCGCCTGCCTCTCACCCACCTGCGGGCTTTGACGCTGAAAGGCGACGCTGCTCCTGCAATGGCAGAGTAAAGTGCGATGAGGCCGGTATAGATGGTTTTCATTTCCCGATTTTGGCGCCCCAAAGGTAATAAACTCATACTTTTGTATGAATTAAATTTTTGTTGCAATGGTACGCCTGGTAGCCCTGTTCATATCGGTTGTGCTGCAGATAGTGGCTGCAGGCATAGCCATAAGATTCATGAAGATAACACGTTACCGTCTCTCATGGATCCTTCTTTCCACATCGTTCGTACTGATGGCAGTACGCACTCTCATCCAGCTCATAGAGTATTTTCAGGGCAAACCCTCGTTCGAGCTGATGATGGTGGATGAGTGGATGAACGTGCTGATCTCGGTGATGATAATTACGGGCGTGGTGCTGATCAGGGAGATCTTTTATTCACTGAAACGTGCGGAAATTGACAGGGCAAGATCTGACAGGAGGCTCCTGAACGCTGTAATCAATACAGAGGAGACTGAAAAAAAGCGGTTCGCAAAGGATCTGCACGACGGACTGGGTCCGCTGCTCTCTACCGTAAAGATGTCTCTCTCAGCCCTGAACAGCAGGGTCACCGACCCGGTGGGACAGGAGATTCTTCAGAATACGAACCATGTCGTAAACGAAGCTCTGAATGCCATCAAGGAGATCTCCAACAACATGAGTCCACATGTGCTGACCAACCTGGGGGTGGCAAGCGCCATCAGCGCCTTCGCGGCAAAGGTGAACATGATGCGGGGAATACTGATAGACTTCCGGACAAACATGGAGGGGGAGCGGTTTGACACTGACAAGGAGGTGGTTATATACCGTGCGGCATGCGAGTTTATCAACAACGGCATGAAGCACTCCGGTGCTTCCAGAATAGAAATAGAGCTTCGCCGCGACCAAAAAATAATTACCTTGCAGTATCTTGACAACGGCCGCGGATTCGACATGGAGAAGCTGTCATCGGAAGAGACGGTGGGAATGGGAATTCCGAACATCGAAACCCGCGTGAGATCAGTCGACGGGGTCTTTGTCATTGAAAGCGCACGCGGCAAGGGAACCAGCGCGCTGATTAAGGTGGACCAGTGAGATTTGCGAATGGCGATTTGCGATGTTCGATTTTGTCCGAGAGACATAAAGCATTGTAGAAGAATAACATATGACATGCCAACAGGGCATCAGGCATTGCAGCAAAATGCATAAACAAAACCAATCCCCGTAGGGGATAAAGCATTGTATGGAAACAATCAGAATAGCACTTGCAGATGACCACCAGCTCTTCCGGAACGGACTGAAAATCCTCCTCGGCGGCTATCCCGAATTCGAGGTGGTGGCTGAGGCATCAAACGGCGCCGAACTGCTGAAGGTGCTCGAAAACTGCCCCGCTGATATTGTCCTCATGGACATCAACATGCCTGAGATGGACGGGGTGGAAGCCACATCGCGTATTTCCCGCCAGATCCCGGCCGCATGCGTGATTGCACTGTCAATGTACGGTGAGGAGGAATATTATTACAGGATGGTTGATGCCGGAGCGAAGGGGTTCATACTGAAGGATTCCGACATCTCGGACGTGCATGACGCAATTATCGCGGTGCACCGCGGAGGCAACTACTTCTCGCAGGAGCTGCTTTATCATGTCATCAGGCGCATCAAGAACAGGGAACACGAGGAGAAGAGCTCAAGCCTCTCCAGGCGCGAGAAGGAGATCCTCCTCAAGATCTGCGAAGGACTCTCCAACCACGAGATTGCCGATGCACTGTTCATCAGCAAGCGTACGGTAGACAAGCACCGGGCCAATCTGCTTGCCAAAACCGGTTCCAAAAACACCGCCAGCCTGATCCTGTACGCTATAAAGAACAGACTGATTGAAGTTTGATTTCTCCAAAAAGGAATCAGGTAGCGGCCTTGATAATCCGTCTTCCCCCGCCAGTGCAAGTATGATATGAGTGACCGCAAAGGACTGGGAACCATAGGTGAAGAATTAGCCGCTGCCTGGCTGACAGGGAAGGGCTATTCAATCCGCCACCGGAACTGGCGCTCGGGACGCACGGAAATAGACATTATAGCTGAAAACAGCAGTTTCATTGTATTCGCCGAAGTAAAGACAAGATCTGCAGGATATCAGGTTCACCCTTCCGAGGCTGTCAACGTGCCCAAACAGAGGACAATCATCTTCGCGGCTTCCAACTACATCGATACTTACGGTATCACCAGAGAGGCCAGGTTTGATATCATAACTGTAATAATCGGGGAGACTGGCCATGAGATTGACCACATTGAGGGCGCCTACTATCCGACCATGTGATTTTCCGCCCACGGCGCTGCTGCTTAAAAACATTTCCCTTTTAAATATTATTGTATATTTTTGATTCGTCCTGAATTGATAAACCAAAAAAGATACAAATGAAAAAGACAGTATTAATCCTCATGGCAATGGCTATCGCCGCCATGCCGCTGAATGCCCAGAAGAGCAAGAAACAGGCCGCTCCCGAGCCCGAGGGATATAAATTCACCACCGTTGTCTCCCTTCCGGCCTCGCCGGTTAAGAACCAGTCGGCCACAGGCACATGCTGGTGTTTCGCAACCACTTCATTCATGGAGTCGGAGCTCCTGAGGATGGGCAAGGGTGAATATGACCTCTCGGAAATGTTCGTGGTTAGAAAAACATACGAGAACAGGATACTTGACAATTATCTTCGCCAGGGAAAAGGAAACCTGGGTGAGGGCAGCCTTTCGCCTTCATGGGTAAGGGTTTTCAACGAGGACGGAATAGTTCCCCAGGAAGCATACACAGGCATCAGTTATGATTCCCCGACCCATAATCACCGTGAGCTCCAGTCTTACGTCGATGCGGTAACTGCTGTTCCGGTAAAGATGAGACGCCTCAGCAAGGAGTCAAACGAAGTAACCGACGCTATTCTTGACATTTACATGGGAGAAGTACCTGCCACCTTTACCTACAAGGGTCAGAGCTATACTCCGAAAACATTTGCAGCCAGCCTGGGACTGAACATGGATGATTATGTTCATATCACCTCCTTCTCACACTTCCCCTTCTATACCGAAGGACTTCTTGAAGTGCCTGACAACTGGGAGATGAACCGGTTCCACAACGTGCCCCTCGACGAACTGATACAGATCATGGACTACTCACTTAACAACGGTTATACGGTTAACTGGGACGGTGATGTAAGCGAGAGGGGCTTCTCCCATGCCAACGGCGTGGCCATCAATCCCGATCTCACCAGGATGGATCTGTCAGGCAACACTGACAGGGCCCGTTTCGAGGCAGGTCAGGGTGGCCAGGGCGCCAACCAGGCAATGTTTGAAAAACCGGGTCCCGAAATTAATGTAACCCAGGATGTCCGTCAGAAGGGATACGAAACATTCGTAACCTCCGATGACCACCTGATGCACATCACCGGTATTGTAAAGGACCAGAACGGTACGAAGTATTACATCACGAAGAACTCATGGGGCACAGACAGGAATCCACAGGGTGGTTACCTGAACATGTCTGAGAGCTATGTGAGGGCCAAGACGATCTTCATCATGGTTCATAAGAACGCCATCCCTGCAGATATCAAGGCCAAAATGGGAATCTGACTTCAGCTTACCAGCAGATTGCATCCCCTGATATCAGCCTCGTCAAACCGGCCCTGAACCTCAAAGAGCCCGCCGGGGTGCATCCGGCCAAGGTCGGCAGTTGCTATGAATGAACATGACCAGAGGTTGGCAAGGTCAATGACACTTATGCCGCCAGCCGCTCCGGCCTCTGAAGAATGTGACATCGGATCATGGCTGTCACGTATCAGCACTTTCATCCAGGGGGGGGTACGGAACAGTCCTCCTCCCCGGGAATAAGCCTGGCTGAGCAGTTCGGTCATCCCGTATTCTGAGTGTACCGAGCTGACACCGAAGGCTTTCATGATTATCTCATGCACCTCCTCCCTGATCATTTCACGCCTCCGGCCTTTCATGCCGCCGGTCTCCATAATGATGACATCGCTGAGATCAACCGGATGCTTCTCCGCCAGGTCAAGCAGCGCAAAAGTGACTCCTATCAGCAGCACCTTCAGTCGTGCGGCTCTGGCCTTTTCAATAGCCTGCAGAAGAGCTGTATGGTCATCCAGGAAAAAACCGCCGGCATCATTGCCAGAGAGTTGAATCAGCCTGTTAGCCATATAAATGAGAGATGAGTCATCTCTCTCAAGATACGAGGGAAGCAGCCCCGTGATGGCATATTCCGCGGGTTCACCGTAAAAAAGCCTGAATGTCCGTTCCAGGCTCTCGTCATAGATGGCCGTATCCCTGACATGGTGCCGGCTCTGTTTCATGCCGGCCGTGCCGCTGCTGAGAAAAATCCGTTCAGGTTCCCCTCCGCCGGTCATGACCAGGTGATCCCTGAAGAACGAGATGGGCATGAAGGGGATTGAACAGATTGAATCAACCTCTTCCGGTTTAATCCCGAGAAGGCTGACATATTCACCGTAGACGGGGCATCCGTCAGCCTGAAAGCGAAAGATCTCCAGTGCCAGCTTTTCAAATGAGCCGGCGCCGGAGATCCTGAATATCTCTTCCGGGAGCTCCATCACTTCGCCGGGAAAGTTGACGATCCGTCAGGCTGCCACACCCACTCAAAGGAGCAGGTGGCGGCTGCGGGAGTGACCGAAGTATTCAATGTCACGCTGATTATCCTGAGCTTGGCGTATTTCGAGTCGCGTGTCTTTACAACCCATACCTGGTGGGCTGCAAGCGGTGATGCAAACTCACCCCACGAATAGCTTCCCACGGTCATCAGTTCGCTGAAGGCATTCTTCGCCAGGCTTTCGGTTCCGTATGTTCCCGCCAGGGCGAATGGGGGAGTGAATGTATTGGCAGTAAGGAATGCAACCACCGGTCCGCCGGTTGTCACCTGCCCTGCCATCAGCCAAATGTCAGCCCGGTACTGATCGGGAAGCGTCGGGACCTCCCCTGCCTCATCAAAGGAGAGTCCCATCGCGTAATAATAAGACCCGCCGTCGTACAGGTCACTTGACAGAATGATGGTTCCGGAGGTCTTCTGGTCGTCGCTTCCGCACCCTGCAAACATCAGCATCAGGGCCAGCGCCGGTATGAACCAACGGTTCACTGTTCACCCCTGATTGCTGTGATGCCCGGCAGCTTTTTGCCTTCCATGTATTCCAGCATGGCGCCTCCGCCGGTGGAGACATAGCTCACCTTGTCGGCCAGTCCGTTCTTGTTGATTGCTGCAACCGAGTCGCCCCCGCCAATCAGTGAGAATGCTCCCTTTTCGGTGGCCTTTGCCACGGCCTTTGCTATTGCGGTGGTTCCGGCGGCAAACTTTGCCATCTCAAACACACCCATCGGGCCGTTCCAGAGGATGGTCTTTGAATCCATAATCACCTTTTCAAAAAGTTCTATGCTCTTCGGTCCGATGTCAAGACCCATCCATCCGTCCTTAACATCATCAATTGCAGAAGTATATGTATTAGCTTCAGCATCAAACTTGTCAGCATTGATCCCGTCAACCGGGAAGAGCAGGCTGACCCCCTTTGCCTTTGCCTTTTCGATGACCGCCTTTGCCACATCAAGCTTGTCGGCCTCGCACAGGGAATTGCCTATGTTTCCGCCCGTAGCCTTTATGAAGGTATATGTCATGCCACCGCCTATAATCAGGTTGTTCACCCTGTCAAGCAGGTTCTCGATGATCAGTATCTTGTCTGACACCTTGGCTCCACCCATGACCGCGGTGAATGGTTTCCCGGCGCTCTTCAGCACCCTGTCCATTGCAGCAAGTTCGCTGTTGATGAGGAATCCGAACATCCTTTTGTCTTCCGGAAAAAAGTCAGCTATTACCGCGGTGGTGGCGTGAGCCCGGTGAGCCGTGCCGAATGCGTCGTTGACATATACGTCGGCATAGGTCGAAAGCTTCTTAGCCATCTCCTTCTGTTTCACCTTCAGAGCTGCCTTGGCAGCTTTCTTTTCCTCATCAGTGGCGGTCTCCGGGAGTACCGGCTTGCCTTCCTCCTCGGGATAGAACCTGACATTTTCGAGCATCATCACTTCGCCCGGTCTGAGGGCGGCGGCCATCGCCACAGCCTCTTCGCCAAGGGCGTCAGGAGCAAAAGCAACCTTCATCCCGAGGTGTTTCTCCAGCACCGGGAGAACGGGTTTGAGTGAATATTTCTCCATTACTCCTTCCGGCCGCCCCAGGTGTGACATGAGAATGGCACTTCCGCCGTCAGCGGTAATCTTCCTTATCGTCTTAAGCGCTCCGCGAATGCGGGTGTCATCAGTAACCTCGCGCGTGGCTTTGTCGAGGGGAACATTGAAATCAACCCGGACAATTGCCTTGAGACCCTTAAAATTAAAATTGTCAATGATTTTCATAAAATTTCTGTTTACGGATTACCTGTTTGTTTGTATTGTACAAAAATAAGAAGTTGAAAGGTTCCCTTACAAGCAAAGGGGTAATTATGTCAGTTTATTTTTTATTAAACAAATGCCGTGGTGATTTGTTAAATTTGAGAAAACTAAGGCAGAACATGCGCCCGGCAGAACAGGTTGCATGGAATTTCACTGAAAGATTACGCAAAGCGAAGTATTAAAAAAAATAAATGAATTATGGCAAAAATTACTCTCAGGGGCAACCCTGTAAACACATCAGGTTCGCTTCCCGAAAAGGGAAGCAAGGCTCCGGGCTTCACCCTGGTAAAGTCAGATCTCAGCACCCTTTCGCTGAATGAGCTGGCAGGAAAGAAAGTTATACTTAACATTTCTCCAAGTCTTGATACGGGCGTCTGCGCCACCGCCGTACGCAAATTCAATCAGCTGGCAGCCGGAAAGGAGAACGCTGTTGTGCTGGCAATCACGAAGGATTTGCCGTTCGCCCACGGACGTTTCTGCTCAACTGAAGGGATAACAAATGTGGTTACACTGTCAGGGTTCCGTGATGCCGAATTCGGGAAGGCTTATGGCGTTGACCTCATTGACGGACCGATGGCCGGTCTATATGCCCGCAGCATTGTGGTTGTTGACGAGAACGGTAATGTGATTTACACCGAGCTGGTGCCGGAGACAGTCCAGGAGCCCGATTACGACAAAGCCCTGGCAGCGCTTTAAAAAACATTACTAATCCGTTTTTTACTACATTTGCTCTTCGTCATCCGAAGGGCAAAATGAATTTTTCACAGATACCGGGACAGAAGGCAGTGATTGACAGGCTGCGGAGCTCCGTTGCGGAGAACCGCGTCAGTCATGCACTGCTTTTTTATGGTCCCGGGGGAAGCGGCAAGTTTGCCATAGCGCTGGCCTTTGCAAGGTACATCAGCTGCGAGAAACGCACCGCGGAAGATGCCTGCGGCATTTGCCCGTCTTGCGTCAAGTATGACAAGCTGATACATCCTGACCTCCACTTTGTCTTCCCGGTCATTAAAAAGAAATNNCCTGTGGCCGAGGCGGCAGAGATTATCCGGAAGCTCAGCCTCAAATCATTTGAATCTGACTTCAAGATAATGATCATCTGGCTTCCCGAAAAGATGAATGCCGAGACGGCAAACAAGCTCCTCAAGATGATTGAGGAGCCCCCTGCCCGCACCCTCTTCATACTTGTTTCCGAAGAGGATGACAGGCTGCTTCCGACGATCACCTCGCGATGTCAGCATATAAGGATTCCTTCAATACAGTCAGATGAACTCAGCGCACACCTGGTCAAAACCATGGGCATGGACCATGCCAGGGCCTCGGAGATAGCCGCTATCGCGAACGGCAACATGGTCAGGGCTATGGAACTTGCCCGGGAAGATGACAACAGCGCGGTGCACCTCGAGCGGTTCACGAAGCTGATGCGCACGGCGTGGACCCGTGACATCCACTCCCTTGTGACATGGTCAGAGGAGACCGCAACGCTGGGAAGGGAAAGACAGAAGAGCTTCCTCTCCTACTCGCTGAGGATGATACGTGAAAATTTCATACTCAATTTCAACGGGAGGGAAAACAGACTTGTATACCTCACCCGCGCCGAGGATGAGTTTTCTGAAAAATTCCATCCCTTCATCAACGAGAAGAACATCAATGCCCTCAACCGTGAGTTCAACCTTGCATACGCCCACGTCGAGAGCAACGGCAATACCAAAATGATTTTCCTTGACCTGGCCCTCAGGACCATGAGGCTTATCAGGTAAACGAGGGGAATCACTTGATAATAGCTCTTTTATTCCTAATTTTGCATTCACCCTTGCGGAAGGCATGAAACTGACCCTTTCTTCCGCCAGCGGTTAACATGATGTTATGATAAACGAGGATATACAGGTCCAGCCCGGCGAGGAGCCGCCAAAGCCTGAAATAAAATACACAATCGGGACACACAAGCTTAATGAGTACAACTGGCTTGCCGACCTCCCCTTCGACATACGTCACAATGATGTTGTTGAAGTCCGGTTCAAGAACACCAGAAAGGGTTTCTACCGCAATGTTAACGGCCTGAAACTGGAAGTTGATGACATTGTTGCGGTGGAGGCCTCTCCCGGACATGATATCGGTTATGTGTCAATGACCGGCTTCCTTGTCAGTCAGCAGCTTAAGAAAATGAAGACAAGGCCTGTAGTCGATGAGCTGAAGAAAGTCTACCGTAAGGCCCGGCCTGTTGACCTTCAGAAATGGGAGGAGGCAAAGAAGCTTGAGGTTACCACCATGCTTCGCTCGAGGAAGATTGCAGAAAACCTGGGGCTGGCAATGAAGATCGGCGATGTTGAGTACCAGGGTGACAAGACCAAGGCCATCTTCTACTACCTTGCCGATGAGAGGGTTGATTTCCGCCAGCTGATCAAGGTCCTTGCCGAGGAGTTTCATATCAGGATAGAGATGAGGCAGATAGGTGCGCGGCAGGAGGCAGGGCGTATAGGAGGCATTGGCACCTGCGGCAGGGAGCTGTGCTGCTCTACCCATGTGACAAATTTCATTTCGGTGACTACTTCCCACGCACGCTACCAGGATCTGTCCCTCAACCCGCAGAAGCTCGCCGGGCAGTGCGGCAAACTGAAGTGCTGCCTGAACTATGAGCTTGACTGCTACATTGATGCGCAGAAGGAATTCCCCTCGAAGGAGATACCCCTTGAGCTTGCCGGAGGCACAGCCTACTTCATGAAGATGGAGGTGCACACCGGCGTATACTGGTATTCGACTGATCCGCGGATTGCCGCTAACATGACTGCAGTGCCTGTGGCACGGGTACGTGAGATCATCCAGCTGAACCGTAAAGGAGTCAAGCCTGATAACCTGCTGGCCGGACCGGCGAACAACCGCATGGAAAGAGGCAATGACCTGCTTCTGCAGAACAGCGGGCTTGACAGGTTTGAATCAAAGAGCCGCCCGCGTGAAGGCAAAGGCAAAAACAGACCATATCACAGGAGAAATGAGAGGAAGCAGAAGTAAGATCATAGCAGCCGCACTGATGATCGCAGTGGCTGCCATGGCATGCGACCGGAGCATACGGTACTCGGAGAACTACAGCCTGGATGAAGGCAAATGGAGCATGTTTGATCCGGCAAAATACACCTGCGCCATTGATGACACTGTAAAGACATACGACATACAGCTGTCATTGCGCACCTCAACGGATTACCCGTACCGCAACATCTACCTCTTTGTTGTTACATCCTTCCCTTCAGGCACTTTTGTAACTGACACCATTCAGGCCATGGTGACCGATGAAAAAGGCAGGTGGCTGGGCAAGGGAACGGGTGATCTGCGTGAACTGACCATCCCCTTCAAGTCAAATGTATATTTCCCCGAGTCAGGCGACTATCACTTCAGGGTTATCCACGGTATGAGGGACACCCTCCTTAACGGCGTCTATGACATGGGGATGAAGATTTCGCTGACAGGCGGGAAAGCAAAATGACCTGGGTTTTGGGCAAGAACAAACACGCCCGGTGGGCTGAGATGAAAGGGTTCGACCGTGTTATCGAGCCCCCTTTTGAGGAGGTATTCAGGCATGACCACGAGCTTAAGGGAAAGTGGCACAGGGAATGGTTCGGCAACAACAATCCCATTATCCTGGAACTCGGATGCGGCAGGGGAGAATACACTGTGGGGCTTGCAGGCCTGTATCCCGGGAAGAATATAATCGGCATTGACATCAAGGGGGCGCGCATGTGGCGGGGCGCCAAGGATGCACATCTCATGGGGCTTCCGAATTCCACATTCATCCGTACGCGTATAGAGTTCACAAGCTCGTTCTTCGCCCCCGGCGAAATAGATGAGATATGGCTGACCTTCCCTGATCCCCAGATGAAGAGGATAAGGGAAAAGAAGAGGCTCTCAGGCCCGCATTTCCTGAATCTTTACAGGCAGTACCTGAAAGACAGGGGCATAGTGCACCTGAAGACCGACTGCCGCGAACTGTATGACTATACACTGGCGCTTGCGAAGGCAAACGGCCTCGGGATAATCACATCCGTCACTGACCTTCACCGGGAAATGCCGGGTGATCCGCTCCTCTCAATCAGGACACATTACGAAGAACTTTTTCTGAATCAGGGTGTTCCGATAACATATCTGTCGTTCAGACTGCCATATGAAAAAGAGATCATCAGTCCCGGTGAGTGACAACGAAGGCTTCTTCAGCCGTGTGTACGAGGTAACGAAACTGGTACCCTATGGCCGGATTACCTCATATGGCGCCATTGCGAAGTATCTCGGCACCGGAGGCTCCGCGAGAATGGTGGGATGGGCCCTCAATTCATCGCACGCCGGTCACGGGTACGTCCCGGCCCATCGGGTGGTAAACCGCAACGGTATACTCACAGGGAAACATCACTTCGGTAACTCGTCAACGATGCAGCAACTATTAGAGAATGAGGGTTTTACGGTTGAAGACGACAGGGTGGTTGAATTCAGGGAACGGTTCTGGGATCCGGCCGATGAACTATAGATGGAAGATTGTGTTGGTAAACAAGAAGGTCTGAAGGTCTGAAGGTCTGAAGGTCTGAAGGTCTGAAGGTCTGAAGGTCTGAAGGTCTTGAAAAAAATCGCAAATCGCAAATCGCAAATAATCAATATCATGTACAAAAAAGAAGATATTCTGAACGCGCTTCGCAAGGTCACCCACCCGGAGAAGGGTACTGACATCGTCACCCTCGGAATGGTGGGAGACATTACCCAGACCGGCGAGGGAATCTCCCTGGTGCTCGTACCGGAAAAATCAAATGACCCTTTCATTACATCCGTCAAGAGCAACTGCGTGAGGGCTGTAAAGGAAGCCCTCGGCCCTGATGCGGTCATCGCATCGATAGAGGTCAAACCGAGGATCGTGGTTGAAAAAATGGCAGCGCCGAAAAGAGATGTGCTGCCGGGCGTGAAGAACATCATTGCAGTTTCCTCGGGCAAGGGAGGCGTTGGCAAGTCAACCGTGGCCGTGAACCTGGCAGTGGCGCTGGCACGCAAGGGCTACGCCACCGGCCTGTTAGACGCCGACATCTTCGGCCCCTCGGTGCCGAGAATGTTCGATGCCGGTGAATACCATCCCGATGTACGCAGTGAGAACGGAACAGACATCATTGTCCCGATGTCAAAGTATGGCGTGAAAATACTCTCAATAGGTTTCTTCGTCAGGGGCTCTGACGCCGTCATCTGGCGAGGACCCATGGCCAGCAGTTTTCTGAAGCAGCTTATCAGCCAGGGCGACTGGGGTGAGCTTGACTATCTCATCTTCGACCTGCCTCCGGGTACAAGTGACATACACCTGACGCTTGTTCAGGAGGTTCCGGTTACAGGAGCCATTGTGGTGACCACACCGCAGGAGGTGGCTCTGGCAGATGCGCGGAAAGGGATTGCAATGTTCCGCAGCGACTCCATCAACGTGCCGGTTCTGGGTCTCGTTGAAAACATGTCATACTTCGAAGCTCCCGAGCTTCCCGGCAGGAGATACTACATTTTCGGCAAGGAAGGCGGAAGCAGGCTTGCCGCCGAGAGCGGCACCTTGCTTCTGGGGCAGATACCCATCGTGGAGAGCATCTGTGACGGCGGTGACTCTGGCAGGCCGGTGGCGCTGGGAGACAACGCAACAGGAACTGCTTTCATGAACCTCGCTGAGACAGTTGTAAGGCAGGTGGAGATACGCAACGCGGAGATTGCCCCGACGAAGAGGGTTGATGTAAAGTGAGCCTGCTGCCGCCGCCGGCAGTCTTACCCCTTTTTTCCCGCCTCTTTTTCTTAACTTTGGATACTTTCGGAGTACCTCTTCAGTTATAAGAGTATAAACCATATTTGTTGAGATTACGGCATAGGGAATACACTGCAGCGGTGATGGTCATTATCGCCCTGATTCTTGCCGGGTGTTCTGCTGAGAAGAACACCGGTGCGAGCCGTTTTTACAATTCACTGATCTCAAAGTACAATATCTGGTTCAACNNCGATGACTACAGTGACCTCCTTCCCGTTTTCGAATACTCCGATGCGGAGTCGGCCCGCATGGCCTCATCCGACATGGAACGTGCCGTTCAGAAAGCTTCCAAAGTGATAGCGCTGCACTCCATAACCGCAAAGCCTGAAGAAAAGAACCGGAGGAACGCATCCGCGAAGAGCGAGGAGTTTTACAACAGGAGGGAATTCAACGAATGGGTTGATGACTCTTATCTCCTTCTTGGCAAGGCGCAGTTCTACCAGAAGAATTATATGGCAGCCCGCTCCTCACTCTCATTTGCCGTAAGCATTGCCACTGACCGCGACCTCGTCACCGAAGCCGGGATATGGATGGCACGCATTCAGACTGAGGAAGGAAATTATACAGAGGCATTGCGCGTGCTGCAGGAGACAGCCAGTCCTGAGAACCTGTCACGCCCGCTGAAGGAGATGTATTACTCCACACGTGCAGATATCATTCTCAGGCAGAAGAAGTATCGCGAGGCACTTGAGCCTCTCACAACCGCCACTGAGTACGCCGGGAACAACAGGACAAAGGTGCGGCTGACCTATCTCCTTGCCCAGGTCTGCAGGGCCGCCGGTGATAATGACCTCTCAACACGCTACTTCAGCCAGGTGATGAAAATGAATCCTCCCTATGACCTGGAATTCAACGCAGGCATCAACCTGGCAGGAGTGACCGATATCTCGCACGGCGACGCTGATGACCTTTCCAAATCACTGCGAAAGATGCTTCGCGACTCCAGAAACAAGGATTATCTTGACCAGATCTACTTCGCCCTGGGTGAGCTCGAGCAGCGCCGGGGAAACACTGACGAAGCCCTGAAGCTCTGGTCACAGGCAGCAGCCAGCAGCACTGTCAATACCAGGCAGAAGGCACGTTCATACCTTGCCATTGCCGGACACTTTTACGAGAAGCCTGATTACCTTAAGTCATGGCAATACTATGACAGCGCCTCATACCTCATAGACAACCGTTTCCCNNCCACACCGTGGTGATAACCGAAGACAGCCTCCGCAGGGTGGCCGCCATGAGCACTGCCGAGCGCGATGCACTGATAGCGGGCGTGATAAGAAACGTAGAGGCGGAGATGACCAGCCAGCGAACCGGCGACGGCAGCGACAGGTACAACATGGGGCAGTATTATGAGAACGAGCAGCGATACCGCGGCGCCATCTCGGCCGAGGGAGGATGGTATTTCTACAACCAGGCGGCTCTCACCTTCGGACGTACTGAATTCAGGCGCCGGTGGGGAGACAGAAGACTCGAGGATAACTGGAGGAGGGCAAACAAGACCAGATCGGCATTCGCCCCAGGAACACAGCAGGAAGCTGAGAACCAGAAGGAAAAGGCTGACAGCGCCGGAGTGGCGCCGGAACGGACAAAAGAATATTATCTCCGCAACCTGCCTCTAACAGACTCGCTCCTTAAAATATCAGTGAAACGGAGTGCGGAGGCGCTCCTTGGAGAGGGCAAGATACTTGCATCGAGGCTCAATGACACTCTCTCTGCCGCCACCTCACTGGAAGAAGCCGCCAGAACAGGAACTGATGACAACACCAGGGCAGAAGCCCTTTACGAACTATACCGTCTGCTGAGCAAAACCAACCCGTCCAGGGCTGACAGGCGCAGGGCCGAGCTGCTGGCATCATATCCCGATTCGGAATATGCCCTCATCCTGTCCGACCCTGATTATGCCAACAGGCACAAGGAGATGGCAGCAAGGGCTTCGCGAAGCTATGACGTTGCTTACCTGGCATTTACCGAAGAAAGATTTGCAGATGCAATCAGCCTCTGCACCGAAGCCGAAAGACTCTATCCCGAAGATGAACTGTTGCCAAAGTTCATGCTTCTCGATGCCATGGCCACTGGCGCCCTGGAGGGCGAAATGGCTTACAAGGCAAAACTTGACTCGCTGGTGGCGAAATTTCCCTCAACACCTGAAGGGCAAAGGGCCGCCGAGATCACCGACTTCCTCCGCAAGGAGAAACCGGAGATCAGGATTGCAGAGGATACCCGAATAGCGGAAGAAATATACATTGCGGACACACTGCAGCCGCATTATGTTATAATCATTGCTTCCAATCCGCGTGCAAACATGAACCAGATGGTGTTTGACATCATCAACTACAACCTCGACGTGTACCCTGACAGGAGCTATCGCACCGAAGGAGCTGCAATAGACGCCGGGTACCTTCTTATCACCGTCGGTCCGTTTGAAAAAACAGCCGATGCAGTGACATGGTACAGGTCATTCAACCCCGAACAGGCTGTCAGGGAGGCAGCAACCGCAGGCCTGGCAGTATATCTTATCAGCCGCGACAACCTGCAGAAATTCCGGGAAGACAAGAATACCGACAGATATGCTATCTTTCACTCGAAAGCGTATCCCAACCTTCGGTAACCTGAAAGGCTGCAAATGAGACAAATACGAATTCTCTGGGTCGATGACGAGATAGGGGTTCTCAGGTCACATATCCTTTACCTCGAAGAAAAGGGCTTTGAGACTGACACATGCCATTCAGGCAATGATGCAATCATAATGGTCAGGGAGAAAGCCTATGACATCATCTTCCTTGATGAGCATATGCCTGGCCTCAGCGGTATTGAGACCCTGCGCCGGATAAAAGCCATAAGGCCGGCCATCCCCGTTGTCATGATCACCAAGAGCGAGGAGGAGGATATCATGGACGCCGCCATCGGTTCACAGATAGCCGATTACCTCATCAAGCCCGTCAAACCGCAGCAGATACTGCTGACCCTTAAGCGCATACTGAACATCGAGGAGATTGTGGCAAGACAAACCACCACCGTCTTCCGGGAAGAGTTCAGCAGCATTGCTGACATGATCTCATCAGCCTCCACTTTTGAACAGTGGTGCGAACTCTACCGCCGGCTCACCTTCTGGCAGGGAGAACTGATCAGGTCAGCAGACACCGGCATGCGTGAGGTGCTTCGCATGCAGGAGTCAGACGCCAACAGGGCTTTCGCAAAATATATATCCGGCAATTACATGAAGTGGGTTTCCGCCGAGGCGGCTGACAGACCCCTTATGTCGCCGGCTGTGATGTCGAAGAGAATTTTTCCCATGATCAGCAAGGGGACTCCGCTCTTTTTCATCATCATTGACAACATGCGCCTCGACCAGTGGCAGACCATAGCAGGCGACCTGCGGCAGGTGATGCGCACCGTTGATGAGGAGCTCTACCTGAGTATCCTCCCCACCACCACCCAGTACTCGCGCAACGCACTCTTTGCCGGTCTCATGCCGGCTGCCATCGAGGAATTGATGCCTGAATACTGGATTGACGAGCATGAGGATGAAGGCAAGAACCTGAACGAGGAGAAACTGCTGGCAAAGAACCTGCTCAGGGCCGGTATCAATTGCCGGTGGAGCTATCACAAGATCAGTTCCGACGCTGAGGGCAGAAGCGTCAACGACCGTATCACGCAGCTCATGGGCAATGACCTTAACGTGCTGGTATACAACTTTGTTGACATGCTGAGTCATGCCCGCACCGAGATCAACATCATCCGTGACCTGACTGCTGACGAGGCCTCCTGGCTCACCCTGACCCACTCGTGGTTCATCCACTCTCCGCTGATGGAGCTGCTGAGGTTTGTCTCCTCCCGCGGTGCACGGGTGGTATTCACCACTGACCACGGATCGGTCAGGGTGCAG
>MTKX01007948.1_pt2 | contig 22474 bp, 22 predicted proteins | sample 1042771 | NCBI WGS metagenome assembly MTKX01 (sample SAMN06212183, study PRJNA360534) | anaerobic digester metagenome | biome: Wastewater treatment plant; material: sludge; isolation source: anaerobic digester fed with sludge from wastewater treatment plant | place: Denmark: WWTP Randers ...
CACAGGGGATCGGAATTAATGGCGCCCGTTAACCCGCCTGCCTGGATAAAAAGTGAACGATGAATACGTCAGCCAAAATGATGATCGTTTATATAGGTTATCTTCTGGTGGCCATGCTGGCCATCGGACAGATTGTGCACCTGCAGTTCTTTTCCGATTACAAGGATCAGCTGGATGCCATAGTATTCAGAAATATCGAAGTGCAGGCATACCGGGGCAGCATCCTGGATTGTGACGGACGCGTGCTGGCAACTACGGTGCCTTTTTATGAAGTTCGCATGGATTGCTCCATCCCGGATGACTTGATGCTGAACCGCCATCTGGGTGACCTGTCGGTAGCCCTGTCACGTTTTTTTGGCAATAAATCTGCAGCAGCTTATGAAAATGAGATCATACAGGCACGAGTGGGAAAAAAGCCCGGGTACCGGAACCTGCTTCTTGGCAACCGGTTGGTGTCTTATGATGAGCTGCAGAAAATAAAGCAATTCCCTATTTTCAGCCAGGGGCAATTCAGGGGCGGGTTGATTGCCAATCAAAAGGAAAAACGAATTTATCCCTACGGGCGTCTGGCTTACAGAACCATAGGCTATATCAGCGAGGATGAACAGACCGGCGTGGGCATTGAATACGCCTACAACAGCTATCTGAAGGGAAACCCGGGAAAAGAACGTGTACGAAGGCGTTCAGGCGATGATAAATGGGTGCCCGTTTCCAGTCAGCCGGAAGTGGCACCAAAGGACGGGCTGGACATAGTCACCACCATAGACATAGATATCCAGGGAGCTGCCGAAAGTGCCCTCAGGGAACAGCTTTCCGTAGACTCAACTTTTGAAGGTGCGACCACCGTGGTGATGGAAGTGGGGACGGGAGCCATCCGTGCGATCGTAAACATGAAAAGAATGTCCGACGGGACTTATGACGAAACATTCAACTATGCTATCAGTGAATCCACCAATCCTGGCTCGACATTCAAGCTTGCCACACTTATCGCGCTTCTGGAAGATGGCTATGTAAGGCTTACGGACAGCATTGCCACCGGAAGAAACGGATGGAATTATTATGGAAAAACATTTACCGAGGCTACCAGCTCTTATGGTACCATAACAGTTCAGCAGGCTTTTGAGAAATCTTCCAATGTGGCTTTTGCCAAACTGGCAGTGGAAAAGTACGGGAACCGGGAAAAACAGTTTATCAACAGGCTGTACAACATGAAGCTTAATGAAAGACTCAACATTGAGCTTATAGGGGAAGGACGGGCACAGATACCCTTTCCGGGAGAAGGCGGCTGGTCACGCCTTTCGCTGCCCATGATCGCCATGGGGTATGAAATGATGCTCACCCCGCTTCACGTGCTTACCCTTTACAATGCCATTGCCAACAACGGCAGGATGGTCACCCCCTACTTCATAGAAAGGTTTATGCAACACGGAAGGCTGGTTGAACAGTCGGAACGTACCCTTTTGAGCGGAACGCTTTGCACCTCGGCAACGCTCAAAGCCGTTCACCAGGCATTGCGGGGCGTTGTGGAGAACGGTACAGCCAGCCGCATTAACGATCCGCGTTACAATATTTCAGGAAAGACAGGAACGGCACAGATAGCCTATGACGGGGCTTATGTCCATAACGGTTACAGGAAACACCAGGCTTCCTTTGTAGGGTTTTTCCCCTCCGAAGACCCAAAATACAGCATGATCGTCATTTTGTACTCCAGCCCCACCCGGGGAAATTTTTACGGCGCTTCGTGGGCCGCTCCCGTGTTCAAGAAAATCGCAGACCATATATACATAACAAATCCTTTCTGGAATGCCCCGCTGGGAGTTACGGAAAAAACCTGAATGCATGATGTCATGGAATTGGTCAAGCTTATAGAAGTATTGGTAACAGGCAGGATCACGGGATCAACCGCCCGTGAGATCACCTGTATCAGCCAGGATTCACGCAAGGTCAGCGAAGGATGTCTTTTTGTTGCCGTACAGGGAGCACAAACCGACGGTCACCTGTTCATTTCACAAGCGTCACGAAATGGTGCAGCAGCCGTAGTATACCAGAAAGGTTGCCTGGCAAGCGAACAGGAGATGGAGGCGTTATCCGGGAACACCACATTCATAGAAGTTGGGGACTCACAGCTTGCCCTGGCCATGCTGGCCGATGCCTGGTACGGTCACCCCTCGGCCAACATGATCCTGACAGGAGTTACAGGGACCAACGGAAAAACAACTACCGCCACCCTGCTATACCGGATGTTTGGCCAGCTGGGACACAAATGCGGACTGATATCCACCATTGCCTACTATATCGGCCAGGAAGAGATTCCCGCCACCAATACCACGCCCGACGCACTCACCATAAACAGCCTGCTGGACCAGATGCTGCGTAGGGGTTGTACCCATTGCTTCATGGAAGTCAGCTCACATTCGGTGGTACAGCACCGTATCACGGGACTTCATTTTGCAGGTGGCATTTTCACCAACCTGACCCATGACCACCTGGACTATCATAAAACCTTTGCCGCTTACCGGGATGCCAAAAAGCGCTTCTTTGACATGCTTCCCGCCGGGGCTTTCGCCCTGGTCAATGAAGATGACAGGAATGGAAAGATCATGGTCCAGAACTGCCCTGCCCGTACGTATACCTATGCCTGCCGGAAAATGGCCGATTACAACGCCCGCATAGTGGAGCATACGGTGGACGGGATGCAGCTGATGATAGACGGGGTGGAAGTATGGAGTTCTTTCATAGGGATGCACAACGCCTACAATCTTCTGGCAGTTTACGCCTGTGCAGCTATCCTGAAAGAGCCCCGGGAGGAAACACTCCGGATCCTGAGTGGCCTGACCACAGTCAGAGGCAGGATGGAATATGTCAGGGGAGGAGAAAACCTTACGGCCGTTGTAGATTATTCGCATACCCCGGATGCGCTGAAAAACGTCCTGCTTACCCTCCGGGAACTGGTAAGACCGGGACAAGAGCTTGTTTGTGTGGTAGGATGCGGAGGTAACAGGGATAAGACAAAACGCCCCCTGATGGCCCGTATCGCCGATCAATACGCCGATCTCTGCATTTTTACTTCAGACAATCCCCGGTTTGAAGATCCCGAGGACATCCTGGATCAGATGATTGCAGGTCTTACCCCTGAGCAGCAGGATCGCCACCTGCGCATAACCGACAGGCGCCAGGCGATCAGGACGGCTATAAAAATGGCTCGTCCCGGAGCTGTTGTACTGGTAGCCGGAAAAGGCCATGAGACATACCAGGATATCAAGGGGGTAAGAAACCACTTCGACGATAAAGAAATTCTTACAGAAATTTTAAAGACCGGATGATATGCTATACCATTTATTTGAATACCTGAAAGAAAACGTGGATTTCCCGGGAGTTGGACTCTTCCGCTATATATCTGTCCGGTCCATAATGTCGGTCATCATTGCCCTGTTCGTTTCAACGATAGCAGGAAAATACATCATAGCCCGGCTCAAGAGGAACCAGATAACCGACACCTCGGTAAAAACGGGGGAAAACGGAAAATCCGGAACTCCCACCATGGGAGGCATTGTGATCATCGTATCCCTGCTGGTATCGGTGTTTCTTTTATGTGACCTGTCCAACCTGTATGTGCAGTTGCTGGTCATATCCACACTCTGGCTTTCCACTATAGGCTTTCTTGATGATCTGCTAAAACTAAGGCACATGGCCGGTAAAGAAGACTCCCGGGTAGTGCGTTTTCTGTCCAGACTCCGGCGTAAGGATAAAGACGGAATGAAAGGAAAACTCAAGGTGTATGGTCAGGTGGGGCTGGGTTTGATCGTAGGGATTGCCCTGTATGTGAGCGATAAGGCAGTTATCGTGGAAATGAAGAATGTTCCCTCGGACACAGATCAGACAGAGCAGGTGGAAACGACCAGTTATGTCCGTCATGTGAAAAGCACCAAGACAACCATTCCATTCCTGAAAGACAACCTGTTTGACTATTCCTGGCTCACGCCCTTCAAGGGAGCAGCCGGGCAGAAGGCCGGCTGGATCGTATATATCCTGGTAGCCATCTTCATAGTGACAGCCGTATCCAACGGGACCAACCTCACGGACGGGAGAGACGGACTGGCCACCGGCACGGTGGCCATTGTGGGGGTCACTANNCAGGTATTCATGGGAGATGTGGGAAGCCTTACCCTGGGAGGCATCGTGGCCGTGTTCGCGCTGATGATAAGGGTAGAGTTGCTACTGGTAATACTTTGCGGCATTTTCCTGGCAGAGAGTTTCTCTGTAATGATACAACGGTTTTGGTACAAGTATACCCGTATCCGTGCCACAAAAAAACTGATGGCACAGGGAAAATACCATCCGGGAGATGTCGTGAAGGGAGAAAGGGTGTGGGTAAGGGCACCGCTGCACGACCATTACATATACGACCGGAAGAAAGTTGACACCCCCATATTGCTTAAGACACCCAGGGAACCTATTGCGGAGCCGAAAGTGGTCGTGCGTTTCTGGATCATAAGCATCCTGTTAGCCGTGTTAACGATTATAACATTGAAAATCAGATAATCAAAATCATACTATGGGCAATAGACTGGTTATACTGGGAGGCGGAGAAAGCGGTGTGGGGGCCGCAGTACTTGCAAAAAAACAAGGCTATGATGTGTTCCTTTCCGATTCAGGGGTCATCCAGCCCGGGGCAAGGGCTTTACTCGATGAACACAAGGTCCCGTTTGAAGAAGGAATGCATACCCGTTCGTTGATCATGACAGCGGATCAGGTTGTAAAAAGCCCCGGCATCCCGGACACTGTACCCGTTGTTGAAGATTTGAACAAGGCCGGAATACCCGTGATTTCAGAGATCGAATTTGCGGGCCGCTATACCAATGCCCGTAAAATTTGTGTCACAGGGAGTAACGGCAAGACAACCACGGCTTCCCTGATTTATTACCTGCTCAGGAATGCAGGGCTGAATGCCGGGCTGGCGGGGAATGTGGGCCAGAGTTTTGCATACCAGGTAGCCACGCAGAATTATGATATATATGTTCTGGAACTGAGCAGCTTCCAGCTCGAAGGCATGTATGATTTCAAGGCCGACATTGCCATTCTTTTGAATATCACCCCGGACCACCTGGACAGGTACCATCATGACCTGAATGAATACGTCAGGGCAAAGTTCCGCATCACCCAGAACATGNNTTTATCTTTTGTCGGGACGATGAGATTTCCATGGATCATCTGAGCCGCATTGTTCTGAAAGCTAAAATGCTGCCAATTTCCCAACAAGTCGTGATTCCACAGGGCGCTTATACCTCGGATAACAGGATGCATGTGACTTATGGTGAGGAAGAATTTGAAATATTCCTCAACGAACTGGCCCTCCAGGGAAAGCACAACATTTACAATTCCATGGCGGCTGCCCTCTCGGCAAAGGTCATGCATATCAGCAATCCCGTTATCCGCGAAAGCCTGACCTCCTTCAAAAGCATTCCCCACAGGATGGAACAGGTGGCAAGGGTAAAAGGCGCGCTGTATATCAACGACTCCAAGGCAACCAATGTCAACTCAGTATGGTATGCCATTGAAAGCCTGAAAACCCCTGTCGTCTGGATTGCCGGAGGGAAGGACAAGGGAAACGACTATACGCCATTATACGACCTGGTCTCGGAAAAGGTTAAGGCCCTGATCTGCCTGGGTGCTGACAATAAAAAACTCCACGACTGCTTTGAAGGCAGGGTACCCTGCATTATTGAAACAAACTCCATGAAAGATGCCGTAAACCAGGCATATGCCCTGGCGCAATCCGGAGACACTGTGCTGCTCTCCCCTGCTTGTGCCAGTTTTGATCTGTTCAAGAATTATGAAGACCGGGGAGACAAGTTCCGGGAAGCGGTTAGGGGCTTATAAAAAAGGTTATGAACAAAACAGGAAAAATAAGGCTGAAAGGGGACACGTCTTTATGGGCGCTGGTGATCATATTCTCATTGCTGTCCCTTGTCTTCGTGTACTCATCTTCCAGCCGTATCGCGGCCATGCAGAACACATCGACCTTTTCCATCATGATCGAACAGATGGGGCACATCCTCATTGGTTTCGGGATCATCTACCTGTTCCACATCATTCCCTTGAAGACTTACCGGATACTGGCTTATTTCGGATATATCGTGTTCCTGGTCCTTTTGCTGCTGACCATGTTCCTTGGAGTCACACGGAATGAAGGCACAAGATGGCTGTCCATATTCGGATTCAGCTTCCAGACCTCCGAGTTTGCCAAGATCGCCCTGATACTATTTGTGGCAAAAGTGCTGGAGGATGACAAACTGGACAGTTTCAAAGATTTTTTCCTGCGATTGTTCCTTCCGCTGCTGGCCTTTATCCTGCCGATAATCTGGGAAGGCTTTTCAACCGGGGTTATTCTTTCACTGACCGTTCTGATCATGTTGCTTATTTCTCAGGTCCGTTTCAGTCATATTGCGAAAACGGCCGGTATCGTGGTATTGCTGGCAGGATTAACCTACGGGGGCATGATTCTGAACAGGACACTACGCAAAAAGACGGACCCGTCCCTGGTATCCACCTCCCGCCTGGAGACGGTGGAAAAACGTGTGAGCAGTTTCCTTGGATTCGGCCAGGCAGAAGAGGAAAAGGAAAACGACCAGGTCATGTATGCCAAGGTAGCCATAGCCACAGGAGGCGTAGGCGGGAAGATCCCGGGCAACGGGGCTTTACGTCACGTCCTGCCCTTGTCCAACAGCGATTACATATATTCAATCATAGTGGAGGAAACAGGGCTGATAGGCGGCATATTTGTCATTGGCCTGTACTTCTGGCTCTTGTTCAGTGTGATCATCATCACGAAAAAATGCACGAAGATCTTTTCTTCCATGCTCGTAAGCGGATTGGGAGTATTGATCGTAACGCAGGCAATGATCCATATCCTGGTAAACGTGGGATTGTTGCCGGTAACCGGCCAGACTCTGCCCATGATTAGTTCGGGAGGTTCTTCCGTCCTGGCTGTGAGCGCTGCGTTCGGGATGATGTTGTCTGTAAGCAGGGCGTTGCAGGATGAGCAGCTTGACTCTGAAGACCCGGCAAAAGAAGAAACAAATAAAGCTATAACACATGAAAACCCGCAATCATAACAGGATCATCATAAGCGGAGGAGGAACGGGCGGTCATATCTTTCCTGCCATTTCCATAGCCAATGCCATCAGGATGAAAGATCCCGAGGCCGAAATCCTGTTCGTGGGTGCCCTGGGAAGGATGGAAATGGAAAAAGTCCCCGCTGCAGGATACAAGATCACAGGCCTGCCCATCGCGGGTCTCAGGAGGGATAAGTCGGTGAGCGGTGTCATGGCCAATCTCATGCTGCCTGTGCGTTTGCTCAAGAGTGTGTTGGCTGCGGGAAGGATCGTTAAGGATTTCAACCCCACGGTGGCTGTCGGGGTGGGCGGTTATGCGAGCGGCCCCCTTCTCTGGATTGCCAGGAAAAAGAAAATCCCCTATATCCTCCAGGAACAGAATAGTTTTGCAGGAAAAACAAATAAAATGCTGGCCAGGGGGGCAGCCTATATCTGTGTGGCTTATTCGGGAATGGAACAGTTTTTTCCTGCTGACAGGATTGTGTTGACAGGAAATCCCATCAGAGAAGGAATCCATCCTGCAACAGCACAGGAAAAAAAGGAAGCCTTGCTGCATTTTGGCCTGGACCCTGGTAAAAAGACACTCCTTGTCACAGGCGGAAGCCTTGGTGCAGGCACCCTGAACAGATGTGTTAGGGAATACCTGCCGCGCACGAGGGAGCATCCTGTGCAGATTCTCTGGCAATGCGGGAAGCATGGAATGCGCCTCGCGGCTGAGTCCCTGAAGGAATACCCCGGTGTTCCTGTTCATGCGCACGAATTCATTGCCAGGATGGACCTGGCGTACGCTGCGGCAGACCTGGTGGTCTCGCGGGCAGGGGCGGGCAGTATCTCGGAATTCTGCGCAGCTGGAAAAGCCTGCATTTTCGTACCCTCACCCAACGTGGCAGAGAACCATCAGACACACAATGCCATGGCACTGGTAAAAGAACTGGCAGGCAGGCTTGTGACTGACAAGGACGCACCCGCCATACTGATGGAGAACGCCATGGAACTGATATTCAATGACAGCGAATTGAAGAGATTGTCAGAAAACATAGAAAAATTAAGCCGCCCCCATGCGGCTGCACACATAGCATCAATGGTACTGGAATTATGACAGAAAACGTATATTTTCTGGGTATAGGAGGAATCGGAATGAGTGCGCTGGCAAGATACTACAAGCATGCCGGGGCTTCTGTATGGGGTTACGACCTTTCCCCTTCCGGGCTCACACGAAGGCTGGAAGAGGAAGGCATGGGAATCCATTACCAGGATGATCCGTTGCAAATACCCAGTCAGGTAGCAGAGAACAGGGATAAGACCCTGGTGATCTATACACCGGCCCTCCCCCGGGACCACAGGGAGTTGCAATGGTTCAGGGAAAAAGATTACGAAATTATCAAGCGCTCTGTCGCCCTGGGACACCTGTCTGAAAATCATGTCACCCTGGCAGTGGCGGGAACGCACGGAAAAACCACCACCTCCACCCTGCTTGCCCACATTCTGCATCATTCGGGAACAGGGTGCACTGCTTTCCTGGGAGGCATTTCCAAGAATTACGACACAAACCTCTTGCTGGGCAACAGTCCTTTTCTTGTTGCCGAGGCAGATGAATACGACCGTTCATTCCTCCAGCTGCACCCCCAAAGCGCCCTGATCACATCTGCCGATGCAGACCACCTTGATATCTACGGGACCCACCAGGCTGTCAGGGAAGCTTACTCTCAATTCGCTTCCCAGGTAGTATCGGGGGGTACGCTAGTGATCAAAAAAAGCGTTGACATTGCTTTGCCCTTACAGCCCGGAGTAACCGCCTACACATACCATAGCAGTGAGCCATGTGATTTTTACGCCCTGAATCACACCATGCTGAAAGGGGGATTTTACTATTTTGACCTGATGCTCAAAGGTAAAAAAGTGGAGGGATGCCGCCTGGACCTGCCGGGAAGGATCAACGTGGAAAATGCTGTCGGGGCCTCGGCTATGGCCTGTCTGGCCGGTATTGCTCCGGATGCCATTAAGGATGCCCTGGCATCATTCAGGGGGGTATCCAGGAGAATGGATGTTCGTCACGCTGGCCCGAATTGTTGGTATATTGACGATTATGCACATCATCCGGGAGAAATCCGGGCATCGGTCCTTTCTGTCAGAGAGTGGTTCCCGGGAGAGAAAATCACCGGAATCTTCCAGCCTCACCTGTATACAAGGACCAGGGATTTTGCCGGGGAATTTGCTAAAAGCCTTGACCTGCTTGACCAGGTGGTGCTGATGCCTGTTTATCCGGCAAGGGAGGCAGCCATTCCGGGCGTGGATGCGGAATTGATTGCCGGAAAGATGGACCTGCAAGATGTGACCATACTGGACGCGAGCCGGATCATAGATTTTGTAAGGGAAAACAAACCGCGGGTTCTGATAACCCTCGGGGCGGGAAATATTGACCGTCTTGTGGCACCCATAACAGAATGCCTAAAGGAGATGCAGTTATGAGCATGTGGAAAAAAGCACTGATAATATCCGGATACGTCGCATTGACAGGTATCCTGGGTGCTTATTTCTATTTTGCCACAATCCTTGTTTGCGACAAGAACCAGGAAAGGTGCCAGGAAGTGCTGATCATCGTGAAGGACAGTGTGTTCAATCCGTTGATAAGGGCCGGGGAAGTGGCATCTTTCCTGGACAGGAGCTCTGTTGCATTGCTGGGCAGGGATTTCTCCGCCATTGACATGTATCATCTGGAAAAGAAAGTTGAATCATTTGCTTCGGTAAGGAAATGCAATGCTGTCAGGACCATAGATGGCACACTCAAGCTTGAGATACTCCAGCATGAACCGCTCTTCAGGATTGAAACGCAAGTGGGTTCCTTTTTTGTGTCAAAGGAAAAGTTCATATTTCCCATTGTCAATCCATTCCGTGCACCGGTCCTGATCGTTCGCGGCAATGTTCCGTTTTCGTATCCCGCATCCTATAGGGGACAGATGGATTCGACAGACTCATGGCTGGCATCGATGTACCGCATGACCGGCTTTATTACGACCCATGACTTCTGGAGCAGGAAAACAGAGACCGTTGTGGTGGAAAATAACCAGGACATACGCATAGTACCCAAAGAAGATGACCTGGTACTGAAAATTGGTGACCTGAGCCGGTTTGCCTACAAACTGGATAAGTTACAGGAGTTTTACAGGGTACTTGCACCCCTGGGAGGAAAAGAGAAATACAGTGTTGTGGATGCGCGTTTCGGGGATCAGCTGGTTTGTACGCAAAGAAAAGATTAAGAAAAAATAAATAACTTAACATACCTATGGAAAAAATTATATCTGTAATCGATTTGGGGACCACCAAGGTGGTATGTCTTGCAGGGAAAAAAACAGCAGAGGGTTATAAGGTGATCGCCTCGTGTGAATCACCCTCACAGGGGATCATGAGGGGAGAAGTGGTGAACAACCAGAGCGTGCTCAACACACTCAAACCCCTGCTGGTAGAACTGGAAACCAGGATAGGAGAACCCATCCTGGAAGTTGAGGTGGGAATAGCCGGCCGGTACATCCGTTGCAAATCGGTTAGCAGCAATATCAACCGACCCGACCCGAACGAGGTGATATCGGAACAGGAAATCAACAATATGTGGCGGAACATGTACAACTCAAGGGTGGATCCCGGTGAGGAGGTCCTGCACGTGGTCCCGCAATCGTACCACGTGGACGATTACAGAAGTGTTCCTGATCCGGTANNCCTGATCCGGTAGGCATGTACGGTAGCTGCATTGAAGCAAACTACAAGCTTTTCATAGGAAAAAGCGTCTCTGCCGAGCACACCAAGAGAACCATTGAAGGAACAGAACTGAAACTGAACCGCCTTGTTCTAGAGCCCCTGGCAACCGCCAGGGCTGTGCTTCAGGAAGATGAAAAAGAGCTGGGAGTGGCCATGGTGGACATAGGGGGCGGTACTACCGACCTGTTGGTCTACCAGGACAATATCATCCGACATACCGCGGTCATTCCTTTCGGAGGCAATGTCATCACGGAGGACATCCGTCAGGGATGCGAGGTGACAGTGCGACAGGCGGAACAGATGAAAATCCAGTATGGTTCATGTTATGCAGACCTGGCCCCCGAAAACAAAGCCNNGATCGGGGGACGTGAATCCCGGGAGATTCCCTTCCGTTTTCTGGCCAACATTATCGAGGCCAGGATGGATGAGATCCTGGATGCGGTGATGTATGAGATCAACCAGAGCGGCTACGGAAACAGGCTCCCTGCCGGCATTGTCCTGACCGGAGGCGGATCGCTTCTTTTTAACCTTCCCCAATTCATAAAATTCAAAACAGGTTACGACGCACGTGTTGCCCGTCCCCACGGGATCATAACCGAGGGATGTGAGGAGGTCAACCAGGTTACCTATTCTTGCGCCGCGGGATTATTGATGTACGGATTTGAGAATCAAGGCCATTTTCCTGAAGAAAAGCAGGCTGACCTGACCGAGATATTTGCCGGTGTCAATGCCGGGCAAACATCTAAAACAAAAAAAACGGTGAAAAAGGTTTCTCCGGGCAAAAAGCCAAAGGAAAAAACGAGTATCGGCAATCTTTTGAATAGTATTTTTGATGTATCAAACGAAGCGTGAGTATAATGAAAGAAAAAGAAGATGAATTCATTCCCCTGAACTGGGAAAACAACAAATCCATCATTAAGGTGATAGGAGTTGGTGGCGGAGGCGGGAATGCTGTCAGCCATATGTACCGCTCGGGATTGAGCGGCGTGGATTTTGTAGTATGCAACACCGATGCTCAGGCGCTGGATTTGAGCCCGGTACCCGATAAACTGCAATTGGGAAACACACTCACGCGGGGAAGAGGAGCCGGGTGCAACCCCGAGCTGGCCAAACAGGCTGCCCTGGAAAGCGAGGCCCGTATAAAGGCCCTGTTTGAAGGACCGGCAGAAATGGTATTCATTACGGCAGGCATGGGAGGCGGTACCGGAACGGGAGCTGCCCCCGTAATAGCCAAGATAGCAAAAGAAATGGATCTGTTGACCGTTGCCGTGGTAACCCTGCCTTTCCGCGATGAGGGAAGGGATTTCCTGAAACGGGCGCTGGACGGGATACAGGAATTGCAGCAATATACAGATTCCATGATCATCATCGATAACGAAAAAATATACAGGTCTTATGGCGACCTCCCGATTTTTGAGGCATTCCAGAGAGCCGACGATATATTAAAAACAGCCGTGAAGGGAATATCCGAGATCATTACGTGCCCGGGGTTCATCAATGTCGATTTTGCCGATGTGAAGATGGTCATGACACAAAGCGGCATGGCCCTTATGGGAACAGGCTCGGGATCGGGCAAAGACAGGGCGCTGAAAGCCGTCGAATCACGATTCACCTCGCCCCTGCTCAACGACGCCGATCTGACCCGCTCTCGGAATGTGCTGATAAACATCACCTCGGGAAAAGAAAAAGCATTATCCATGACCGAATTGTCCCAGATAATGGGATATATTGCCGATTATACAGGGGGTGCTTCCAATTTCAAGCGGGGAGTCCTTTGCGATCCCTCCATCCAGGACGAGATACGGGTAACGGTGATCGCTACCGGGTTCAGTATTCATTCACTTCCTCCGATCGCCGTTTACGGAAATGATACAGAAAAAGAAAAAGCAAAGAAGGTTTCTGTATACCTGGACGGGGAATCTGCCCAAAACGAACACGAGGATCCTTTACCGGGGCTGGTAGTCAGCCCTGCAGCCTTGGGCAATGGTGATTTCAAGGTCACAAACAATCCCCGTGTTTTCCAGGTAGAGCCTGTGGCCGTCCCCGCCCCGGCTGTCCTCAACAAAAAGCCTGTCCTGATCCTGGAACCGAATCAGAACATAGCAGAACTGGAACAAATCCCGGCATACAAACGCAGACAGTCCGGTCATACCATGACAAATCCCTCCGAAATCGCCAAACCTTCCCCGAACAAAGTAGAGGAAAAAAACGGCCAGCAGTGGTTGAGTGCCGACAATGCATACATACACCAAACACAAGACTGATATGGCAACAACAAAAGTCAGGGTTCGTTTTGCCCCAAGCCCTACCGGGCCGCTCCACATGGGAGGCGTACGTACCGCGCTTTTCAATTACCTTTTTGCCAGGCAACAGGGCGGTACCTTTGTACTCCGTATTGAAGACACGGACATGCAACGGTATGTACCTGGAGCGGAAGAATATATCATTGAATCACTCCGCTGGTGCGGTATCATGCCCGATGAAGGCATAGATGCCTCAGGCAAGGTGGTTACTGAACCATCACCGCTTCATCCCCATGCCCCTTACCGGCAGAGTGAACGCAAAGGCCTTTATGAAAAATACGCCCGTCAACTGGTCGACAGCAACCATGCCTATTATGCCTTTGATACACCGCATGAACTGGAATCATACCGGGAAGAAGCCGAAAGCCGGGGTCAAACGTTCATTTACAACCATGCATTCAGGAAAAAGACAGTCAATTCCCTGAACATGGATCCGGAAGAGGTGTCACGCAGGCTGGAGGAAAACAAGAACTGGGTCATCCGTTTCAAAGTTCCTGAAAACAAGATGGTAGCTATGCACGATCTGATCCGCGGCGAGGTAAGCGTACAAACCAACACACTGGATGATAAAGTGTTGTGGAAAGCACAAGACGGTCTGCCCACCTACCACCTGGCAAACATAGTGGACGATTACCTGATGCGCATAACCCATGTGATCCGCGGGGAAGAATGGCTCCCTTCGCTACCCCTGCATTATTTGCTGTATGAAGCTTTCGGATGGCAGGACCAGCGCCCCCTGTTTTCACATTTGCCCCTGTTGCTGAAACCCGATGGAAAGGGAAAACTGAGCAAGAGGGACGGAGACCGGCTGGGATTCCCTGTATTTCCCCTGGAGTGGACCAGCCCTTCCGGAGAAAAGTCCAGGGGATACCGTGAAGATGGTTACTACCCGGAAGCCTTTGTGAACATGATCGCTCTTCTGGGATGGAATCCGGGCACCGAGCAGGAGATCTTTTCCATGGAAGAACTTATTGCCTTGTTCTCCCTGGACCGGGTGATCAAATCTGGTGCCCGCTTCAACCCGGAAAAAGCCAAATGGTTCAATCAGCAATACCTGAGAAACCGCTCAGACAAGCAGTTGGCACAGGATTTCATGCCACTGCTCAGAAACAGGGGGATCAGCACTACTCCGCCCAAAGCAGAACAGGTGGTCTCTCTGATCCGGAACAGGGCCGATTTTGTACAGGATTTCTGGGATTTGTCGTATTATTTTTTCATACCTCCCGCATCTTATGATCCGGTCATGCAAAAAAAATACTGGAATCCTGAAATTCCNNCCCCTTTGATGCCGGATCCATTGAACAGGCATTGCACCGGTGGATAGAGGAGGAAGGGCTCAAAACGGGGCAGGTCATGAATGCGTTGAGACTGTGCCTGGTAGGAAAACCGCAGGGTCCGGGACTGTCCGACATCATGTCGGTCATTGGAAAGGAAGACACACTCGGCCGGATAGATAACGCTATAAACATCTTGTAGCATGTCAGGAAAACCCCGTTGGTGGCCCCTGCTGGTAACGAATTTCCTTGGGGTATTTAACGACAATTATCTGAAAACACTAGCCTGTTTCATTGCTGTTTCATGGGTTGGCACTGAATATGAAGCCCCGCTTGTTTCACTGGCCGCCGGTTCACTGGTGGTCCCTTATGTCTTCCTTTCTCCCCTTGCCGGAAGGTGGGCCGTGGTTTTCAACAAACTTTCGGTAGTCAGGATAGCAAAGCTTGCCGAGGTCCCCATCATGCTGCTGGCCTCGGCGGGGTTCCTGGTTCACAGCGTCACGCTGGTAATGGTCTCCATCCTGCTGATGGGGGTGCAAAGTTCCCTTTTCTCCCCTTCCAAATACGGGTTGATTCGGGATATCGGAGGCCAGGAAAACATTACCTTCGGAACGGGGAACATGGAAATGGTTTCTTTCCTGGGCATGATCACGGGAACCATGATGGCTTCCTTTTTAGCCCAAAGCGTTCCTGCCTGGGGACTTTCCCTTACTTTCATGGCAATAGCAGCCGGAGGATGGGTCAGTTCCCTGTCCATCAGGGCAAAGGAAACACCTCCCGAAGAAAACGACAGGACCATCCGTCCTATACTGTTCATGGTGCAAAGCATCGGGCAGGCAAGAAAGTACCGGGGTCTGAACCGGGTGATCCTGGCCCTGTCTGTCTTTTGGCTTATTGCCGGAATGATCCAGATGACATTGCTTGTGTATTGCAGGAGGAATTTAGGCATGAGTGACCTGGAGACAGGTTTTGTGCTTACGGCAGCTGCCGNNCGTGGGAACCGGCATGGGTTGTTTCTTTTCCGGTATTGTTTCAGAGAAAGTGGACAATAGATTACTGGTTCCCCTGAGCGGTCTTTCCATCACCCTGTTGTTCCTTTTTATGTATTTCTTCCCGGTCAGAGGATTTTTCTTTGGCTTTTTGTTCTTTATCACCGGGATCTTATGTGGTTTTTACAAGGTGCCTTTTGATGCGGCCATCATCAGGAAGGTTCCTGGACGCAACCTGGGCCATATGCTGGGCTACTCCAATCAAATGTCTTTTCTTTTCATACTGGCCGCTTCGGCCGTCTTTGCCATAATCAGCCGGTATGCAGAAACACGTGCCGTATTCTTGTTCCTGGGAACGCTCATGGGACTTACCACCCTTTTTGTGGTTTTTTCTAAGTATCTTTGGAGCACAAAACAGGAATGATGGTATTTGAAGAAACTGCAATAAAAGGTATCTGGATCATCACCCCGCGTGTTATTGTCGACAAGAGGGGTTATTTTATGGAATCGTACCTTAAGGAGGAACTGGAGAAAAGAGTCGGGCCTGTTGATTTTGTACAGGAAAATGAGTCCCTATCACATTTTGGTGTAACCAGGGGCCTTCATTTCCAGAAAGAGCCCTATGCCCAGTCCAAGTTTATCAACGTGGTGGACGGTGAGATTTTTGATGTGGCTGTGGATATAAGGGAAAATTCACACACCAGGGGTCGCTGTTTTCATCTGCATCTGAGCTCGGAAAACAAGAAGCAGCTATTCATACCAAAAGGTTTCGCCCACGGTTTTTGTGTTTTGACTCCCAGGGCTATAGTCCAGTATAAGACAGACGAGCGCTATAATCCCGCCTCGGAAGGAATATATCGTTATGATTCTCCTGCCCTGGGGATTCCATGGCCCCTTTCGCCCGGCCAGATGATACTTTCATCAAGGGACCGGGAGGCACAACCCTTTGTATTGTAAAAAATGCTGGTACTTGACAGATATACATTATCCGGTCCTGTTCCCGGACCGGAGACAGTGCTTGAGGAGGGGATGATCATTTGCATGGACAAACCCCTGGAATGGACATCGGCAGATGTGGTCAGAAAGATCAGGTTCCGGCTCCAGCGTCGCTGGCATATCAAAAAAATCAAGGTGGGACATACCGGGACACTTGATCCCCTGGCCACCGGCCTGCTGATCATCTGCACGGGCAAGGCTACCAGGCTGGCGGACACAATGCAGGCGCAGGATAAGGAATATGTGGCCGGGATCACTTTCGGGGCCACAACTCCGTCCTGCGACCTGGAACACGAGATTGACGCTGTATATCCCTGGGAGCATATCGACAGGAACTCCCTGGAAAAAGCCTTGGAAGGTTTTCTTGGAGAACAACTCCAGGTACCACCGGTCTACTCGGCCAAGGTCATTGACGGCATGCGGGCCTACGAGTTTGCCAGACAAGGGATGGAAACGCCGGAAATGAAAAAGAATCCGGTTCAAATCCATCTGCTGGAAATAAAAGACTATGTGCCCCCACTGCTTACCTTACGCATCAAGTGCAGTAAAGGCACATATATCCGTGCTCTGGCAAGGGATCTGGGTGTGGCACTGGGCAGTGGCGCCTACCTGTCCTCTCTGCGCCGTTCGNNCAATTTCGACCTGCCTCATTCTCTTATCGCCAGCCGTCCGGCAACCAACCGTGATGAATCCCGCATGATGGTTTTGAATAAAAAAACCGGTGCCCTAGACCATATGGTATTCAAGGATATCATAACCCTGATGCAGGAGCATGATGTTGTAATCTTCAATAATACAAAAGTGTTTCCTGCGCGCCTTCATGGAAATAAGGAAAAAACCGGAGCCGAAATTGAGGTGTTCCTGCTTCGTGAACTCAACAAAGACCAGCGCCTGTGGGATGTTCTGGTAGATCCGGCACGAAAGATCCGCATTGGCAACAAGCTGTATTTTGGTGAAAATGACGCATTGGTTGCCGAGGTGATCGACAACACCACATCACGTGGAAGGACACTGCGGTTCCTGTGCGACGGTACTTACGACAATTTCAAAACCACCCTGTTGCGGCTGGGAGAAATGCCTATTCCCAAATGGATCCGTAAACATACAGAGCCTTTTGACCAGGAACGGTATCAATCTGTTTTTGCCAAGGTGGAGGGAGCGGTCGCTGCTCCCGACGGCGCTCTCCATTTCAGCAAGGAACTTCTCAAGCGCATGGCGATCAAAGGGGTTATCAGCACGGAAATAACACTGCACATGGGCATGGGGCATTTCCGGACAGTAGACGTTGAAGACCTGTCAAAACATAAAATGGATTCGGAACCGGTGGTGATATCCCCATCCACCGCACAGATCATTAACCATGCGAAAGCGTCAGGCAACCGTGTTTTTGCGACAGGGATAGATGTGCTCCGGGCTGTTGAAACTCACGTGACTACCAAGAGAGAAGTAACGGCATTCGAGGGCTGGACCAATAAGATCATTTTCCCCCCTTACGATTTCTACATTCCCAATGCACTGATTACCAATTTCCATCTTCCCCAATCCACCATGCTCATGTTTGTGGCTGCCTTTGGAGGTTATGATACGGTCATGAAGGCTTATAAGACGGCAGTCAAAGAAAAATACCATTTCGGAGCGTACGGCGATGCCATGTTGATTATTTAGTCGATTTCCACTATATTTGGGAATGATCTGTGGAGAAGAGGAATTCAGCATTTGTGCCCTGAGTCTGTGCATGAGATATGAGGGAGGTCTGGCACGGAGGCTGTATGATCATTATGGCAGCGCCCGCACCGTTTTCAGCCGGCCGCTCCCGGAACTGGTCTGTCACAAGGGGATGCGAAGAAGCATCGTGGAAAAAATGACCGACCCTTCCCTCCCTGAACAGGTATCGGATGTTTTGCAATGGCTGAGATCTGTCAATATCCGGACCGTCTTCCTGTACGATGACGAATATCCCTACAGGCTGCGGGAATGCCCCGATGCCCCGCTGCTTCTATACGTGGCGGGACAATCCGTGCTCAACGAAGGCCCTGTCTTGTCGGTTGTGGGAACGCGTAAAGCCACCCCGTATGGAAAAGCCCTCTGCAGGGAGATCATATCCGGTTTCAAACCTTTGGGGATCAAGCCTGTAATTGTGAGCGGGCTGGCCTTTGGAATAGACATAACAGCGCACAGGGCAGCTCTGGAGAATGACCTGACAACAGTAACCGTCCTGCCTACAGGTATTGACACCATCTATCCCCCGGCTCACCTGGATATTGCCCTCCGGATCCTGGAACGTGGTGCCGTGTTGAGTGAATTCCCTCCCAAAACTCCCGGGAACCGCAAGAATTTCTTGCAGCGGAACAGGATCATTGCAGGACTGGCAGACGCCACCCTGGTGGTGGAATCAAAAGCCGATGGAGGGGCTCAGATCACCGTGCACCATGCATTGGGTTATGCAAGAGATGTGCTGGCTGTTCCGGGCAGGCCTTCCGATGTTTGCTCGCAGGGATGCAACAACCTTATCAGGATGAACAAGGCGGCGCTTGTAACCTCGGCCCGGGAAATAGCAGAGGCCATGCAATGGGAAGTGAGTGGAAAAGAGCTGCAGGTAGCGCAACAAGAACTCTTTGATTCCTTGGACGATAAGGATAGGCAGATTATTGTCCACATCCGGGAAAACGGAGGAGATATCAATGACATGGGGGAAAGCCTGAATATCCCTTTTCCCGAACTTTCGGCCCGTCTTGTACAACTCCAGGTGAAAGGCGCGGTAGATTGTCATGATAATAAAGAATACAACTCACTCATATGATAGACACACACGTACACCTATACGACCAGGCATTTGACACAGACAGGGACCTGGTGGTGGAAAGGGCAAAGAACACAGGCGTACGCCATTGTATACTCCCGGCCATAGACAAAAGCAGCTTCAGGGCCCAGCAGGAGTGCCTGGCGCGTTATCCGTGGTTCTGCCACAAAGCCTCGGGCCTCCACCCCACTTCTGTCAATACAGATTTCAGAAAAGAGCTTGATTTCGCATACAGTAACCTGGAAGGCGCCGTAGCCATAGGAGAAGTGGGACTGGACGGTTACTGGTCAAGGGAATTTATGGAAGAACAGATCCTCGCCCTGGAAGAACAGGTTCAATGGGCCCGTGAAAAGGACCTGCCCCTGATCATACACTCCCGTTCTTCGTTCCCTGAGCTGCTGTCCACGTTGAAAAAATGCCGGTATCCCGGCATGCGAGGGATCCTTCATGCCTGGTCTGGAAGCGCGGAAGTCTTCCGGGAAGCAAACCGTTACGGACATTTTCTGATGGGGATCGGGGGGGTGATCACTTACAGCAACGCACGCCTGGCGGGGGTGGTGCAGGAGTTCGATCTGGCCCAGATCGTTCTGGAAACCGATGCCCCCTGGCTAAGTCCGGTTCCCTTCCGCGGAAAGAGGAATGAAAGCGCTTATTTAAAATATATTGCCGAAAAACTGGCTCAGTTGAAGGATGTTAGTGCTGAAAAAGTAGTTGGACAAACCACGCAAAATGCATTATCTTTGTTTTTTGGCGTAAAAAAATGAATACATCGTCCATTCTCGTTATTTACACGGGAGGAACCATAGGCATGAAAGCACACCCCATGACCGGAGAGTTGGTCCCCTTTCGTTTTGAACATGTCCTGGAAGAAGTCCCGGAATTGAGAAAATTCGGATTCAGGATTGACACCCATTCCTTTGACCCTGTTATTGATTCTTCCGATATTTTCCCTGAATTCTGGATTAGACTGGCCCTTCTTATTGAAGGGCAATACGACAAGTACGATGGTTTCGTTGTTCTGCACGGGACCGACACCATGAGCTATTCTGCGTCTGCCCTGAGTTTCATGTTGGAAAATCTGGAAAAACCGGTCATTTTTACCGGCAGCCAGCTTCCCATTGGATTACCGAGGACAGATGGCAAGGAAAATTTCATATCAGCCGTTGAGATAGCAGCCGAAAAAGACAGGGAAGGACACGCCATAGTCCCCGAAGTGTGCATATTCTTCCAGGACGAATTGTTTCGCGGGAACAGGACCTTCAAGTATAATGCAGAGGAATTCAGGGCTTTCCGCTCACCAAACCACCCCCCCCTGGCAGAAGCCGGAATTCATATAAAATATAACCACAAATACATCCGGTATCCGGACACTTGGGGAAAAAAGCTCCGGATACACACCCGGCTTGGAACAGACATTGCCATTCTCAAGATTTTTCCAGGCACAGAAAAAAGGGTGGTGGAAGCCGTCCTGGGCATTGAAGGTTTACGGGCAGTGATCCTGGAAACCTACGGACAGGGGAATGCCCCGTCTGTAAAGTGGTTGCTTGAATTGCTCTCTGCAGCTGTAAGCAAGGGGATCATCATCCTGAACATTACCCAGTGCCCGGCCGGAAGCGTCTCCATGAATTCGTATGCATGCGGTGCCAGGCTTCAGGAAGCTGGCGTACTGAGCGGTTACGACATGACAACAGAAGCGGCTGTGACAAAAATCATGTTATTAACAGGTCTTTTTTCTGATAATGTGCGTGTTAAATATTTTCTTTCACAGTCTTTAAATGGCGAATTTTCTTAAATATGCTTGGATTAAAACTTTTTTCTGTAACTTGCGCTACTTTTTGTAAATACTTAATTATAAAAGGAGAGGTGGCCGAGTTGGTCTAAGGCGCGCGCCTGGAAAGTGCGTAAACTCCAAAAGGGTTTCGCGGGTTCGAATCCCGCCTTCTCCGCNNAAAACGTTTGACTACTATAAATTCTTAACTCTAATTATTCAACAGAAATGAAAAAACTTTTCGTATTTTTGGCAGTTCTTGGATTCATTACCATCTCTGCTCAGTACGCTGCCGCACAAACAGAAACCCCAACGGGTGAAATTGAACAGGTTGAGATACCCATTCACCAGCAGCTTAAAACAAAATACATTGAGGGTGGTCCTGGTTTTATGTCAGCTATCCTGCTCTGTCTTGTATTCGGGCTTGCACTTGGAATTGAACGTATTCTCTATCTGTCTCTTTCTGAAACCAACACCTCGAAATTACTGGCAAAACTGGATGATGCCATGAAAGAAGGCGGTGTACCTGCAGCCATGGAGATCTGCCGTAATACACGCGGACCTGTAGCCAGCATTTTTTACCAGGGGCTCAGCCGTGTTGACCAGGGCCTGGAAGTCGTAGAAAAATCAATTACTTCCTATGGTTCTGTACAAATGATGGAACTGGAAAAAAACTTTTCATGGATCCAGCTGTTCATCGCCATTGCTCCTATGTTGGGATTCTTGGGAACAGTTATCGGGATGGTCAGTGCATTTGATGCTATCGAGTCTGCCGGAGACATTTCCCCCACCATCGTTGCCGGCGGTATCAAGGTTGCCCTTATCACTACGGTGTTTGGTCTTATCGTGGCTATTATCCTTCAATTATTATACAACTACCTGATTTCAAAACTGGATGGCATTGTAAGCAGTATGGAAGACGCATCCATATCCATGATTGACATTTTGGTTAAATATGAAAAATAAGACATTGCGATGAAGAAACTTCCAAAAATAGCATTATGGGTACTCTTTTTGATCAGCATTGTCATTACTGTGTTATATGTCATTAACATCAAGAGTGAAAACCTTGATGCATGGACCTATACTTATTTGAACTGGGCCTATGTGACTGTAGGACTGACAATTCTTGCGATCATTCTGATNNATCATTCTGATGCCAATACTTACCTTTAAGCAAAGAACGGTTAAATTACGCTCGATCTTGCTGGTGGTAGGTCTGACTGTTGTCCTGGTAGGAGGTTCATACCTTTTGGCTCCTGGCACTCCTGTAACCCTGGCAAACGGAAAAGTTTTCGAAGGGTCTGTAGTAAAATTAACCGACGCCGGTATGTACCTGACCTATATTCTGGTTGCTTGCGCTGTGATTGCCATTATTGGCGGGTCTGTTTATAATGCCCTGAAGAAATACTAATAAAATTAAACACTATGGCAAGACCAGCAGGTGATATTAATGCAGGCTCAATGGCAGATATA